>ODAJ011945808.1_pt1 | contig 12377 bp, 6 predicted proteins | sample 1539241 | NCBI WGS metagenome assembly ODAJ01 (sample SAMN02144231, study PRJEB22623) | gut metagenome | biome: sheep rumen | host: Ovis aries | place: New Zealand | reverse complement strand
AAAGACAAGACTGGTGTTTGGCTTGCTGAACAGTTGGGCGTGACTGCTGTGACGGTATCTAAGTGGTGTAGCAATATCACTCAACCTACCTTGCCGACATTGGATAGGATAGCGGAGTTGTTAGAGTGTGAGAAAAGAGAACTGATAACAGAATAGCGATATGCCACTAAATAAAAATGCCACCATAAGGTATCAAGCATTGGACAAGTGTTTCAGTGACTTTAGACATCGATACTACATCGATGACCTAATTGATGCCTGCGCCGAAGCATTGATAGAATATACCGGGCATGACAGTGTGAGCCGCCGCACGGTGTTTGAGGATATAACCTTCATGGAAAGTGAACAAGGTTGGAGCATTCCGTTGGAAAGGCATAAGGATGGGAAAAAGGTGTACTATAGATATAAGTATAAGGACTTTTCTATCAACAACCGGGAACTCACTGCTGATGAAATATCCCAATTGAAAACGACTATCCTCACGATTAGTCGCTACAGAGGTCTCCCATCAACAGAATGGCTGGAAGATGTAATATCTAATCTTGAATATCGTTTCGGGCTAAAATCGCATAGTGACAATGTTCTGAGTTTTGAACAGAATGTTGGGCTTAAAGGCATTGAGCATCTTTCCACCCTTATAGATGCCGCATCTAACAAACAGACACTTTCGATAAGATACAAGAATTTTGAAGGAAAAGAGGAACTTTGGACGATATACCCATACTATTTGAAGCAATACAATAATCGATGGTTCTTGTTCGGGTGGAATGAGAAATATGATTCCCTTTCTAACATGGCACTTGACCGTATAGAAGAAATAAAACTAACCGATTACCCTTTTCGGGAGAATAAAGATATTGACTTCAATACCTATTTCGATGACATAGTTGGCGTAACTGTGCCAAATGCAGAGATAGAATGTCAGACAATTCGTTTGAGATTCGACAAGAAGCGTTTTCCATACGTTGTTTCTAAACCAATTCATTCCTCCCAGGAAGTCGTTAGTGAAGATGATAGCATTATTGAAATCAATGTGCGACCTAACCGAGAGCTGGAAGCACTTCTCTTTTCTTTCGGTCCGCAGGTGGAAATACTTTCTCCAGAGAGCTATAGACAATGTTTTTCTGAAAAAATCAAGGAAAATTACAAAAAATATTTTCCTGTGCAATTAGACTGCACAGAAGACGTTTAACTTTGCACCCGATATTTGAAAGTTTCACTCTAATTTATGTTGCAAATGAGACAAAGCACAGCGGTTAATCACGAGAACGAGTATTTGATGAATGGCATTTTGCGCCAGATGTCAAGCATATATGGTAATGCGTTGAACCCATATATGGTTGCTAAGTTCGTGGGGGTTCTGCTCGTTTTAAGAAAACATGAAGCATTTGAGAATGTCGGTCGTAATAATCTACATACATCTTTATTGAATGTTGGCAACGTCAAGATGTCGGATGATATACTCTCTCTTGTCCTTGGAACTATTGAGGAGGTAAAGAGTATAACACCTTTGGAGAAATTTGATGCTGTCATAGGAATGATCAAAGTGTCTGAATTTAGCGAGGGTGAATATCTTCGCTGGTATGATTATTTCCTCGAAGAACTAACGGCTAAGAATAAGCTGTTTTCATTGTTTTCTGCCCCAGAAACCTTTGCCACCCTTGTTGATGCTTTTCTTCTAAAGGGAGATAATAAGATTTTCAATCCCTTTGGTGGAATAATGCGTCTTGCAACGGATATGGAACGGTATGTCGCTATGGATGCCTGTGAAATTAATCGTGATGTATGGGCATTAGGTATGCTTCGAGTTGAACTTTCGGGCTATACTGATAAAATATCGTATAGTAATCGCAACATCGAATCGTGGACTTCCAAGCAGTATGATGCGATTGTTGCAATGCCGCCGTTCAATGCAAAGATTCAGATGAAGAAGCCATCTTCTTTTGTCCGTTCAAATAGTCCGGAAGAAATGGAGAATGTAGCTATTTCGCGATTTGTGGGAAGTACGACTCCTGACGGATGTTGCATTACGTTTGTTTCTCCTTCAGTATTATGGTCAGTGGGAGAGAAAGCTCGTATGCGTGAATGGGCAACCAAGAATCGTTTTGTTGACACGATTATTCTGTTGCCTAAGAATTTGTTGGCTTCTACCAACATTCCAGTTGTATGCCTTGTGTTGAGAAAGAAATCTCTTCATAAAGATGGGGTTAGGATGATAGATGCTTCTGACCTCTTTACTAATCACCAATATAAGAACTATCTAAGTATTGGTGACATAATGAATGTCTATCATAAGGACACTGACAAGGTTTCTGCTACAATATCATTTGAGCAGATTGAAGAGAATGATTTTTCATGGAATGTAGCAGATTATCTGAATCAGAAAGAAGTTGATTGCCCCGATGGTTATACTCTTGCTCGAATTGAGGATATTATACATTTCCCTGATGTTAAACGCTCTACAGACTACCATTCTGGAAATGTGATTCAAATTTCAGATCTTTCTGATGACTGGACACGTCCTTATGTTGATGTTGAAGCTATTGATAGAAAAGAGGCTCTTCGTGGATGTGCGATGGTAACAGAAGACGCAGTCCTTCTTTCTACTATTCGTACTTTGAAGCCTTCTATAGTGAAAGCTTCTGCTGATAAGCCAGTTTTTGTAAATCAGAACATACTGGTTGCGATTCCAAATGAAGGAATAGACGCGGAATATTTATGTATGGTTTTGGCCAAAACCGATATTCCGACTATTGGAATGGGGGCACCACATATTTCCAAGCCCCGATTGCTTCGTCAGCTAATTGCATACCCAAGTTTGGAGCAACAGCGTTCTACTTATCAGGAAGCTCGACATGCTGCTATGTTGGAGCAGGTAAAGGCTCTTCATTTAGAAGAAGTTCTTGATAGAAGAATTGCTGATTTTTCAAACGAGATTCGCTCTCGTAAGCATGATATGATGCCACACTTGCGCCAGCTTTCAAGTGCAAGAAAGAATTTGTGGTATTACTTAACTCACAAGGAGCAATTTTCAGAAGAAGAGTTCCTTGGGGGTATGAGAGAGGAAGTTCTCAATCAGGAAATGGCCATCGAGTCTCTTTCCTCTCTTCTGTCTATCTTCACAAGAGAGTCTAAATTTGGTGAACCAGAGGTTGTCAATATTGACAGATACCTTATGGAGAACTTTTTTGACGGTGATAACTATACAGTTGACTTTGATACCGATTACAAGGCTCTGGCAAACTATGGGTTCAATATTCCTGATGTTTATTTGAACTTTGACTATAGCAAAGGATTTAAGGCTTTCCATGAAGCATGCCCCGATTATGTGGAAGGCATCAACGTCCATATTGCATTAGATGATTTGAAACGACTCTGCGACAATATTGTGTTCAATGCTATCAGGCATGGTTTTACGGATCCATCGCGTAAGGATTACAGCATTGACATCCAACTGACAGTTGACCAGGAACGGGATATGTTCCAGATAGATTTTGTGAATAATGGTAATCCTCTCCCCAAAGGCTTGGATAAGTTACGCTATGGACTAAAGGGAGAAAAAGCTGGAGTAACAGCAGGTACTGGCGAAGGTGGTTACATTGTACGGTCTATCACGGAGCACTATGGTGGAGATTATGATATATTCAGCGAGACATCTGGTAATGTAAGTTTAACGACCGTAAGAGTATTCTTACCTATTTATCGAGACAATGAATAGTAAATATCACATATTATGGATTGATGATGAATGGGATGTAATGACCTCATTCAAGAAGCACTGTCTGTTTGAATATCAGATGGAGCTTCATCCCTTTAAGACCCAAAAGGAGGGACTTGATGATTATGCCAAGCACCCGGACTTCTATGAAGCAGTTATTCTCGATGCTAAGGTGCTTGATGAGAGCGAACGGGAAGTTGCTAATGTTAGCAGCCTTCAGAAAGCTGTTATGAGAATAAAGGAGCAATTTAGCGACCTACCTTATTTTATATCAACTGGTCAACCAGACTTACTGAGCGACGAAATGTTCAAATCGTTCTTTCCCCATTATTACGAGAAGAACACTGATGATGAGAAACTCTGTCAAGACATCATCAAGACGATTGAAGATACTCCCAACAGGCAGATAGCGAACAAATATCCTGAGTTGTTTGGAAATCTGCAATCGCCTATCTATGAAGAGATGCTCAGCATTATCAAGATACATGAGAATCGAGAGTTTAACAATGCAGATGTTTTCAATAAAATTCGGAAGGTGCTTGACTGGATAATGCAAACTGTTAGTGATTATGGACTTTTGGCAATGCCGTTTAATGGGACCAACTTAAATGATTGCAGCCGATTCTTAGGTAATTCTAAGCTTAATGAATACATACCTGTTTATATTCAGCGCAACCTATTCTCTTTAGTAACTTTTGCGAATGAGGGTTCTCATAGGCAGACAATAGACAAGGCTGTGAAAGATGGTGTTGCTCCGTTTTTGGTTTCATCCACAATCTTCGAGCTTATGAATGTCTTGATGTGGATGCTCCAATTACCATCAGATCAAGAATCAAAAGATAAAGTTGATAGCATAGTGGCCAATTTAGCATTAGAATTAAGTCAGAAAACAACAAAAATGAGGTGATAATAAAGATTTCTTTTATCAGTGCAAATAGAGCGCACGAGTATAAGGTAAATTTGCAAAGTGAAACTTAAAATTAGAATTTGAAATATGAATCAAGTACAATATAATCAGTTGTTCGCCTTCATCTGGAACATCGCTAACGACGTTCTGGTACATGCCTTTAACAAAGGTGACTATAAGAAAGTTATTCTACCCATGATGGTGCTTCGCCGTCTGGACATTCTGCTCGAACCGACCCATGAGGCGGTTTTGAAGCTCAAAAAGGACTTGGAGGAGAAAAACATTCCAGAAGCATCGCAAGAGCAAGTGCTGTTTGGTATTACGGGGCATCCATTCTGTAACACCTCACGTTTTACCATGAAGTCGCTTCGCGGTGAGACTAACCCCATCCGCTTGAAACAAAACTTTCTGGAGTATCTTGATGGATTTAGCCGTGATGTGCAGGATATTATTGAGAAGTTCAAGCTAAAACAGCAGGTGGACAACCTGAGTGATGCAGGTCGCTTGGGCAGTCTGATAGAGAAGTTCACCGACGATAGTATCAACCTTGGCATCAATCCCATCAAGGATAAAGATGGCAATGAGAAACAGCCAGGCGTTGACAATCATACGATGGGAACGCTCTTTGAGGAACTTTTGCGTAAGTTTAATGAGGAAAACAGTGTTACCGAAGCCGGAGAACATTTCACGCCCCGTGACTATGTAGCTTTGATGGCCGACATTGCCGTGCTGCCTGTTGCTGACCGCCTGCGCAGTGCGACTTATAAGGTCTATGACGGAGCATGTGGAACTGGTGGTATTCTTTCTATAGCGGAAGAACGAATTTTAGAACAAGCAAGTATTCATGGTAAACAAGTAAAGATTGACCTCTATGGTCAGGAACTGCAACCAGAGACATTCGCAACTTGTAAGGCAGACTTGATGCTCAGTACAAGCAACGTCAATATGTTTACATATAAACATGCAGGTCAAGATCGTGCGCGTTTTTTCTGTGGCAGCACCATCAGTAACGACGGTCATCCAGGCATGAAGTTCGACTTCTGCATTTCCAACCCTCCTTTCGGAACACCGTGGAAAGCCGACATGGAAGCTTGGGGTCTGAAGGAGAATGAAAAAGACAAGATAGCTGACCGCCGGTTTTATCGTAGTGAGGGTTACAGGCAAGAGGTACGCTTCGTGCCTGGTATCGGTGATCCTCAGATGTTGTTCCTGGCCAACAATGTGAGCCGTATCAATGATGACAGTGAGTTGGGAACACGTATCGTGGAGGTTCACAATGGCAGCAGTCTCTTTACTGGTAATGCAGGCGGTGGTGAGAGCAATCTGCGAAAGTATATCATTGAGAACGACATGCTGGAGGCTATCATTGCCATGCCTGAGAAAGATTTCTACAACACAGGCATTGGTACGTTCATCTGGGTCGTTACCAATCGCAAGGAGGCTCGCCGTCGTGGAAAGGTACAGCTCATTGATGCAACAGAAATCAAGACTCCGCTTCGCAAGAACTTGGGTGAAAAGAACTGTGAGACTACGGAAGATGACCGCCAGAAGATTATGAAACTGCTCATGGACTTTGAGGAAAACGAGCAGAGCCGCATCTTCCCCAATGAGGAATTTGGCTACTTTGAAATCACTGTGGAACGTCCGCTGCGCCTGAAAGTACAGATGACCAGCGAAGGCATCGCCACTTGTGTTCAGGACAAGAAGTACAAAGACTTTCAAGATTTGCTTTCACGCCTGCTTGAAGAAATGGGCAGCAAAGAGTACCTTGACTTCAACCAGTTCATTGAGAATACTAAAGCTGCCTGTAAGAAAAACGGCGATAAATGGAAGAAAGCATACGGTGAAGCTTTGATGAAGTATTTCTCTGAGGTATGCCCTGATGCTGAGATTGTGCGCGACGACAACGGCAACCCCATTCCCGACAAATCGCTAACAGATACGGAGCAAGTACCCTTGCTTTATGAGGGTGGCATAGAGGCTTTTATGCAGAACGAGGTGCTACCCTACACGCCCGATGCCTACGTCAACGACGAGAAGACCGTCATCGGCTATGAACTCTCGTTCACTAAATACTTCTATAAGCCCGTACAGTTGCGCACTCTTGAAGAGATTGCAGCAGACATTCGAGCTATTGAAGAGAGCACAGATGGAATGTTGTCTAAAATCCTGAGCGTCTAATGAGAAAGTACGATTCATATAAAGATAGTGGAGTGAAGTGGATGGGAGAGATTCCATGCCATTGGCAAGCTGTTCGTATTAAATGGCTTCTCAATGAACGTATTGAGAGATCAGAGGATGGAAAAGGAACACCTTTGTCAATGAGTCAGAAATATGGACTTATACCGACATCTGAAATGGATACTGTTCCTAATTTGGCTGCAAATTATATAGGTGCGAAGCGCGTGTACGTAAACGACCTTGTGTTTAACAAGCTGAAAGCACATCTTGGCGTGTTTGCTATATCAAAGAATGATGGGCTTGTAAGTCCAGATTATGCGGTGTACACTCCAACTCCAAGGACTTTTCTTCCATATTTGGAGTATCTGTTTCATACTCAACTGTATATCTCGGAGTTCAAGAAAAAAACGACTGGCGTTGCTATAGGCTTTACAAGACTATATACAGATGGACTTTTTGCTATTTATTCAATTTACCCACCACTTGAAGAACAGAAAAGTATTGTCGCTTATCTCAACAAGAAAACAGCAGAGATTGATGAACAAGTTTCAAAGGTGGAGCGCGAGATTGAGTTGCTGAAGGAATACAAACAGGCAGAAATAGCCCGTGTGGTTACTCATGGACTTAATCCTAATGCACCAACAAAACCAAGTGGCATTTCTTGGATTGGCGACATTCCTGCGCATTGGGAGGTAAAACGTCTCGCTTCTGCATTCACAGAAAATAAATCTTTAAATAGTGACATACTATACACTGAAGCTTACAAGTTCAATTATGGCGCTTTGGTGAGAAAAGACGAAGACACTTCACTCACTGATGATGTTCTTGAAACCTATAAAAAATATACTGTTATCAAACCTAACGACATATTGATAAATGGTCTCAATCTTAATTATGACTTCGTATCACAGCGAGTAGCCATTTCCTACGCCAACGGTATCATAACGTCTGCCTATTTAGCGATTACTCCGAGAGAGAATATTAATCCAGCATATTACTGTTACTTGTTAAAATCGATGGATGCCAAGAAACTGTTTCATGGAATGGGTACGGGGATAAGACTTACGCTGTCTTTTGCAGAATTGAAAAAGCAACAGATACTTTTCCCGCCAATTGGTGAACAAGAAGAGATTGTCAAGTACATCAATTACAAGACCACTGAGATTGACCGTCTTGTAGTAGAACTGACCTATCAAGTGGAATACTTGAAGGAATATAAACAGCGGCTTATTGCCGATGTAGTGACTGGTAAAATCAACGTTCAACCCGACTAATGTATATTTGCCTTATGACACAGCATACCAATATGAGCGAGAAGTCTTTAGAAGACATCATTGTGAATCACCTCATAGAAGTGAATGGTTACGAGAAAGGGGATGGTAGAAGTACCAGCAATGACTATAACTGTACATACGCCCTTGATGATAAACGTCTCGAAGCATTTCTTCGTGCTACCCAGCCAGATTTGGTGCGTACATCACGCATCTTCGATAATGCTGTTAATCGTAGCAAGTTTTTAGGACGGGTGCGCGACGAAATAACTAAGCGTGGTGTGGTGGATGTATTGCGTAAAGGCGTAAAGCATCTGAGCAACCCCACCTTCGTTCTTTATGAACCCTATCCATCTGAACTCTCAGAGGTTGGCAAGAAGTTGTATAAGCTGAACAAGTTCTCTGTTATCCGTCAGTTGCACTATTCGCAGGACAACACACTGCTGTCCATTGACGTGGTACTATTTGTCAATGGTCTGCCTGTTGTCACCATGGAGTTGAAGAACCAGATTACGGTACAGAACACTGCTGATGCTGTGCGGCAGTATCGTACCGACCGTGATCCCAAAGACCTGCTCTTTATGCACAAACGCTGTGCCGTGCATTTTGCCGTTGACGATGTAGATATTCAGATGTGTACCAAGCTCTGTGGTGCAGAAAGCTGGTTTCTGCCTTTCAACAAAGGCGTGAATGATGGCGCAGGCAACCCTGTCAATCCTAATGGACTGCGCACATCCTATCTCTGGGAAGACATTCTGACAAAGGCTCGTTTCAGTGATATATTGGAGCATTATGCTCAGGTGGCTATAGAGGAAGACCCTGAGACCAAAAAGAAAACTGAGAAGACCATCTGGCCACGCTATCATCAGTTGGAGTGTGTCCGTGCGTTGTTGTCCCATACAGAAACCCATCAAGTTGGCGAAAAGTATCTCATACAGCATAGTGCTGGCAGCGGCAAGAGCAATTCTATCACCTGGCTGGCCTATCAGTTGGTGGAAATGAAGGAGAGCGGGCAGGACAAGTTCGACAGCGTGATACTGGTGACAGACCGTGTGAACCTCGACAAGCAGTTGCGTAACAATGTACGTTCCTTCACACGCAATGAGAATATAGTTGATTGGGCCAATACCTCTGGAGCTTTGAAGAAGATGCTGGAGGATGGAAAGAAGATTATCTTGACAACAGTTCAGAAGTTCTCGTTCATCATGGACGAGGTGGGCGATCTGTCAGGGAAGCACTTTGCTGTAGTTATCGACGAGGCACATAGTAGCCAAAGCGGACGCATGGCGAGCAATACCAATCAAGTGCTAAGTGGCGAAGACTACGATGAATATGAAGAACAGGGAATCAATAAGGTGGTGCGCCAATTCAGCGAGAAGCGCAAGATGGCTCCTAATGCAAACTTCTATGCCTTCACAGCCACGCCAAAGAACAAGACCCTTGAAGCCTTTGGCATTCCATATCCAAAGCCTGATGGAAAGATTGGCCATCGTCCGTTCCATGTCTATACGATGAAACAGGCTATTGAGGAAGGCTTTATCCTTGATGTGTTGAAAGGCTATACAACCTATCAGAGCTACTACCGCATCCGCAAGACGATTACGGAAGATCCGCTGTTTGAACGTACTCAGGCCATGAAGAAACTTCGCGCTTTTGTGGAGAGTCAGCCCCAGACTGTAGCAGAAAAAGCAAAAGTGATAGTTGAGCATTTCCATAATGTCACCGCACACAAAATTGGCGGCGAAGCCCGTGCTATGGTTGTTGCGGCAGGTATTGAACGAGCCATAGACTATTACTATGCCATCAATAAGTTGCTGAAAGAGCGTAATAGTCCATACCAGACTATCGTTGCTTTTACAGGAGACTTCAACTATCATGGAACAACCGTCAGCGAGTCTTCGCTGAACCAGTTCCCTTCTTCGCAGATAGAGAAGAAAATAAAGAGCGGTAATTACCGCATCCTGATTGTAGCAGACAAGTTCCAGACGGGATATGATGAGCCGCTGCTGCATACAATGTATGTTGACAAATCACTCAGTGGTGTAAGAAGCGTACAGACACTGAGCCGTTTGAACCGAACTGCACCGAAGAAAAACGACACTTGCGTCATTGACTTCGTGAATAAGCATGAAGAGATAGAACGGGATTTTCAGGACTTCTATAAGACAACATTGCTAAGTGAAGAAACAGATCCCAATAAACTCAATGACTTGTTGGCAACCATAGAAGGATATGAGATTTACACCGAAGCTGAGGTTGAACTGCTGAACGAAAAGTTCTGGAGTAAAGCCCCTCGTCAGGAAATAGACCCCATCCTTGACACCTGTGTTGAAAGGTTTTGGGATTTAGATGAAGATGGCCAAGTGGCGTGCAAGAGTGCTATTAAGTCGTATATCCGTACCTACGAATTCTTAAGCACCATTATGCCAGAGAGTAGCATAGAGTGGGAAAAGAAGCAGACATTCCTGACACTGCTTATCCATAAGCTTCCTCGACTGACGATGGAAGATTTGACAAAGGGGCTACTCGAAGCTGTGGACTTTGACCGCTATAGGCTACAGAAACAGGCAGAACGTGACATTATTTTGCAAGACGAAGATACGGAAATACCGCCCGTACCTACATCCTCAGTGACTGGCGTAGCTGAACCAGACATGCAGACGCTTCAATCTATCACTGATGAATTCAATGAACTATTTGGTAATATCAACTGGAGTGACCGGGATGTTGTGAAGCAGCAAATTCAGATGTTGCTCAAAAATGTAGAAAGAAGTGAGACTGTTCGTAACTCAGTCATCAACAACGATGAAGAAACATCAAGTCAGGACACCAGTGAAGAGGTGCAGCGCAATGTCAATGTGGCCAGCACATCGAGCATTGAACTGTTGGCTGCTTATCACAGCAATCCAGAGTTCCGCGAGAAACTTGACCGTATGGCATACGATCATGTGCGCCGTTTGTTCAATCCTGAATACGATGAAGGAGAACTTCGTTTCAAGATGGCCGATGCCTACAAAACAGACTTCCAAGACTTCTGTGACGGTGAGCATTATGTGACATACGACAAACTCTTCGATTGCTTCTTCAAGATAGTCAATGCTGAGACTATTGAAGACTATCAGGGACTTCGCCAGATACTTCGCCGCACGCTGAACTGCCTCTTCCGAACAGAGCAACGTGAAGACGATTATCGTTCCTGGTATGCTGACTTGGTTAGCCGTTTCGAGGCTTACCTAAAAAAGATATACTGGATGAAGGAAGGCGTTAAGATGCCAACCAATGCTGATGGCAGGGAGCCTGCACTGCGTGAGACTGTGAGCTATTTCCCCAAGGTGGAAGCTCTCTATAATACTCGCAATGAGAAGTTCGCTATGTTCCGTCAAGCCTATCGAGAGGTATATAACTGGCGTAACCGTGAGAATCACTATGCCTACGAGATAGAAAGTGAACGTCTGCCAGATGCACTTCATGGGGCAGTTGCCCTCTATCTTTTTGCTGCTATGGTAAATGCAGAAAAACTGTTGACTGAACCTCATAATAGTTAGAAAAGGAATTACAAAGATAGACACAATAGTTGCTTTATATTATAATCTGTAATGTTTACAGTAGAAGAAAATACATATCCATTCTGGGGACATTTCCCCTCCGCATCAGGTGGTAGAGATCCGCTTGCTGTGCAAAACAGCAGCGTAGTTATATATACTTCTATGATTGAGGGTATAACCAACGTGACATTAAGAGTTCGTTATAATGGATTCTATTGTTGGCTATTGAACTTAATTGGTAGAAACATATTCGAGATAGATGCTAGCCTGGTTGATTCAAAAGCTAGTCAAATGAGGTTTCTCAGGCGTGCAGAGCTTTTATTGGCCTACATAATGACTAATATTCCAGAGTTTCAAAACGTAACAGGCGTGAGTGGTTCCATCTTCGCCCAAAACCATCCTTCAATAGACGGAGTTTTTGATTTGGCAAAAGGAGCTGATGTGGAAAATGGAATAGCAAATACCTATTGGCGTAACAGCATGGGTATCTTCGGTCAGTATTATGTTGGAGTTCTTATGCAATTAGGTCTTGTATGCCCACCTGACTCAGCCCACCACACTTACAGAACCACGACTGACGGAGATAAGTTAGCAGATGCCTTCAGCAGTAATATACCCGAAGAGAAGGCTAAACTATTCTGGGAAAGCATCTATAAAGGCAGTATCTCCATTGATGACTTGACAACTATGAAAGAGTTTGCCTTGCATTCCATTCCCGACGGTGTTGAATTAGAAACATATCGCAGCATCATTAG
>ODAJ012181868.1_pt1 | contig 12381 bp, 9 predicted proteins | sample 1539241 | NCBI WGS metagenome assembly ODAJ01 (sample SAMN02144231, study PRJEB22623) | gut metagenome | biome: sheep rumen | host: Ovis aries | place: New Zealand | reverse complement strand
TCGCAGCCTTCACTGCGACATGGCGGCGACCTCAATGGCATACGCGAGCATCTCGACTATTTCAAGGAGTTGGGTGTCACCGCACTGTGGCTCACGCCCGTGCTGGAGAACAATTCGCCCGACAGCGACAATGGATTCTCCACCTACCACGGCTATGCCACCACCGACTACTACCGCGTGGATCCCCGCTTCGGCACCAACGACGACTACCGCCAACTCTGCAACGAAGCCCACCAGAAGGGACTCAAAGTGGTGATGGACATGATATTCAACCACAGCGGCTTCGAGCATCCCTGGACCAGCGACATGCCCACCCACGACTGGCTCAACCTGCCCCAATGGCTCAACGAGTCGAAAGGCACCAGCAACCCGCAGGGTACGTCGTTCCAGCAGACCAGCTACAAGCTCACTCCCGTGAAAGACCCCTACGCCTCGCAGATAGACCTGCGCGAAACCACCGAAGGATGGTTCGTGCCCACCATGCCCGACCTCAACCAACGCAATCCCCACCTCATGACCTATCTCATCCAGAACAGCATCTGGTGGATAGAGACCGTTGGCATCGACGGCATCCGCATGGACACCTATCCTTATGCCGACGCCCGCGGAATGGCGCAATGGATGAAGCGGCTCGACTTGGAATATCCCAACTTCAACACCGTGGGCGAAACGTGGGTCACCGAGCCCGCCTACACCGCAGCCTGGCAGAAAGACTCCAAGCTGGCCGAAGAGAACAGCTACCTGAAGACCGTCATGGACTTTGCATTCTTCGACCGTCTCTCGCAGGCCAAGCACGAGGAGACCGACTCTTGGTGGCAGGGCATGAACCGATTGTACAACTCGTTTTGCTACGACTATCTCTACGCCGATCCCAACCACGTCATGGCCTTCATCGACAACCACGACACCGACCGTTTTCTGGGCAACGGACGCGACACGCTGGCACTGAAGCAGGCCCTGGCCCTGCTGCTCACCGTGCGCCGCATACCACAGCTCTACTACGGCACTGAGATACTCATGAACGGCACCAAAGAGGTGACCGACGGCAACGTGCGCAAGGACTTCCCCGGCGGATTCCCTGGCGACCAACGCAACTGCTTCACCGCCGAGGGCCGGACAAAAGCCGAGCAGCAAATGTTCGAGTGGCTCTCGCGACTGCTCCACTGGCGCCAAGGCAACAAGGTGATTACCGAGGGCAGCATGACCCAATTCATTCCCTACAATGGCATCTACGTCATAGCCCGCCAACATGAAGGACGCACCGTGCTCACCATCATCAATGGCACCAGCCAGCAAGCCGTCATGCCCGTCAAACGCTACGCCGAAGTAATTGGCCAGACAACCCGCGCCACAGATGTCATCAGCCGCCGCACCATCAGGCTCGACCACGATGTGAAGCTACGCCCGCGGCAGACACTCATCGTAGAGTTCTAAACATGTTGAAGGCCACCTTGCACAACCGATGCAAAGTGGCCTTCATTGATGATTGCCGTCATTTCGCAAACACGCAACCCTGATGTTTATTCTTTCTCGATGAGCACCGTGGCGTAGGCGGCGATGCCCTCCTGACGCCCTGTGAACCCAAGCCGCTCGGTTGTAGTGGCTTTGATGGAGATGTTGTCGGGGTCGGTTCCGATGACGGCGGCCATGCACTGCTGCATGGCGGGAATGTGAGGATTGAGCTTGGGTTGCTCGGCACACACCGTGGCGTCGATGTTTCCCAGCCGATAGCCCTTCGAGGCAATCAGACGGATGGTCTCGCGCAGGATGACCTTGCTGTCCATGCCGTCGGTCTCTGCGGCTGTGTCAGGAAAATGGAAACCTATGTCGCGCATGTTGGCGGCTCCCAACAGTGCGTCGCAAATGGCATGGATGAGCACGTCAGCGTCGCTGTGCCCCAGCAGGCCTCGCGAATAGTCAATCATGATGCCGCCCAACCAAAGGTCGCGGCCTTCCACCAATTGGTGGACATCATAGCCGAATCCGGTTCTTATCTTCACTTTATCAGTACCTTTTACACAAATTAGAAAAATAATGGTCCGTCGTCCACAGCCCACTTACTTCCTGTGGAACAGGTCTTTGATGCCGTCCATGTCGAAAGAGAGCGAAAAACGGAGCGTTTGGTCGAGCGGATTGCTCTTGGCGGTGGCAATGACATAGCCGGCGTCAAGCGAGAACACACTCATTTTGAATCCAGCTCCCAGCGTGAAATACTTGCGGTTGCCCTTGTTGGCACTCTCGTGGTGGTAACCGGCACGGACGGAGAACTGGTCATGATAGACATATTCAGCACCCACGCTCCACTGGATTTCCTGCAATTCCTCCTTGAACCCGTTGGGGGCATCGCTGAAACTCTTGAAGATGCCGCTGATGGAACTCACGTCGTAGTAGTCTTTCTGCACACGCAGCTGATACTCCTCGTTGGTTTCTTCCTCGGTGCGCTTGGGATAGGTTGGAACGAGCAACTTGTTGGCATCGGCAGCAATGGAGAAGCGGTTGTATTCATCTACCGGCACCATGAGCGATGCTCCCAGACGCAAGTTGGTGGGAATGAACTCGCTGTTGTCGTCGCCTCCAAACGAAATCTTGCTACCAATGTTGCTGACGTTCAAACCGAGGCCAAGCTGACATTCGCGGTCGCCCAGATTGAGATAGTTGTTATAGTAGAAAGCCAAGTCGGCGGCAAAAGCCGAACCAGGCGAAGTGTCGTCGTGATAGTCGTAGGTGAGGTCGGAATAAATCCAGCGTACACCGGCGGCAATGGAGAACTGCTCGCTGAGCATGAGCGAATAGGCTACGTCAACCGACATTTCGTAAGGCTTGATGGTCTCGGCACTCGAGAAGTCGTCGCCGCCAGTCCAGTTGGTCATCACCTCGCCAAGCGAGAAATAGCGCAGCGAACCGCTCACGGCACTGTAGTCGCCAATTCGGTAGTAGCCCACAAGGTTGGCCAAGTCGATGTCATTCACCAACTGTCGCAGCCAAGGTGTATAGTTGAGCGATACGCCTGCGCGGCTGATGTTGAAGGGATACTTGGCCGGGTTCCAATACTGCGAGTTCACGTCAGGGTCGGTGGCGGCACCCACGTCGCCCATACCAGCCGAACGTGCATCGGGAGCGATCATCTGCGAGGTCACCGAGTAGTTGACAGGGTTGAACATATCGGTCTTGTCGTTCTGAGCCATGATGGAAATGACCGAGAGCGAAAGTACGAGTATGCTGAGAAGTCGTTTGATTTCTTTTTCCATAATTTCTTTTCTAGAAACGGCTTTGCTTTCTATTTATTGTTTAAGATAATCAATTTCTGTGCTTTCGAGGCTTTCGAACTGCCCTCGCTGCCAACCCGCACTCGGTAGAGATAGACACCTGTTTGCAGGCGTGCTCCTCCATCGACCGTGAGATTCCAGCTGACGGTGTAGTTGCCCGAGTCGGAAACGCCGGTCTCTGTGTGCTTCCACAACTGGCGCCCAGCAAAGTCGAACACCTCAAGCTCCACTTCCATCTCGCTGCCTATGCGGTCGTGGCTGATGATGAATGTAGTCTGTGTGGTGGCAGGGTTCTGCGTACAGGCCACGCTGAAACAATTGGGTTCCAGCCCTTTCACCACGTTGAACTTCAGTTCGGTGGTGGTGGCGTTGTTCAGAATGTCCCAGGCACGGAACTTGAGCGTGTGCATGCCTTCAGCAAGTTCGGGAATGCTGTAGAACGTGGTACCCGTTGTGTAGCTTCCGAAGTCGTACTGGAAGTTGTCGTTCAGATTGTAGGTGCGGTTCATTTCGCCATCGATGATCAGTTCCAGGTCGTGACCAATGCTGCTGCCCGATGTGTTGATGCCGTCCTTGTCGGTAATCTGCGCCACGAAATAGGGAGTACTGTTCACATTGCCGCCATTGCTGAACGAAGGAGCGTTGAGATAACAGAACACCGAAGGCCCGATACCATCATTGCTGGCAGCCTGTGTGCCTCCCACCGTGAATTGTTCGCAATAGCCGTTGGCCTCCAGATTCTTCTGCTCATTGACGGCATAGACGTTGATGAGCCCCGTGCCGTCGGAATAATTGATGTCCATGGGCACGGCGAAGTGGAACGAGAAGTTTCCGTCTTTCACCACGTCCGACCCCGTGAACAGCGTTTTGGTACGGTCGTCATATTCGTAGGCCACCGACGCTCCCTCTCTGGAATCTTCGTTGTTCAGCTTGCACACTATGTGTTCCTTGGTGTCTCTGACGATGGCCGAGACGGTGCCGTTGAAGTCTGTATAGCTGCTGCCGTCTTTCTCTATATGACCTTTGACGGTAGCCACCGAACCGGCCATCAGGGCGATGTCGGCGCCAGAGTTCACACTGACGCCGTTGATGGTGTCTATGACGGCTTTCAGCACAGGCAAGTTCAGGCAGAGTGCGGGGTCGCCCAACAACGAATATTGCAGTTTGTTGCGTGTGCGGTCGGTACCCGTCGCAATGAGCGAGTTCTTGGCCAGCCGCTGCGCTTCGCCTATTGAGATGCGCTGTCCGTTAGGGGTGTTGAGCACCTCCTTCAGATAGGCTATGTTGATGTATTTGTTGCGGTCGGCATAGACGGTGCGCGATGTTCCGAAAAACGCCACTGCCCCACCCTTCTCGCTGAGTACAGCCGTCTCGCCGATGTTGTTCACCTGACCGTCAAAGGGGGCGATGTCGCACGAGGCGGTAATCCACAGCGGCAGGTTCTTGTTGCTGAACGATTCGAAGTCAGTGAGCAGCAACACGCTCTCGTGCGAAATCTGGTCCCAGCGCCCGTGCCCGCAATAGTCCATGATGAGTGCTCCGGCAGCCTGTTGCTGCTTGATGATCTTTGACACTTCGGGGAAAGTGTTTCCCGTGGCGGTGGTTTCACGGTTGTAGGCATCCCACATGACGCGTTTCACCACGTAGCCTCCGTTCAGTTTTTCAATTTCGTTGGCAGCCTCATTGGCGTCGCGCATGTGCAAGTTGTTGTTGCCGTCGTCGCCCATCACCATGATGGTGTTCTGCCAACTGCCGGCATTCTCGTTTCGAGCATAGTTGATGGTCTTATCGACCATGACACGCGCCTGCTCGTCGTTTCTTACGGGGAATCGCCCCACCGCCAAGTCGGCCTTGCCGGTGATGGAGTAGTAACCAGTTCCGTCGGCCACCGACTCCTCGTCGTCCAGCATGCAGAAGAAGTCGTCGGTCACGTAGCAGTCGGTCTCGCTGAACGAGTTCTCGCTCTCATAACACAGCAGGAAGTCGTCGGGCGACACGCCTCGCCAAACGCTGCTCAGCATGCGGTTGTCCCAAGCACAGTCGCCGAAGAGCAACAGATAGCGCGGCATTTGCTCGTCGGTGGCAGCCCGGTCGTAGAACATCTTCATGTAGCGGCGATAGGCGTTGGCGTCGGGTGTGCCGCTGGAGAACTCGTTGTAGAGTTCGTCGGCGGGAACTATACGCACCGACATCCCGTCGTTCTGCTCATGGAAGGCTTTCAGCCGCTCGGCCTGGGCGGTGAGCTTGGCCGTGAGGGGCACCACGATGACCATGTCCACCGGCTCGTGGGCATGCAGGTCTTGGTTGGTGATGTTATAGACGTATTCGGGCTCGCCGAACTGGCCGTTCTGCAGGTCGGGCTTGGCCGATGGCTCGCTGAAGCAGAACGAAATGTAGTCAGGCCGTATGGGGCCGTTGGCTGTTGTCGTCACCTTGATGGTGTTGGTGGCCTGCAGATCCGCCACGTTGTAGGTGGTGGTGGTTTCGCATCCCTTGTCGTTGTCTTCGCTGACCAGGCTCAGCTTCATGGTTCCCAACACTTTGCCGTTGAGCTCCACCTCAGCGCTGGCACCCGACTGAGCGGTCAGTGCAATGGTCATGGTGCCTTGCTTTACGTGCGAAGGCAGTTCTACGGTGAACGTCTTCGACGTGCCGTTGGCGATGGGGGCATCTTCGAAAAGGTTGCGGCCTCCCTGGAACCAAGCGTAGTTGTCTATCTCGCGCAGCACGTGATAGTCGTTGTAGGTGGGATAGAACGACCCTACGAACGTGTCGCTGTCAACGCTCAGCGGCTCGCCGTCGCTCTCGGTGATGAAGTAATAGCCGTAGTCGCTGTAGGGGTTGCGTGTGCGCGTCTTGGCGGTTTCACTCTCCCACGACACCGGTCCTCGAGCATGGAACAACCGTTTGCCGTTCACCGTGCAGGTGGCCACCTCCTTCAGGTCGTCCGTGTCGGCAAGATACTGGGCGGTCATTTTCTCTGGCTGCAATTCGCCGCCATAGCCGTAAATTTTCACTTTGTCCAGCGATGTGAACCCGGCTTTCTTGATGAGCGACTCGGTGAGCTGATAGACACCCGTTTCGGGCACTCTGATTTTTGCCCACCGTCCCGTTGCCAGCACCGAGTGGGCGGCATAGCGGGCCGAGCCGTCGCTCGTTTCTCCCGAGTCCTCAGCCCGGGTTTGTGACTTTGCCTGATTCTTCTTCAGCAGCGCAGGCGCCTTGGCCCGGCTCTCCAAACGAAGCATGAAACTCACCAGTTTCTTGTACTCCCCTTCGCGATAGACCACTGGCACGAAATAGACCTCCAGCGCCCCTCGTTTGCGCTCCACCACCAGCTGTTGCTGCACGGCGGGCAATTCGGGCGGTTGTTCGGAAGTGATTTTCTGATACTTCTGCACGTCGCCCTTGTTCATGCTGATGAACTCCGGATAAACAATGCTGACCGTATAGACAGAGTCGGCATAGTTGTTGGCGAGCGGAATGGAATAGGTGAAATAAGGCATCACTGAGTCGATGCTCACCTCTTCTGCCGTCAGATTGAAAAACTTCTGGGCGGAAGCGGGAAGCAACAGGAAGCAACAGGCAACGAGCATCACACCGATTCTCGCCCACCAGTTACCGTTTATGCGTCTTGATGTCTCAGGTTTCACCATTCACTTTTCATTTCTACTTTACGTTCATTTCCAGCACCTTGCGGTCCTCCAGATAGCCCGTCAGGTGGTCGTCGATGCTTACAGGCCCTACGCCCGAAGGGGTTCCCGTATAGAGCAGGTCGCCCGTCTTCAGCGTGAAAAACCGCGAGATATAGGCTATCAGCTCGTCAATCTTGTAGAGCATGTCGCACGTACAGCCTTCCTGCACGGTCTGCCCGTTCTTGTCCAGATGGAAGCGGATGGCCTGCACGTCGCGGAATTTCTCTTTCTCCACCCACTGCCCTATGGCAGCCGAGCCGTCGAACCCCTTGCACAGTTCCCACGGATGTCCGGCCGCCCTCAGACGTTGCTGCAAGTCGCGGGCCGTGAAGTCAATGCCCACGGTCACAGCATCGTAGTATCTGTGGGCAAACCTTTCCGGAATACACTTGCCCAGCCGACAGATTCGCACCACCAGCTCGGTCTCATAGTCAACCCGCTCGGAGAAGTCGGGCAAGAAAAAAGGTTTTCCGTCTTTCAGCAGTGCAGAGTCTGCTTTGGTGAAGATGACGGGCTCTTCTGGTTTATATAACGCACCTTCCAGCTCTTTATTGTGCTGCAAGTAGTTCATTCCTACGGCAAATATCTTCATGACTGCAAACTGTTTCTTTGGTTTTCGCCCCCCAATGACGGAAATGCGGGCCATGGCGATTATAATGAAGGGCCGGAAACGCATGTTCCCGACCCTTCAGTCTTTTTTATTGCTTAAATTATCGGATGCAATGGTGAATGATTACTCGGCCACCAGTGTGAAGCGCTTGAAGGCAACCACCTTCAGGTCCTTGTCCTGAGCCTTGAGCCACTGCGACACAGTAGCCTTGTCACCGTCGCCGAACTGGAACTCCTGGTCAACCAAGCAGTTCTCCTTGAGGAACTTCTGCACACGGCCCTTGGCAATGTTCTCAATCATCTGCGGGTTCAGGCTGTTGGCCTTCTCCTCGGCAGCTTTCACCTTCAGGGCGCGAGCCTCGTCGGCCTGCTCCTGAGTGAGCCATCCCTTGGCCATGTTCGACTCGATGTGCTCGTCGCTGTCAACAAGGTTGGGGTTGATGCCGGCTTTCTTCAGCACCACCTCCACATACTTCTCCACCTGCTCGAGCTTGGTCTTCTCAACGGCAGTCTTGTACTCCTCGTCGAGAATGCTCTGGCTCACGCTCTGTGCGTCGAGAGCCACAGGCTTCATGGCAGCCACCTGCATGGCCACTTTGTGACCAGCCTCCACGGCCTCTTTGTTGGTCTGCACCATCGTACACAGGGTGTGCTTGTTCATGTGGTCGTACACCTCGATGTTCTCACCCTCGAGAGTCAGGTAGCCGTCCAGCTCCATCTTCTCACCGGTGATGCCCGAGCGCTGGGTCACAGCGTCCTGCACCTTCTGTCCGTCGGCCAGCGTCAGTTCCTTCACCTCGTCGAGGGTCTGGCACTTGTTGGCAACGGCAGCGTCGAGAATGGTCTGCACCATGGCGATGAAGTCAGCGCCATTGGCTACGAAGTCGGTCTCGCACTTCACAGCCACCATGGCAGCGAAGCCTTCCACCTTCTTCACCAGCACACAACCGTTAGAGGTTTCGCGGTCCGAGCGCTTGGCGGCAATAGCCAGTCCGCGCTCACGCAGCAGTTCCTTAGCCTTGTCGAAGTCTCCCTCGGCCTCGGTCAATGCTTTCTTCACATCGGCCAGACCGGCACCTGTCATGGTGCGGAGCTTCTTGATATCGTCCATACTTACTTTGTATGCCATAGTCTTTATCTACAATATTAAATGATTTGACAATTATTTTTTCTTACTAAACTTTCTGTTGGGAGTTATCTGGAGTTATCGGAAGCTAACAGCCTTTCACAGGCTGCGGAGCTAATGCACGTTAGTTCTCCATTAGGAAAGTATTGTCAGCTAACTCCACGAGCCACAGGCTCGTTCACTACAGCTGACTCCAACAAACTCCCAGAAAGCAAAGCTTTTGAAACTTGAAGTTTTTCTTACTCGGCAGCGGGAGCCTCCTCCTCGGCAGCGGGAGCCTCGGCTTCAGCCTCCTCAGCGGCGGGAGCCTCAGCTACGGGAGCAGCCTCTTTGCGGGCCTTGCGGGCACGGGGCTTGGCGTCGGCAGCTTCCTCCTCCTGAGCCTGGGCAGCCTTCTCGTCGGCCTTCTCAGCCTTGCGCTCCTCCAGACCTTCGGCAATGGCGGCGCAGCAAGCGTTCAGAATCACCTCGATAGAGTCCTTGGCGTCGTCGTTGGCGGGAATCATGAAGTCGATGTCCTTGGGGTCGCTGTTGGTGTCAACCACACCAAACACGGGAATACCCAGACGGTTGGCCTCCTTCACGGCGATGTGCTCTTTCATCACGTCGATGACGAACACGGCGCTCGGCAGACGGGTCAGGTCGGCAATGCTGCCGAGGTTCTTCTCCAGCTTGGCGCGCTGGCGGCTGATCTGCAGTATTTCACGCTTCGAGAGGTTGCTGAACGTACCGTCGCTCATCAGCTTGTCGATGCTGGCCATTTTCTTCACGGCCTTGCGGATGGTGGGGAAGTTGGTGAGCATGCCGCCCGGCCAGCGCTCAATCACGTAAGGCATGTTGATGCTGGCGGCCTTCTCTGCCACCACGTCCTTAGCCTGCTTCTTGGTGGCCACGAAGAGAATCTTCTTGCCGCTCTTGGCAATCTGCTTCAGTGCGTCGGCAGCCTCGTCAATCTTGGCTACGGTCTTGTGAAGGTCGATGATATGAATGCCATTGCGCTCCATGAAGATGTAGGGAGCCATGGCGGGGTTCCATTTGCGCTTGAGGTGGCCGAAGTGGCATCCTGCCTCCAGCAACTGGTCGAAATTTGTTCTTGACATTTTTCTTTTTTTTAAATGGTTGTTGTTTACTTTCTTTTTAATTCTTTGTTTTGTTAGAATCAGCCGACAAGTAGTCTTTTAACTTTGAGCTTTGAACTTTGAACTTTATGATATGTTCAGTTTGCAGCCCCGTATCAGAATCAAGCCGGTTTAGATACTAAACTTGTTCAGTTTCTCTCTTGAACCTCTCCCTCCAAGGTAATCATAAAGTTCAAACCTCAAAGTTCAAAGTTCAAAGAAAGATTAACGCTTGCTGAACTGGAAGCGACGACGAGCCTTCGGCTGTCCCGGCTTCTTGCGCTCAACGGCACGAGAGTCGCGGGTGAGGAAACCGTGGTCCTTCAGGTTCTTCTTGTCCTCAGCGTTGATCTTCACCAGTGCGCGGGCGATGGCCAGACGCAGAGCCTGGCTCTGGCCAGTGAAGCCGCCACCGTCGAGGTTGGCCTTAATGTCGTATTTCTCAACCACTTCGAGCAGAGCCAGCGGCTGACGCACCACATACTGCAGAATGGCTGATGGGAAATATTGGTCGATATCTACTTTGTTGATGATAATCTTGCCAGTACCCTCGGTCACATAAACACGTGCTATTGCACTCTTGCGGCGACCTATTGCATTGATCATTTCCATAATGTCTCTTTTTAATGTTTAATCTTTAATTTTTCTTACTTTCTTACTTGTACTGGTTGATGTCGATAGCCTTCGGCTGCTGAGCCTCGTGCTGATGCTCGGTACCATTATAGATATAAAGGTTGTCGATGAGCTGACGGCCCAGGCGGCCTTTGGGAAGCATGCCCTTCACGGCGTGGCGAAGAATCTTGTCCATGCCGTTGGGACGGCGGCGAAGCTCGGCAGGAGTCTGGAAGCGCTGACCACCGGGATAGCCCGTGTAGCGGGTATAGACCTTGTCAGTTTCTTTCTTGCCAGTGAAAACCACCTTGGCAGCGTTGATGATGATTACGTTGTCGCCGCAGTCTGCGTGCGGTGTGAAGTTGGGCTTGTACTTGCCGCGGATGAGCTTAGCCACCTTCGAGGCAAGGCGACCAACAACCTGGTCGGTTGCGTCAACCACAACCCACTCTTTCTTTGCTGTTTCCTTGTTGGCGGAAATAGTCTTGTAACTTAAAGTGTCCATTTGTTAAACGAAATTTTTTAAAACGTTTTTTTTGATTAATCTGTTTTGGGGATATGTCGCCATCCCGCCCGCGCCTGGCTTGACGTACCTGGAAACGAGCAGACTCTCCGCCTGCCAGTGAGCAGCGATTCACAAACCGCGTGGCGATCGTCCTTCAGCCTCCGTTTCTCCAGCCCCGTTGCAAACGAGTGCAGAAACACACCTTATATATAAATAAAGCGTAAGGCTTCCGTTCGAAGGCCGCTATTTACACACTGCCCTCGGGGGTTCTCGTTCGCGCCGCGAAGCGCGACTTGTGGCCCCACCAGAATTTTGCGGGTGCAAATTTAGTGAAAATTCGGCAGTTACATCGTTCCACTCCTCTATTTTCTGTCCCAATTTACGTTTTTTTAACGTCAAGACCGGCACCAGCCCCCCCAAGCGACCACAGATTTCTCAGAGCACACAGATGATTGTTTCAACAACAGAAATCTGAGGAATCCGTGGAATCCGTGTGAGGAGGAACAAACGACCACAGATTGCACAGAGTACACAGATTATTTTTTCAACAACAGAAATCTGAGAAAATCCATGTGACGAAAACAAACATTAATTGCCATGAATTGGACATTAATTCTCATTAAAAGGATTTGGATAGTTTTTGGGGGGGGGGAAATACAGACCCCACCCCCATCCCCTCCCCTTGATGGGCGGGGAGATTCCGCACAGCCGAGCAAGGAGACACAACACAGCTTTACACAAATTAGCAATGAGACTCAGCTCGGGGCTCCCCGCCCCTCAAGGGGAGGGGGATGGGGGGTGGGGTCTCAAACTTCATCTCCATTTGTGCCATGTATAAGGGGAATTTCTGAGGAAGCTATGTAAAAAACTAACGACCACAGATTGCACAGAGTACACAGATTTTTTCAGCACAGAAATCTGAGGAATCTGAGAAATCCGTGTGACGAGTTACAAACATTAATTGCCATGAATTGGACATTAATTCTCATTAAAAGAACATGGGTGTTTGGACAGGGAAGATACAGACCCAACGGCATCCTGCGCGGACCTTCCCCCCAGGGGGGATAAGTGGGGGGCCTTGCAACAAAAAAAACAGGGCGCATCATCACGACGAACCCTGAGAATTATTATAAACTAAATTTTTAAATTATAAACAACTGGGGTTAAAGCCCCAAATTGTAAACAACCAGTTTCACAACTGGAATATCGCTAGAATTACTACTATTATTGTTTCTATTATTGTTTCTATTCTTCATCCCAGACGCTGTGCGGCTTGGCAAACACCTGCGAGTCGTCCGTCACGTGCGGCGCTTCCTCCTCCTCGTGCAGAGGCAGACTCTCTGACAGCAGCGGCTCCGTTCCTAGCCCCACCGACTTCGTCAGGGGAACCGTGTATGGCTTTCTCCTTTCCATCACTTCACCACCACTTTCTTTCCGTTCACAATGTAGA
>ODAJ011886969.1_pt1 | contig 12382 bp, 8 predicted proteins | sample 1539241 | NCBI WGS metagenome assembly ODAJ01 (sample SAMN02144231, study PRJEB22623) | gut metagenome | biome: sheep rumen | host: Ovis aries | place: New Zealand | reverse complement strand
CGCAACATGAACCGTCGGCAATTCGTCGTCGTGCAGAACTTGAATCTTCTTTACCGTATTACCATTTACCCACGCCAACAAAACCGTTCTGTCTGTAAATGTATGTGGCAACGGCCCACGATAATTTTCGTCGGCACCGTAATATATCCATACCTCGTCCCCGTACATAGTTTTGGTTTGTGGCGCACCAATCTTGTCCATAAGTTGCGATGTCGTTTTAATGGACGCAATATCAGAATCAATTGTTTTCGGAAAAACATACCCACGATGCTTGGTCTGGAAAGTGCAAGCAGCCAACACAACCATTAACAAAACCAATAATGCTTTTTTCATTTTTTATCCTTCGCCGTTTTCTTTAACTGGATTATTCGCGTTCATTGCAAATTGTGCAATATATTTTTTCAATTCGTCTTTGTATCGATTATTAGCCTTGGCCGATTCTACCAATTTGTCAAAGTGTGGATTAACCGCACGGGCCGCGGCAAAACGCGATTCGGTTTTAAGGAAATCTTCCAATGGCATTGGATTATCAACCGACGAATCCATTGTCAATGGCGAATGCCCATCCAACGCAAGCCGTGGGTCAAAACGATACAATGGCCACGCACCCGTATTTACCAACATTTGCTGATGTTCCACACCATTTTGCAGTGCAAACCCGTGCGCAATACACGGCGCATATGCCAATATGATTGACGGGCCACGGAAAGATTCGGCTTCGCGGAACGCGCGAATCGCTTGGGCTTGATTTGCGCCCAATGCAATTTGTGCGACATATGCACCCGACATCATGGCAATCATACCTAGATCTTTTTTCGCGTGTTCTTTGCCACCGATTGCAAACTTCATCGATGCACCAAACGGCGTTGATTTAGATTGCTGACCACCGGTGTTGGAATATCCTTCGGTATCCAGAACCAAAATATTCACATTTTCGCCACTGTGCAAAATATGATCCAGACCACCATATCCAATATCATACGCCCAACCGTCGCCACCAACTATCCACACAGATTTATCAACGATTGCATCCAACAAACTTTCCGCTGCACGTGCGTTTGGATTCTTGCTTTTCTTTAACTTTGCGCGCAATGTATCAACGATTTCGCGTTGTTTTGTTATATCTGTTTCTGCAAAGATATCTTCGACATTTGGGGTTTTTAATTCAAACAGAATACTTTTAAGTGCATCGCGTTTTTGATTTATCGCCAACCGCATCCCAAGGCCATATTCTGCATTATCTTCAAACAATGAATTAGACCACGCTGGTCCGCGTCCGTTTTCGTCCGTTGTCCATGGTGTCGTCGGCAAATTTCCACCATAAATAGACGAACAACCCGTCGCGTTTGCGACAACCATACGATCACCGAACAAATGCGCCATCAATTTCACATATGGCGTTTCACCGCACCCCGCACACGCACCCGAAAATTCAAAGTAATGTGGCAATAATTCAATATGCTTTGGAATATTCAAATTTAATTTTTCACGTGGCACATCCGGCAATTTCACTGCTGCATCAAATGCCACCTGATTGTCATGCGCATCCGCCATTGACTTTAATGCCAACGCATGCACTGGACAATTTTTAACGCACACATTGCAACCCGTGCAATCCGCCGGCGAAATGTTCAATGTGTAATACATATTCGGTCCCAATTCCGGCGTTTTCATTGGCACGACGATAATTCCCGCAGCACGCGCATCAGCGACTTGGTCCGCCGTCAATGCCTTGATTCTTATTGCGGCGTGCGGACACAGCATTGAACATTTTCCACATTGGATACATTTTTCCAAATCAACCGTTGCGACATTTTGTGCGATTGCACGCTTTTCATATTTCGATGTACCAACCGGATATTGCCCCGCCCCGAATTCAGAATCGATGCGAAACCGCGACACCGGAATCGCGTCCCCACGACCCGCCGCCATTTCGCCCAATGTTCCCGCAATTTCCGCCGGTGCATCCGCCGTCATTGCCGGTGTCCAATCAGGTGCAAAATTCGATGGTGACGACGGTAAATTATATTTAGTCAAATATTTGTCTGCGTTATCAACCGCCGCCCAGTTGGCTGAAACAACATCCATCCCCTTTTTCCGATATGTTTTTTCAATGGCAACCTTGGCAGATTTTGCTGCTATCTTTGGATTAATCACATTTGTTAAACGGAAAAAGTTCAACATAATAAACGTGTTAATGCGGTTCCCCAGCCCCAACTCCGCCGCACCACGATTTGCATCCAAGAAATATACGTTTGCGCGCAATCTTATAAGTTGTTCTTGGGCTTCACGTGGCAGGTTCGCGAACGCCACATCCGGCGCCATCCCTGTATTAATCATAACCGTTCCACCGGCACGCAGACCACGAAAGACATCAAACCGCTGGGCAATCATAAAGTTAGAAACACTGATAAAATCAGCAACCTCTACCAAATATTGACTGCGAATTGGTTTATCCGAAAAACGAATATGCGACTGAGTCAGGCCACCTGACTTTTTTGAATCATACACCGCATACGATTGCGGATACAAATCGCTGTTTTCGCCGACGATTTTCACAATATTTTTAACCGCGCCAACCGTTCCGTCCGACCCAATGCCGTATAACACCGCGGTTTTGAAATTGTCATTTTGAACAGCAAACGCCGGATCGGTCTTTAACGACAAACCGGATAAATCATCATCAATTCCAACTGTAAAGTTATGATGTAATGTGCCACGCATCATATTTTCATAAATCGCTTTGACATCGCGCGGCTTAAATTCCTTGGACCCCAATCCATATCGCCCACCGAACACATTAACAGAATCGCCAACAATCGTTTTAATTGTGGTATAAAGCGGTTCACCGATTGCACCCGGTTCCTTGGTTCTGTCCAATACAGCAATATTTTTTACAGACTTTGGCAATATCTTTAAAAACGCATCCACTGGGAACGGCTGGAACAGATGAACGCGCACCAATCCCAAACCCGCCGGCAACTGTTCCATCGTTTCTTCTATTGTTTCGCACGATGACCCCATAGATACAATCACATGTTTAGCACGCTTGTCGCCAACATATTCCACCACACCGTATTTACGACCGGTCAGGTGCGCAAATTCATCCATCACAGATTGCACAATTTCAGGTGTTTTTTCATACAACGGGTTTGCCGCTTCGCGTGATTGGAAATATACATCTGGGTTTTGTGCCGTGCCGCGAATTGTCGGCTTTTCAGGCTTCATCCCGCGATTGCGATTTGCAACGACTAAATCATCCGGCAATAATTGACGCAAGACATCATCTTCGATACGCGTCAGGCGTGATTCTTCGTGACTTGTCCGGAACCCATCAAAGAAATGAACAAACGGCACCCGCGCGCGCAATGTTGCTGCGTGTGCAATCGCCGCCATATCATGTGCCGCTTGGACATTGTGTGATGACAACATCGCAAAACCGGTTGCGCGCACCGACATAACGTCACTATGGTCACCAAAGATTGATAATGCGTGTGTTGCCAATGCACGCGCCGCGACATGCATAACAAATGGCGTTTGTTCGCCGGCGATTTTATACATATTCGGAATCATAAGCAGCAACCCTTGGGATGCGGTAAATGTTGTCGCCAACGCCCCCATCTGCAATGCGCCGTGCATCGCGCCGGCGGCACCACCTTCGGATTGCATTTCAATTATTTGTGGAATCGCGCCCCAGATATTCTTTTTATGCTGAAACGACCATTCGTCCGCCAATTCCCCCATTGTCGAACTTGGGGTAATTGGGTAAATGGCTGCAAAATCAACACAACGATAGGCAACATCCGCCGCCGCCCAGTTTCCATCAACAATCAAATTTGCCATAATTTCCGTCCCTTTGAGTATATTTTCAAATCACTAGAAATCATAGTAAAACCCCAAAATAAAGGCAAGACTTATTCTTGACAAAATACTTGACAAATTATATTTTTTGTATTATATATTTGTATGGGTCGGGCAGGATGGCCTTAACACAACCAAATGGAGTGAAAAATGAGAAATCCGACAAGAAAACAACAACGCGCTAAACAAAACGCTATAGAATCCAGAGAAAACGCATTAAAAAACCAATTGAAAATGGACGAAAACGATGCGCAAAAAATAGAATATATTTTAAGCATGTTATTGGATCTTGATGCGAATAAAGCACGTGATATCATCAAAAATGCCTCGTTTCGCTATTTGATTCAATCGCGCAAATCGGATACTGCAGACAAACAAAATTCTCTTAAATGCCCTTTGGCATTGCATGCCATTGTGGTTGCATTATCAACATCCGGCGAAGATATTAACAATATCTTGAGTGAAATGTCAGATTCTGCGATTAATTCATTGAAAGAATCTATCGCCATTGCAAAAAAACAACCCCGTCCGGACAAAGCGTATATCAACAATCTTATTGCTGAGTATAAAGAAAAACAAACAACAAAAAGAACTGACGAATGGCACACAGACAGCAATGGTGACACATATAAAGAATCACGCGCATTAACAAAAAACGAAATACTGGATAACGAACGCAAATTAAAATCCGCCACCGTTACAGCAAACGTTATAGACTTATGGGCCGATGCAATAGCAGAGTTGAACAAATGGTCTGTTGCTGTTGATGCTTTCAAACGCGATTCACAAACTGTTGAACAGCAACAAATTGGGGCGCGAAAAGACCCATCTGATAATCAGGAACAAGGTCAAACCGTTCCTGATGAAATATTGTTTATGCGGGTTGGCGAATATTTATCTGTTCGTACGGCAAATCGCCTTAAAGAAGCCGGCATTGAATATATATGTGATTTGATTCAATATGGCAAATCTAACGTTAAAAAAATACGCGGATTAGGTCCAAGGGGATATCACGAAATCTTTTCGTACCTGTTGCCACAAAAGCTTGGCTTAGGGTCTGATATAACGCTGTCTGATGAATCTTTACAGGCGATTAAAAAATTCAAATCTAATCTGGCCAATACCGACAAGTTAGATTTGGATATCCGCGAAACTAATTTGTCGAACCGCACAAAAAATTGCTTGCTGGGTTCTGGCATTGATACAGTTAAAAAATTAATTAAAAAGACCAAAGAAGAACTGTATAAAATACGTGGCTTTGGTCGTCGCTCAATGGTTGATATCGAAGACATGTTGAATAAAATGGATTTAAAATTAGCAACGCCGATAACTGCAAAACCAGATTTATCAAAAATTCGCATCGCGGATTTGCGCTTTTTGGGTTGCGCCAAGAATCCTTTGATTGCCGGCGGTATTGATACTGTTGATAAGTTAATCAAAAAGAACAAACAAGAACTGCGTAAAATACGTGGTCTGGGGCCCAAAGCGATTCAGAATATTATTTACTCTTTGGAAAAAATGGGTCTAGAATTGGCCAAGCCAACACCTAGAAAAGCAAAAACTGTTAAAAAGCCACAAGTGGTTACTGCCCAATCCAAAACAATGTTAGACGTCAAAGCATTAGAAGCGCAGTTGGCTGCATTGGTTGAATTATATAAAAATGCCGAAGAAGACATGGCCAATGCCAAAACAAGACGTTTGGCAATCATGATGCAAATTGGCGAACAAAGCGATGATGATAAGAAAATCGAACAACTGTCCGATGCATTACAAACCGAAAACGCATCTATTAAAGAACATGCCGTTACGATGGAAAATTTGCGTCCTGCAAAAGAATTGTCAGATAAACTAACCGCTGCAAAAAATGCTAAAAAAGATGCACAAAAAGCATTAGATGCAGCAGAATCAACACTGCAATCTTTAAACACAGAGATAGCAGCATTGTTGGCACAAGCAAAACAAAATTCTAAATAACCAAGGATAACATAATGGCAAGCTTTGATATAAAACCATCAAAATGGCTGAACGAATCAAAACAAGGCAATTTTGTATTCGCGCCTGTTGGAAATGTTTGTAATGTCCAGATTTTTGATAAAATATCAATGGAAAAATGCGCAGAAATGCTAGGCAATCTGGCACAAATAATCACGCTTTTACCGACAAAACCTATTGTTACGGTGCCAGCAAAAATTATATCGCCATATGACATTTCGCCAGATACGTTCGTTTTTGATGTTGCAATTAACTCTGGCGGGGGCGAATTAAATGCATATAACGCGATTGCGTCAATGTTTGCACAGGCCAAGGCGCGTGGCGCGATTGTTCGTACCCAAAATGTCGGTCAAGCATCCAGCGCAGCCAGTATGCTGGCCATCCAAGGTACCCCAGGATACCGCATAATGTATGAAAACGCATTTGTATTTATACACTACGGCAAATCTACCGATATTACCGAACGCATAAACGAACAAGAAATCAATGCCAAAAACACAAAGGCTTTTCGTAATAAAGTGTCCGAAATCTATACGAAATGCACAAAATTGACCGCACAAGAAGTGGAAAAATACAAAACCACCGAAGGTTCTGGTCAGTTGTTTGCCAAACGGTGTTTAAGCAAACATTTGTGCGATTGGATTTTGACTTATGATGGGCAACTTATTGGTCGCACGGGTCGATAAAAACAAACGGGGCATCGCCCCGTTTTTTATTTCTTTTTATCAGATTTGTTTTCTGATTTTTCATCTGACTTTTTGTCATCTTTCGCCACATCAGAATCTTTGTCATCCGACGCCACAGCCGGCGCATCTTCGGGCGTAGCCGGAACAAACGACAACCCATCGCGCACGCGCGCCATTGCAATTACCATATCAATTCCGCGTTGCAACTGATAATCGCGAGCATCTTTTTCTTCGTCGGTCAATTCGCTTTCATCCACATCTTCGTCATCATCTGTGTTTGATTTTGTGGAATCTTTGTCTTTATTCTTTTTCTTGGCCGCATCATTTTTAAGTGAATTTTTAAAAGACGCTTCGGAATAAGTGCTTTCCTTTTTCTCGATAACTTCTACCTTGCTTTGCAAAACCTCGACATCGGGGGTGATACCCTCGTTCTGAATAGAATGTCCCGACGGCGTATAATAGCGCGCTATCGTGATATGAATTGCCGTGCCATCGCCCAATGGTTTCTGCTGTTGCACGGAACCTTTGCCAAAACTTTGCGATCCCATAACAAGCGCACGGTGATTATCCTGTAATGCGCCGGCAACGATTTCGGACGCCGATGCCGACCCATGATTGATAAGCACCACAACCGGTTTCCCATTTGCCATATCGCCCGGCTTGGCGAATGCGCGTTCAATATCGGTTTTTTCCTTGCCACGCGTAGAAACGATTTCACCGCTTTCCAAAAACGCATCTGAAACATCAATCGCAGCGGTTAAATACCCACCTGGATTATTACGAACATCAATGATATAGCCAACGACATCCTTCTTTTCCAACGCTTTTAATGCTTCGTGCAATTCCTTGGTGGTCGTTGCACCAAAATCAGAAATTCGCAAATAACCAACCCGTGGCGCATCATCATCGGCATCTGCCGCTTGCTTTTCGCTGTATTTTACAGATTTAACCTTGATAATATCGCGTTTAAGTGTGATTTCACGTGGTTCCGCGCCTTCGGAAACGATTGTTAATTTAACCTTGGTTCCTGGGCGACCCTTCATTTTTTTAACCGCTTGGTTCAATGTCAAATCAAACACTTGGTCGCCGTCAATGTGGGTGATATAATCGCCTGCCTTGATTCCAGCCTTGGCTGCGGGGGTATCATCAATCGGCGAAATAACACGCACCGCGCCCCTGTCCGACGTTATTTGAATCCCCAGCCCCCCAAATTCACCATGCGATTTGTCATTAAATTCCTTGAAATCGTCCGCCGACAAATAAGACGAGTGCGGGTCCAATTCCGCCAGCATACCGTTCATGGCCGCTTCCAGCATTTTCTTTTCATCAACTTCTTCGACAAATTCTTCACGGGCCGTTTCAAACACCAACGCTAATTTTTTCAATTCATCATAAATCTGGGCGTCGGTAAGATGCTCCACCGGTTCGTCTTTCTTGTTTTTCGGGGCAGCAAACGCCGTAATTGGCACCAAAAAAGCCATCAATAAGCACAGATTTTTGAACATATACTATTTTCCTTTGATAATAATAACCATATAACTATTTAATAATACACCCAATGCCCCCCATTCGCAACCCGATTTTTAGCAAAACATATTGACAAATCTTATTTATTGTCTATAATTATAACAAATAAACGAGTGTAAAATGTCGGCGACTTGCAAACAATTACGTTTAGAAATCACAGCAAAACAGCAAGAATTTTATCAAATTCTTGGTGCGCAGCATCATTTCAAAAACATTGAATCGTTTGTTAGTTATTTTTCTGACTGTTTCAGAAATGAAACCGCGAACCTTTATCAATGCGAAGTGTCCAAAAACGACCGCGAATATGTTTTAGACTATACCCACGCATTACCAAATGCACAAAACGCGTTTAAATATGCGGTAAATTTACCCAAAAGCGCCCCAATAACATCTGATACACTGTATGAAATACATCGTCGTTTAGCACGTCGCACCGATGTCCCCGGTGGCGCATATCGTCAATTTGATGCGTTCAGTATGAAACTTGGGGTGCATGCACCAACATATGACATAATGATTCAAAAGGTGGATGATTTATTGTTTCAACTGACCCGCGACGATATTGATATTTTAACTCGTGCGATGAATGCGCACTATGAAATAATTGCATTACAACCGTTTGGTGATTTCAACAAACGCACTGCGCGAATTGTTGCTGATTCAATTTTGGTAAAAAATGGGCATCCACCGTTCAGATTCGACCGCAACATTGACAACACGAAATACTATGACGCCCTGCGCGCACGCGTTGCCAGCGATGATAAAACATATGAAAAATATATGTTGGGGAACCTTAACTATGCGTGGAATAAATTGATTGCAATGGCAACCAAGGCCGCATATAACCAATATTAATTCAAGGCACATCACAATGGGAAACAACGATATACGAAAATTAAAGCATCATGGTCGTGAAACATACGCTGTATATTACGGCGACGATTTCGTATTGAAACGCCCATTGCCGAATATGAGTGTTGAAGATTGTGCCAAATGGCTTAAAAAACAGCACAGAACGAAAGATGCCATTGATGCAATTCGTGCCGTTGGGAACCCTGTTTATAATGTTCCAGCAATGCGCTATATTCGTGATGACGAATATCAGATATTGGAAGAACGCGCTCCTGGCGCACCATTGACATACGAATTGTATCGCACATTGTCCCGCCGGCAACAATTTGAAATCATCAACAGTATCGGCAGTTTTTTGGTTGATATGAACGAATTGAAACCTGTCGGGGAACCAATCAAACACAAAATATCAGACGAATTAAAATTTGAACGTCTTGACAGATTTGTGAATAACAAAATGTCAAATTGGTTCAATAAAAATGAAGTTCGCCAAATGGCGCGTATGCGCGATAATATCGGTGCGTTTGAATATACAACGCGTATGGCGTGGTCGCATTGTGATTTAAATTCTGGCAACGTTTATTACGATGCAAAAACCAGTCGTTTATCTTTTATTGATTTCGCCGAAGCAGATTATAATTTCATCTATCGTGATATTTTTGCCCCATTGCAGATTGAACTTGGGATTTGTCGGCCGGTATATAGCACATACACAAATCTGCATAACAAAACACTATATCCGATGCCAAGCATTAAAAATGAATCATTGCGTGAAATAATGAAAAGTCGTGTGATTATCGTTCATCTTAAACGTTTTATCAAAGCATCCGATGATTTGCGTGCAACCCCCAAAAATGAAAAAAGCGTTAAAAACAACGCCGCCAAGGTTGAATTTATGCGGGCTCAGATTGCTGCAATTCAAGCGATTGAAAAACAATTTTCAAAATAAACTATTCGTCGTCACGGAACAGACGCGCTGGATCAACCGATTGATTTCCACGACGAACCTCTAAATACATTTCTTGTTTATCTGCACTCATACGTCCAACGGGTTCGCCCGCCAAAACTTCCTGTTCAGGCAAAACGTCAATCGACCCAAGGTTTGTTAAAACCGTGTTATATCCGTTTTTATGCGACATAATTATAACCTTGCCAAAGCCGCGGAAATTATCGGCAAATTTCACAACGCCGTCTGCTGGTGCCATAACCAGTGCATCCCCACGTGTGCGAATACGCCACCCATCAGATTTCAACCCCAATGCTGTTTTTTCACCATATCGCACGACCACCCGTCCGCGAACCGGCAAATTCAATTTACGCCGTGAAAACGATGCATCAGCCGACATTGCCGACGACCCAACCCCAGCGGACAATTCAGAAATACTTTTTGCCCGCGCGGACAATTCGCGTAATTTTTTCTGCAAATCAGCCTGCTGTGTTTTAAGTTTTTCATTTTGTGCCGAACGCGTGCGCAATAATTTATCCAATTCGTTTTTTTCCCGTGTATATTTTTGCGCGGTTCTGTCCAGTTTTTCTTTTTCAGTCGCACGCTCAGCACGCACGCGTTCTAGTTCGCGCACTTGGGCATTTGCGACTTCAATTTCATTTTGAAACACATCCGCCGCGCCAGTCAAAACAGACGCCGTCAAAACATAATCGCGCATATTTTCAGAATCAAAACTGGGGTTCATTGCAACGAACAAAATGGACGCAGCCGAATCAGAAATACGCCCACGATTTTTTTCCATTTCGCGCGTAATAGAATCAACTTGGGCATCTAATTCTGCTATTTTTTTTGCGATTTCAGCACGGCGCGCTTCCAATGAACTGACCTGATCGGCAGCCTTGACCAGTTTTTTCTTGGTCGCGGCAACATCGCGTTCGCTTGATGCGACGCGCACCGATAATTCTGCGTTTTTCTTTTCTGTCTGGGCAATCTGACTTTGTATTTTTGCCAAATCATCAACAGCATATGCCGCCGACGCATTTGCTCCTAATAAAGCCAATCCAAAAATAAAATACAAAACTTTCATTTTCTGTGTTATAAGTTTATCAAAAACCACCACAAATGCAAATAACGATTTTTATTGTTTTTCCACCATTTATAAAATATAATACCCATGTCGGCACGGGTTGTGTCGTGGGGTCAAAACACTCCTATCACATCGGGACAGCGATTGTCCTTAAATATCTCCAACCATGGTTGGAGGGCGCGAATATGTTGAATAAGCGCGACAATTCGATGTGATTGTGTTTTAACTCCAACCACTTGATTTTTCGGGTGGTTTTATTTTTGATATAAATGTGGGAATAAAAACCTATGGCGGACAAGATACGTGAATATATTTTGGAATACCAACGCACGCATGCCATGCCCGACTTTGCAATGTGTAATATTTTGTGTATTGATGAATCAGATTGGAACAAATACAAAAACGGGCGCGGTTTCAAATTAACAACGTTTCAAAAAATAATGTTTATCGTTAATACAGAAAAACCGCTGCCCTGATTTATTTACAGATAACGCGCAAAAATACCTTCTTGCCCTTTTGCACCATGATTTCGGATGCTGGCGCAATTTCAAATTTCGGGTCAGTTATTTTTTTGCCGTCGATTTGAATACCACCCTGTTCGACATTGCGACGCGCTTCGGATTTTGATGTAAATAAACCCGCCGCGCACAGAAAATCAACCACCCCCATCGGCGATTTCATTTTAATTTCAGTTGTGGGCGCATTATCCATATTACCCGCACCACCAAACAGTGCCGCCGCCGCATCTTCTGCTGCACGTGCCGCGTCTGTTCCGTGTGCGATTTCTGTTGCCGCAAACGCCAACCGTTTTTTCACATCGTTTAATTCTGCGCCTTGCTTCTTGGATAATTTTTCAATTTCATCCAACGGAATTTCTGTAAAGATTTTTAAAAACTTTTCCACCAAATCATCCGGCGTATTACGGAAATATTGGTAATAATCATATGGCGATAATTTATCTTCATTGACCCAAACGGCATTACCCGCCGATTTTCCAATTTTGTTTCCGTTTGCATCGGTGATAAGTGCGGTTGATAACACGAATGCTTCTTGGCCCAACTTTTTACGGATAAGTTCAATACCCATAATCGCGTTGCCCCATTGATCTGCACCACATAATTGCAACACACAATTATATTTTTTATAAAGCGTCAAAAAATCGACCGCTTGGAACGTCATATAGTTAAATTCCAAAAACGTCATACCGTTTTCCAAACGACGTTTAACGCTTTCCATACTTAACATACGCGGCACAGTAAAATCGGTGCCAAATTGTGCCAAAAAATCCAGATGGCTGTAATCTTTCATCCAATCATAATTATCTACGATGATTGCATCCGACTTGCCCCGACCAAACTTCAAGAACTTGGAATAAGATTTTTTAAGACCCGCAATGTTTTTCGCCAACACTTCTTCGGTCATCATGGGACG
>ODAJ012111103.1_pt1 | contig 12391 bp, 14 predicted proteins | sample 1539241 | NCBI WGS metagenome assembly ODAJ01 (sample SAMN02144231, study PRJEB22623) | gut metagenome | biome: sheep rumen | host: Ovis aries | place: New Zealand | reverse complement strand
GCGGTGTGATATCGGCTCGTGTATCATAAGCTCGTAATCTATTGGAATTACTTTCTCGTCTTCGGTATAGATAAAATTGTAAAGATGCAGGTCTCGTTGATAGTAGCCGTGTTTTTCAAAGAAAATCATCCAACGCAGTAACTGTTCAACAACATTCCAACTATCTACTTTGGAAATGACTGAACCCAATACATCTCCTTTTAGGCATTCACGAATTATAAACATCCGTGTGCCTGTTTCGTCAGTCTCTTCTAAAAAGCCGAACAGTTTCGGAAGACCGTTTTGCCCTCCAAGTTTCTGCAAAAATTGGACTTCGGTTTCGTAACCTCATGATATATGAGGATAGGAGTACATTTTTATAAATTTGTCGCCAGATATAAAATTGAATTTTACTTTTGGATCCCAGGGTGGAATTATTTTATCGATTGTTAGGATCCCTAAATCGTCGAAATGAGCGTATTTGTTACTGACAAAGCACAGCGGACGGAAGCGGGGCGGTTCTTTTTGGGGTTATTCAAAACACGGATAAAGGAATAATCTTTGAAGTGGTCTCTATAATTTTTCTGGATGTTAAAGTCAGGGGATTCGCCTGATGCCTTTGCCATTTCAAACAAGCCAACAGGAATTTTCTCTGCCAAATCTTTAAATAACTTCTGTACAGTTGGAAAGCCCTTTTCTTTGCTAATCCAATGAAACACGCTAAGCCCCAAAACTAAATCATACTCGTCGTTTTTAATGGCAGGGATAAAATCTTCGAGACGCGCATGAATAAATTTAATTTTAAATTTGGGATGTTCGTTCGCTAAGAATTCACCGAGGTTCAAACATGGTTTACTATTATCTACGCCAGTAATCTCGCAACCCCATTCAGCAATACTCAGAGTCATATAAGCATTATTGCAACCCAAATCCAAGACGCGGAAGGGACGATTCAACTTTGCATTTAAGCCATCGTAAATTTTTTTAATATAGGGAAGACGTCCTTCGCAAGAGTGGCGTGAACGTAAAGCTTTATCGTCATATTCGTGGTGCCTGTAAATCGGCTGATATATTACCGATAGTGCGTTTACCAATTCAGCTAGCTTAGATTCATTAGTCTCTGAAAATGTTATCACCTCATCGGTATAATAATTTTTCTCGGTGGATAACTCATTGATGTAAGGCAAACGCTCTTCGTAGGCGAAACATGAAAGTAGAGCTTTATCGTTCCACTCGTGGTGCCCGCAAATTGGCTGATGTATTACCGACATTACGTTTACCAGTTCGTCTAGATTAGATTCATTAACCTCTGACAATGTCATCATCTCATCAGTACAAAAAATTTTTTCTTGGTGAATAGCTTATATTCCAGATAAACGCCAGAGCACGAACCCAGCAATTAATAGATAAAGACATATACAATCTCAATCACCAATCCTATCGCGCAAGATAACATCATGGCTACCGCCCTCGACAATGCTAGTAGCCGAGACCAAAGTTATCTTAGCCTTGTCGCGCAGTTCAGCCAAAGTCAACGCGCCGCAGTTGCACATCGTCGAACGAATCTTTGACAGCGTGCTGTTCATGTTGTCTTTGAGGGAGCCGGCGTAGGGAACGTAAGAATCGACACCCTCTTCAAAGGACAATTTCTTATCGCCGCCCAAGTCGTAGCGTTGCCAGTTGCGTGCGCGGTTGGAGCCTTCGCCCCAGTATTCTTTGTAATAAGTTCCGTTGATTCTAATCTTATCGGTTGGAGACTCGTCGAAGCGGGAAAAGTATCTGCCGAGCATTAGGAAATCCGCGCCCATAGCTAAGGCAAGCGTCATGTGATAATCGTGGACAATGCCGCCGTCAGAGCACACGGGAATATAAACGCCCTTTTCCTTGAAGTATTCGTCACGAGCGCGGCACACGTCAATAACCGCCGTAGCTTGTCCGCGCCCAATGCCTTTGGTCTCACGAGTAATGCAAATCGAGCCGCCGCCTATGCCGACCTTAACGAAATCCGCGCCCGCGTCCGCCAAGAACCTAAAGCCCTCCGCGTCGACGACATTGCCCGCCCCAACTTTGACTTCCTCGCCGAAGGTCTTATGAATGTATTCAAGCGTAATCTTTTGCCACTCGCTGAAACCTTCGGAAGAATCTATGCACAACACGTCCGCACCGGCCTTTAGCAAGGCGGGCACGCGTTCGGCATAGTCGCGAGTATTAATGCCCGCGCCGACCACGTAGCGTTTCTTGCGGTCGATAAGTTCAAGCGGATTTGTCTTATTGTCGGTGTAATCTTTGCGGAAGACCATATAGCGCAGGCGTTGCTTCTTGTCGACGAGCGGGAGCATATTTAGCTTGTGTTCCCAGATTAAGTCGTTCGCCATGGGTAGAGTCGTCGTATCTGCGTCGGCGTAGATTAACTTTTCAAAGGGCGTCATGAAGTCCTTAACGAGTTCATCGCCAGTCATGCGGGAGATTCGATAGTCGCGGCTCGTCACTATGCCTAGGAGCTTGCCCGTCGGTTTGCCGTCGTCGGTGACTGCCATTGTTGAATGCCCCGTTGTATTGAGGAGTTCCAACATTTCACGGAGCGTCGTCGTCGGCTTGAGGTTTGAATCACTCGATACGAACCCAGATTTGTAATTCTTGACGCGGGCAACCATCGCCGCTTGCTCCTTAATCGGTTGCGAGCCAAAGATAAACGAGATGCCGCCTTCCTTAGCCAGAGCGATTGCCATCGTGTCGTTGGAGACTGACTGCATAATTGCCGAGGTCATTGGAATGTTGATAAGGAACTTGCACTCTTCGCCGCGCCGGAATTTTATCAGCGGTGTGCTAAGGTCGACGTTCGCGGGGATGCAGTCTGTGGACGAGTAGCCAGGCACTAGCAGATACTCTCCGAAGGTGTGTGATGGTTCTTGATAATAAAATGCCAATTCAATCCCTCCCGATAAAGTTTTATGCTTTACTTCCCAAAATCCCGATTCATGTCCACGAACTCAATCAGCTCGTCCACGCTGTAGCACTCGATGACTTCCGCGCAAGTCTCTTTGATGAGCTGCTGGAGCTTATGGAAGTCACCGTTCGGCGGGAAAGGCTCTTCGGCGTTCAGGACGGCAGTTAAGCTTTCGGGGCGAATGTAAGCGGCGGGATAAAAGCCCTTGTACAAAATCAGATTGCCCGCCACGCCCGTAGAAACGATTATAAGTTCGCCGTAAGTCTCGTTGTGAATTGTGCGGCTCGTCCCCACGGCAAAACTTTCCGTCAACGCGGCTTGAACGTCTGCTTTAGTGTTCATGTCGTCGCCTCCCGCAAAAAATTTTTGTGCTAATTCGGCGGGCTACGCGATAATTCCTGCGCGGTCGTCCGCAAAAAAAATCCCGCCTCATCGACGGGAAGAAGTTTAGCCACGGAGATTTCATTTAGCGTTGCGTTTTGCAGTCAAGTACTCGTCCATGCTCTTAGCAACAATCTTGGAATACTTCACGGCAAGGACAACATTTTTAGCACCGATAACGACATCGCCGCTACTGAAGACGCCTTCGCGGGTGGTGCGCCCCGCCTCGTCGACGACGATTAAGCCGTTGTTATCAACCTTCAAGTCGTGCGTCGTGTTGACTATCTTATCCTTGGGTCCTTGGCTTATGGCAATGATTGTGCTGTCGGCGGGCATGAGGACGGGTTCTTCCTCGCGAATCAGATTGCCTTGCTCATCGTAAATTCTGGGCGTGAGGAGCGGTCCTTCCTCGGTGAACTCTTTAATCGCCATGCCCTGTTGAAGTTCAATACCGTCGACTGCCGCGTAATCAAGTTCGCGTTGGCTTGCCGCAATCCTCTGGCGGCGTGCGTAAAGCGTGACGTGCCGAGAGCCTTGACGGATAACAGTTCGTGCCACGTCGATTGCCGAGTTGCCCGCCCCGATAATCGCCACGGTGTCGCCGAGGTCGTAAGCGTCAGGATTCTGCAGATAGTCAATAGCGTAATGAACATTGCCGAGGCTCTCGCCTTTGACATGTGGTCTACGCGGACGCCAGACGCCCGTGCCGATAAAGATTGCGTCGTAGCCGTCGTTAAAGAGGTCGTCTAAGTGCAACGCGCCGCCTATGGCAGTATTCGGGCGGAAGTGAATTCCCATTTCGCGGAGCTTGACTTGATAGCGGTCAAGAATTTTCTTCGGCAGGCGGAAGGCGGGAATGCCATAACGCATCATGCCGCCGACCTTGTCCATGCGTTCAAAGATTGTGATTCGATAACCGAGCGCGGCAAGCTTAATGGCAATCGTGATACCCGCAGGCCCCGAACCGATTATCGCGACGCGTTGACCGGTGTCGGAGGAGCGTTCCAGGCTTATCTTGTCAAAGTAGAAATCGGAGATGTAATTTTCGATGCTGGGGATTTGAATTGCCGAGCCGTCCTTGCGCTTGCCCTGAATGCAGTTGCCCTCGCATTGGTTTTCGTGGTCGCAGACAAGGGAGCAGACGACGCTCAGCGGATTGTTCTCGAAGAGCATACGCCCCGCCTCTACCGTTTGCCCAGCTAGGAACAAGCGAATCATTTCGGGGATATTGGTTTCAATCGGGCAACCTTTGATTCGGCAAAGCGGCTTCTTGCATTGCAGACACCGCCGCGCCTCTTCGATTACGTGTGCAGCCATAAGTCTTTCCCTCCTAAAATTTTATCCTCTGAACAGTTGAACCCAGTAATGATGATAGGTCGAGTAGTCTGCGTAAGCGTAGCCGACGCCCAGTTCACGGAACCTAGGATTTAAAATGTTTTCGCGGTGCCCATCGGAGTTCATCCACTGTTCGACGGTCTCTTGTGCCGACGCATGACCCGCCGCGATATTTTCTCCCCAAGTCCGTCCGCGATTCCTCATCACCGTAAAGCAATCCGAGCCGTTGGGGCGTGTGTGCGAAAAGCTCTGGACAATCTCGCGTGCCCTAATCGCAGATTCCTCTTGCAAATCGTCAGCCAACCTTAGCAGCGCGGCTCCGACTCTTGCCCGTTCGGCGTTGACTAAGTTGAGAACTTCAACCGCGAAATTTTCTGCGGCAAGGGCAACGCTCATACCCGACAGCAGAAAAATTACCGCGACGCTCAACAAAAACTTTCTCATGACTTTCCCTCCTTGCAATGAACTTTGACAGCTTTTAAAAGATTTCCGCCCGCGAAGAAAATTCCCGACCGAAGACCCGCCGCCTTAGCCGCCTCGATGTCTCGTTCACTGTCTCCGAACATGATAGCTTGCGCGGGGTTTATGTTGAAGTCTTCGCACGCCCGCAGAATCAATCCGGGTTTGGGCTTGCGGCAGTCGCACTCAATGCTGAACTCCTCCACGACGCCTTCAGGGTGGTGCGGGCAATAATAAAAGCCGTCGATGTGTGCGCCAACCTGAGCCAAACTCTTTTGCATGAAGTCATGAAGCCTATCGACCTCCCGCGCCGTATACAGTCCGCGAGCAATGCCGCCCTGGTTCGTGACGACGATTGCCAACAGCCCGCGTTCATTGCAAAACCTAATCGCGTCTCGTGCGCCGTCAATCCATTTGAACTTCTCGACTTCCCAAAGATAGCCGATTTCCTCATTTAAGACGCCATCCCTATCAAAGAATATCGCTTGAATCATTCCGCTCAACTCCTCGGCAGGGAAATTCTGCGCCGCTTAAAAATTTTCCTGCAAAAGCTTGCCGATTTGATTTTTGGCGCGTATAATGTCAAAATATCAAGATGAGGTGATTAATCATGTTGAACAACAAAGCAGACACGATTGAAGAATACATACTCAAGCGGCTGGAGCAAAACGCAAACAGACAGATTGAGCTTAAGCGCACGGCTCTGGCGGACGAGATAAGTTGCGCCCCGTCGCAGATAAGTTACGTGCTGAGCACGCGCTTCACGACGGACAAGGGCTTTATCGTGGAGTCGCGGCGCGGGCTTGGCGGTTACATTCGCATTGCGCTGATTACAGAGGAAATCGACCGCAAACAACTCTTATATCAGCGGTTTCTTGAAGAAATCGATGAAAATACGCCGTTCGCACACGTCAAATCGATGATTGAATTCCTTCTGGACAACAAACTAATCACGCGGCGTGAAGCAGAGCTTATCGCGCAGATGTCAGCTAATCTTTACGAGTCAGAGGAGACAGGAGAGCTTGAATCGGCGGAACGGGCACGGTTAATCCGTTCAATCTTCGTGACACTGGCTAAAATAACCTAAACGGCTCCATTAAATCTGCAAAAGGGCGACGAACTCATCAGAGTCCGCCGCTTTTTTGTTTCCGCACATTCAAAATCACTTTCAAACCGATTTTTAAGCTCAAATGCCCGCAAAAAAACTTTTTTTACGTATTGACAGCCCGTTTTTTTTTTTTATAATGCTTGCGTCAATAATGTAATTGATAATGTAGATAGAGGTGATTGAAATGCTACCAATTATTCTTATGGTAGGTGGAGCTCTTATCGGAATGGTGTTTCCACCACTTGGTATTATTATGTTTATTATTGGAGCGGCTATGATTTGGGGGTTGTTATAATGTTTAATGCTACATATAAGAAAAAGACCGCTAATTCTAAATTTAAACTCAAGATTAATGACAAAAGACTCTTAATGTTCGTTGCAACATTATATTTCATTATCAGAGAGTTATTGTCATGAAATTTAAAACAGAAAGATGAGTTTTAAACAATAAACTAAAAAAGCCCTTCGGCGAGTGTCGGAGGGCTTTTTTTTGCTCAAAATGAAAAAATCCGTGGGTGTGGACAAAATCCGTGGTGGCGGATTCTTTATTTTCCTCCTCCAAATTTCCCCCTGATTTTTGTAGGGGGCGAAAATGCCGCATATTGACGCGACCTAAAATCCATGGGGGCGGATTTCTCGTTTTGAACGTTCACAGAGGCATTTTTTTTGCTATAATCGCTCGCGGAGGTGGTCAATCATGTTTTTCGACGAAATTCGCACGCTCAGAACTATCAACGAGGCTCCTAACGATTTTACTATCAAATTTTTCCTCTATATCGCTGTGAATCAGCCGCAAGACGGTATCAAAGGCTTCAGAGTTAATAAAAAACAACTTCAATCCGATTTGAAACTCTCTAGAACCGTTTTTTTTGATTCTTTACGCTGGTTGAAGGATAATTTGGTTGTTCAAGAGCTTAAATTGGCTTTGGAGTCCGATTTCATGGTTAATCCCATTATAGTTATGAATAATTGCAATCCTGATGAACGAATTAAGGAATGGAATCGCCGTTGCAACCTCGATTCGGCTCGTGAAATCCGTTTACGTCGTGAAAAACGCAGTCGCGAACTTAAAAAGCAAAATCAACAGTAAAAATCTTCTCAAAACAAAAACCGACAAGGCATTTTGCCCTGCCGGTTAATTTTTTTATAAATTATTTCTCGCTATTTAGTGATGTACTCAACGGAACCATAATTTTTTCGTCGTAGCACTTAAACGCGTCATCAACTAGCTTTTTATCCGGCGAAGGAGTCAACGCGCTTACAATCGGCACGATAATTAAGCCTGCTAACATTGCAATCGCGCCAGAATTAATCGGAGACTGCATTATCACTGGGAATGCGGGACGAATTAACATATTCGCTGACATAAGCACGCTTGCGAAGATAAAACACGCCCAGCAAGCCGAAGTTGTGACTTTTTTTGAGTAAAGCGAGTACATAAACGGCGCGAGGAATGCTCCAGCCATTGCACCCCAAGATATTCCCATTAATTGTGCGATAAAGTTCACCGAGCTTTTATATTGAACCAAAGCAAGCACCGCCGAGATTGCGATAAACACTACGATTAAAATTCTTATCAAAAAAACTTGTTTTGCGTCGCTCATGTCCTTTGCGAAGTTGCCTTTTATCAAATCTAATGCCAAAGTTGATGCAGAGACGATTACAAGCGATGAAAGCGTTGACATGGACGCCGATAAAACTAAAATTACGACTAAAGCAATCATTCCGTCAGATAATCCGCTTAACATTGTCGGGACGACCGAATCGAAGCCGTTAGCTTTAATATCTATCTGGTCTGAGAATAATCTTCCGAATCCGCCTAAAAAATAACAGCCGCCAGCCACTACGAACGCAAATAAAGTTGAAATGACCGTTCCTTTTTGAATTGCTTGTTCATTTTTAATCGCGTAGAACTTTTGAACCATTTGAGGCAAGCCCCAAGTACCCAATGAAGTTAAAATCACGACGAATAACAAATTTAACGGGTCAGTTCCGAAAAATGACGCAAATATACCAGGCGTTGAGTAATTTTCATCAGTAACACGTGCTAAGCCGTCGAGAGCAGACATAAAACCGCCTTTGCTTTCTAAAACAGCGTAAATAACAGCCGAAATACCCGCGAGCATGACGACGCCTTGAATAAAATCGTTAATTGCAGTCGCCATATAGCCGCCAGCAATGACATAAACCGCCGTCAAGACCGCCATTAGCAAAATACAAACGGAATAATCGATACTGAACGCCATTCCGAATAATCTTGATAATCCGTTGTAAAGTGAGGCGGTGTAGGGTATCATAAAGATAAAAATTATAATCGCCGCGCCTATTTTGAGAGATTTTGAGCCAAAACGCTTTTCAAAGAACTGCGGCATAGTCGCGGTATCAAGATGACGTGTCATAACGCGAGTTCGACGACCTAAAATGAACCACGCCATTAAAGAACCGATTAAAGCGTTGCCGATGCCCGCCCAAGTCGCCGCAATGCCGTATTTCCATCCAAATTGACCCGCGTAGCCGACAAAAACGACTGCAGAGAAATAACTTGTGCCATAAGCAAAAGCAGTGAGCCACGCACCGACATTTCGACCGCCCAAAACGAATCCATCAACGTCTGTGGCGTGTTTTCGGCAGTAAAGACCGATACCAATCAAAACTGCGAAGTACAAAACGAGTAAAACAATTTTCATAAAAAAAACCTCCAAAAAAACTTAAAAGGAGTGACCTGCAATGATAATCGACATGCACACGCACATTTTCCCCGACGAAATAGCCGCCGCCGTCATTGATAAGCTTAGCCGAGTTAGTCGAACGCCAGCATTTACTGACGGGACTTTAAACGGCTTAAAAAAATCTATGTACGAGGCGCAAATTAATTTTTCGGTGATTTTGCCTGTAGCGACGAGTTCACGGCAGGTCGAAAAGATAAATTCCAGCTCCGCCGCGTTGAATGAGAAGAATTTTGGCGAAGGAATCATATCATTTGGCTGTATTCACCCCGATTACACGAAATATCGAGAAGAATTGAGCCGCGTGAAAAATCGCGGGCTAAAGGGTATCAAAATCCACCCCGTTTATCAAGACGCAAACCTTGACGACGTAAAATTTCTGCGAATCATCGACCGCGCCGCCGAATTGGGATTAATAGTGGTTACGCACGCGGGATTTGATATTGGATTTCCTGGAATGGTTCGTTGTAGTCCGCAAATGGCTAAAAAAGTCGTCGAGGAGGTTGGGGACTTTAAATTTGTCCTTGCGCACATGGGCGGCTGGAAAAATTGGTCTGAAGTCCTAGAAATTTTATCTGATACGGGAATTTTTATCGACACGTCGTTTTCAACGGGCAAAATCGTCCCGCGCAGTGATTTTCATTGGCAAGCAGAGGATTTGAGACTTTTAGACGCTAATCAGTTCATGAATTTTGTTAAAATCTTTGGTGCGGATAGGATTCTTTTCGGCACGGACAGCCCGTGGACATCTTCGCGGCGTTCGATTGACTTTATAAGGGATTTACCACTTGCGGACGCTGATAAAGCTAAAATCCTCGGCGGCAATGCTCAACGTCTGCTTAAAGTTTGAACAGAGGAACACGCGATGAAAAATCTTAAAGTTGTCAGCGTTGGTAATGGTGGCATGTTTGCCGTCAATTACATGATTGATTCGGGTTTGAACGGCGCAGAGTTTATCGCGTTCAGTACGGACGAATATGGCTTGCAAATGTCAAAGGCAGAGAAAAGAATTAAACTCGGCAAAGAAAGACCCCGCGGATTAGGAGCCGACTTGCCTGAACGAAGTATCAAAGCAGCGATTGAAACTCGCGAAGAAATTTTAGAGACATTGCACGGCGCGGACGTGGTTGTAATCGTCGCGGGGCTTGGTGGCTGTAACGGCACGGGAGCGGCTCCGATTATCGCGCAGTATGCCCGCGAGGTCGGCGCGTTGACGATTGCGCTTGTCTCTCTTCCGTATAAATTTGAAGGTTCGAGACGAACTGTAAGAGCCGAAGACGCTTTGAAAAAGTTATCCGCACAAGCCGATACCGTTATAAAAATCCGCAACGATAAAATTTTACAGGTCGCCGATAAGAAGACGCCGATAACTTCCGCGTTCACCTGCATCGATGAAATTATGCTCCGCGCCGTTAAAAGTTTAATCAACATGTATCAGGGGGCGCGTTCCGAATAGACCGCTGAAAAAGTCATTTGAAGGTTACAAAGTTTTTTCATTAAGGTATGTTAAGCTTGCGAAGCTTACGTAAGAAAAATTTTCACGGAGGGGAAAGCAGATGTTTGAATTCGACGAGAACACATTAGACCAGTTCGCGAAGATAAAAGTAATCGGCATAGGCGGCGGCGGGTCGAATGCCGTAAACAGAATGATTGAATCTGGCTTGGAAGGCGTAGAATTCATTGCAGTCAACACGGATTCGCAAGCGTTGTTGATGAGCAAGTCGCCAAAGAGAATGCAAATCGGAGAGAAATTGACGCGAGGACTTGGAGCCGGTGCTCGCCCTGAAATCGGAGAGCGCGCCGCCCAAGAAAGTCGCAATGACATTCTCGAAGCCCTGCGCGGGTCTGATATGGTCTTCATAACGGCTGGCATGGGCGGTGGCACAGGCACGGGAGCGGCTCCAGTCGTGGCGGAGTGCGCCCGTGAAGTCAACGCCCTGACCGTCGCGGTTGTCACTCGTCCCTTTGGCTTTGAAGGTCCAAGACGTAAGAAAAATGCTGACATGGGCATTGAGAAGCTTAAGCAGAACGTCGACGCGATTATCACTATCCCGAACGATAGACTGCTCCAAATCGTTGACAAGAAGACGACGATTAATAAGGCGTTCCTCTTTGCCGATGATATTCTGCGTCAAGGCGTCAAGGGTATCTCGGACTTAATCGCGGTGCCTGGGATAATTAATCTGGACTTTGCGGACGTGCAGTCGATTATGAACAATGCCGGAGCCGCGTTAATGGGCGTGGGCGAGGCGTCGGGCGACAATGCCGCAGTCGAGGCAGTCAAGAAAGCTATCGCCTCACCGCTCCTTGAAACGAGCGTCGACAGTGCACGCGGAATCCTTTTGAACTTCATGGGCGCGACTGATTCTCTGTCGATGATTCAAGTCAACGAGGCGTCAACGACCGTTCAAGAGGCGGCTCATCCCGACGCAGAAATTATTTGGGGGGTCAGCGTCGATGATTCGCTCGGAGATACGATTATCGTTACGATAATTGCAACGCGTTTTGGAGACGAGCAAGAAACCGCCGAACCCGAAATCCCGCCGACAAAATTTTATCCGCCGCCCAATCAGCAACAGCCTAATCAGCAACAATTCAATCAACCGTTCAATCAGCAACCCTTCCAGCAGCAATACAATCAGCAAGAGCCGCCGCCTTATAATAGAACTGCTCCGCCCAAACAAGATACTCCGCCTGATACCTCGCGCAACCCTTTCCCAAACATAATCCCCGACTTCTTTAACAAGCGCAATAGGAGATGATTTACGTGTTAGGAGATAACTTTGACAATAAATTCATAAAGATTAAGGTACTCGGTGTCAACACAGCCACTGATGGAGAACTTTCAGGTGGGCTTGAGGCTCTTAATTGCATATTGGAAAAAAATTTGCCGGGCGTGAACTATCTGGCGATTGATCGGCACGATACTTACAATCTTGTCGCTTGCAAAGCCGCCCATAAGTTCCGCTTGCGTGATATGGCTGACGAAAGGGCTTTGATTCGCAACTTGCGCGGTACGAATTTAATCTTCATGGTGGCGGACAAAGTCTGGGAGAACATTAAAGCCGTCGCGATTGCCGCCCACTGTGCTAAAAGATCTGGAGCGACTATGATTTTAATTGCGGGCGGAAACTTCCAAGACGCTGAAGACGAAATTATCTTTGACGCCGTGATGAAGTTGCCGAGCGAAAACTTTGCCGCAGACGCCGCTAATATGGTTGAGCATTTTATCAAGACAATGACTCTGCTAGGTTATCCGAAGGTTGACTTCAAGACGCTTGCCGAGTTCGTGAAAGATTCTGCGGCAATCGTCGGCTATGGTGAGGCAAGAAACTCCGTTGTCATTGCCGCCAATCGTACCTTGAAGCGTCTGATAAGCACCGAGGACAATTTCAAAGCGACAAAAAGAATCCTGTTCAACGTGATGGCTCCCAAAGGAAAATTTTCATTGGCGGG
>ODAJ012080973.1_pt1 | contig 12393 bp, 9 predicted proteins | sample 1539241 | NCBI WGS metagenome assembly ODAJ01 (sample SAMN02144231, study PRJEB22623) | gut metagenome | biome: sheep rumen | host: Ovis aries | place: New Zealand | reverse complement strand
TGATTTTTCCGTTTTCGATAAATTTTATTTTCTGTCCGATCACAAGCGAATGGCTGCGGTAATAATCAATAAATCGCCTATGGTCGCCTGCGGATATCTCAAGAAGCTCATTTACTATTTCGGCAACGAGTCTTGAACGGTTTATTTCTGCGTCAAGACAACCGGCGCCCTCAATATCATTCGGGAAATCACTTGTCTTGATATTTATACCTATACCTATAATAACACTGTCTACTGTGCCTGTTTCAAAATCCGTCACAGCCTCAGTCAGTATTCCGCATATTTTTTTGCCGTCAAGGTAAACGTCGTTAACCCATTTGATTTTCGGATTTTTGTCAGTCAGCTTTTCAATGGCTTTACACACAGCTGTAGCCGCCGCAGTCGTGGCAGTAACCGCGTTTTGAAGACTTGTTTGCGGCCTTGTTACAAGAGTGAAATAAACTCCCGTATGCGCAGGAGAATAAAAGCTCTTCCCCTGTCGTCCTCTGCCGGCGGTCTGCTCGTTTGCGCAGATTAAAAACTCGCCCTGCTTTCCCTCGGCAAGAAGCCTTTTGGCATAAGAGTTCGTTGAGTCAATACTCGCAAAGCACATAACGTCGATATCACGCTCAAGATAAAGCGAAATTTCGGCTTTTGAAAGAATGTCATTACCCTTTTTAAGTATGTACCCTTTATTTGTAACTGCTGTAATAATGTATCCTTCCTTCGAGAGAGTCTTGACCGCCTTCCATACGGCAGCACGGCTTTTCCCGTATTTCTCCGCAAGCTCCTGACCGCTTATATATTTTTCTGCCGCCATAAGCTCAAACAAAACATCTTCCTTAAGTGACATTGTTTACCCCTCTTTTGACTTGGTTAACAACTATAATATATATCATTTACGCATTTAATTCAACATAAATAATTGACTTTTTATTTTTCTGTTATATTATATTAGTATAGCTTAATAAAGGAGAATGACCGTGACTGAAACAAAGCTGAAAAAAACTGCAAGACAGGGCAATTTTGAACTTCTGCGTATAATTGCAATGATAATGATAGTAACGCTTCACTATCTTGGAAAGGGTAAGCTTCTGAACCTTGATAACGGCAGCATTACATATTTTGTTGCATGGTTTTGCGAAGCGCTTAGCTATGTTGCGGTTAACGTTTATGTGTTAATAAGCGGTTACTTCACAAAAAGCACAAAGTTTAAGTTTAACAAAATACTTGATTTGTGGATACAGACGATAATTATTTCCGGCACGGCATACATCATTGCGCTTAAAACAGGCATTTCAGAAGAATTCAAATCCCCCGATTTTTTCAAATCTTTTATGCCGATTACCCGTAATTCATATTGGTTTATAACTACATACTTTGTTTTTTGTGCTATTGCGCCGTTTCTTGTTAACATAGTAAATACCATAAATCAAAAGCAGCATAAAACTGTTTGCGCAACGCTTGTGTTTATTACCTCTGTGCTGCCTACAATTCTCTATGAAGCAGACTGGTTAAAAATTTCAAAAGGGTACCATATTATTTGGTTTGTAACGCTTTTCTTTGTTGCCTCATATATAAGAAAATATGACACGTTCAAAAAGAATCCGTTTTTTTATTTTGTATTATACCTCTTATCCTGCACAATAGGATATGTTATAAAATTCGTTTTGTGCTATTTAACGTTAAGTCTTAATAATACTGACAAGAGTGATAAATTCTTTGCAAATTACAATATGTTCTTTGTATTTCTTGCGTCGGTATTTCTGTTTCTTGCATTTAAGAATATAAAAATCAACAGCAATATATTAAACAAAATCATACTATTCTTCTCTTCTGCTACACTTTATGTTTATCTTATCCACGAAGCGCCGAGCACAAGAAGTTTTCTTTGGGAAAAGATAGTTAATCCGATGGGGCACTTGGGCTTTCCCGATATTATTATAAATTATATCGTCGGTATTTTCGGAGTTTATTTTGTATGCTCTGTTTTGGGCTATATAATAAAAACCGTCTACTCCCTTCTTCAACTTCCGAAGCTCACTCTGTTGATAAGCAATGTGCTTTCAAAACTTACAAATAAAATTATGGAAAGTAAATTAATATCAAAGCATTAAAAAAATCCTGTCAGTAAAAATTACTGACAGGATTTTTCTTCCTTAAATTATACCGGGTGAACATTTACCTTATCGTAAAACGCCTGGTCACACGGGAACTTAACGATATAGTCAACTGTTACGGTTGCCGACTTGTCATGAACAACTGCGAGGTTTGCGTGCTGAACTGCCGCATACGCTCTCATATTATATGTTGCGGAAACTATTTCGCCGGATGCCACATCAATAGTAACCTCGGCAACGCCATCCTTATATGTTACCTTAACGTTTTCCTCGGTTGTGCCGCTTGCCCATGTAAACGCTTCAACCGCGTCGTACACAGCACCGATATCGTTAAGCGAGGTGAATATTTTACCCTGCGAGTCAAGACCTACGTGCGACATCTCCACTCTCTTCGGCTGCATCTTAAGAGTTACAGTACCGTCGTTGTTGTCGGTAACGTTTGCAGCAAGCAAATCGTCAGCCGTTGCACGAAGAGTGAGAAGCGATTCGTTGTTTTCGTCAACGTCAAGAAGAGGATCCTGGTTCATTGAAGGCTGAAGTCCCGCAATGCTCGGCTTATAAAGCGAATCCATAAGCTGAGGAATAAGCTTGTTTATAACTGCGTTTGACTGGCCGTCAATAAGAATATCCGATGCAATAATCTCCTGCGAGCCCGCAAACGCATACCATTCCTGAACGGTACCGTTTTCATCGGTATACTGCGCCGTCTTTGCCTTTGTCTTGTCGTAAGCTGCTTTGTAGAAACTTATAACATCATCAAGGTTATTGAACTCAACGCCACCGTAGGTACCGGGTGTAAGCTCGTCAATCTGTATTACATCCTCGCTTCCGATCTCCTGGACATTTTTCGTCTTCCATTCGCCCGACTTAACCTCGTCAACTGCTCTCATTGCACTGCTTGAAATATAGTTTACCTTCGCACAGCCTGCAAACGAAAGAGTGAGAAGAAGTGCAAGCACAAGGCATAAAACCGCTTTGAAATGCTTTTTCATAAAATTACTCCCTTTGTTTTTCTATATAATAATTTAATACAAAATCTCAAAAAAATCAATGGTAATATTAAATAAAAGCAGCCATTAAAAAATGACTGCTTTTCTGGCACCCACGGGAGGATTTGAACCTCTGACCCCTCGCTTAGGAGGCGAGTGCTCTATCCAGCTGAGCTACGTGGGCAAATTCGTTATGCTGAAATTATAAACTTATTCCCCTGAAAAGTCAATAATATAATTATATATAAACACTTGCATTTAATTGTCAAAAAACGGTACAGCTTGATAGCTGCACCGCTTTTATGCTTTGTTGAATTTTTCCTTGGGCTGTTTGCATCTCGGGCATTTCCATTATATCTCTCCTTTTTGAGATTAATATTCTTTGAATATTATAACAACTAATTTGTTCTTAAACAATTACGGTTTAAGAATATTTTTTGACAATTTCCTCGGCAAGAGCTTTTTTTGACACACAGCGATTCATCGCTTCCTTTTCAAGATAGCGGTGCGCTTCGGGCTCAAGCAGTCCTTCTTTACTGATAAGAAGCCATTTCGCCTTGTTTACAAGACGGATTTCCTCCATCTTGTCCTCCATTTTGGTGGTTTTCTTTTCTGCGCCTTTAAGCTTTCTTTTAGCAGTTAAAAGCCAGCGAATCGCATTTTCCATCGACTGCCTGTTAATCGGTTTGGGCAAGGTGAATACGCCGTGCTCGGCAACCTTTGAATAAACATCGCCGTGTATTTCATTGCTAATCAGAAACAGCACAAGTGCGCCGTGCGAAATGCTGCAGTCAATCGCGAAGCGCATACCGAGATCGTCCTTAAGCGGTGCATTAATAATCACAAAATCAAAGCCTCGCTCGGTGATTGCTCGCTGCGCCTGCGCCACGGTCGTCACCTTTATTGCCGGCCGGAAGTTTGTTTTAGGGAGCATTGCCGCAACTGCGCCGTGAAAACTATCCGCAGACGACACAACAAGCACGCTGTATTCCTGTTCTTCAAGTGGCATTATGCTCCCTCCCTTTTGCTGATTTTTTATAGATTATTTGCAGTAGATTTCAAATATTTTTTGCGGAATATGCTCTTTTATAAAATCACTTTCTCTTGCGGCGGCCTTCGCCTCTTCAAGCGACTGCGGGAGCATTTCAAATTTAGAAAGCGTTTCCTCGTCAGCGGTGTATAAATTAAAATCGGCTACATACGGTAAATCAAGCTTGTTTTGAATACCGTAAATACCTGAATAAATCATAAGTGCAAATGCAATATAAGGATTTACCGACGGGTCTGCGCTTCTCAGCTCAGCTCTTTTGTACTGACCGATTGCCGCAGGAATTCTTACAAGCTGCGAGCGGTTTTCACTCGACCACGAAACGTAGCGGGGCGCTTTATTGTTTCCAAGCCTTGCATATGATTTTTCGGTTGTGTTAAGAAAGGCCGTCATATCAATCGCTTTGTCAAGCACGCCTGCAATCATATAAGGCATAACGTTGTCATCACGGTTGTCGCTTTTAACCGACATATTGATATGAAAGCCGTTTCCGGGCTTGTCTTCAAGCGGCTTGGGTGAGAAGTCAGCGGAAAGTCCGTTTCGGTTTGCAACCGTATTTACAATCGTCTGAAGCGTCATAACGTTGTCCGCAGCAGCAAGAGCGTCGGAATACCTGAAATCAATTTCATTTTGTCCGGGTCCTTCTTCGTGGTGTGAGCTTTCGGGCGAAATGCCCATCTGCTCAAGAGTCAGGCAGATTTCCCGGCGGATATTTTCTCCCCTGTCAAACGGCGCCAAATCCATATAGCCCGCATTGTCATAAGGGATTTTTGTCGGCTCGTTATTCTCATCAAGCTTAAAAAGATAAAACTCCTGCTCCGCACCGAAATAAAAATTAAGTCCGGCGTCACGAGCCTCTTTTACTGCGTTTTTCAGAAGGGTTCTCGTATCACATTCAAATGCGCTGCCGTCGGGATAGGTAATTGAGCAAAACATTCTTACAACCTTTCCCTGTTCAGGTCGCCACGGCAAAATCACAAGCGTTTCTGCATCCGGGTGAAGAAGAAGGTCGGAATGAACCTCTCCTCCGAATCCCGATATTGCCGACCCGTCAAGCGCAATGCCGTATCCGAAGGCGCGTTCAAGCTCGTCAGCCATAATGGAAATATTTTTCTGTCTGCCCCATACGTCACAAAATGCAAGGCGGACAAATTTTACATCCTCTTCAATACAAAACTGTATTACCTCGTCCTTAGTATAGTTCATAACATTACCCTCTTTCAAAAAATGCGCCCATTAAAAACGGGTCAACTCCCGAAATTAACGAACGCCTTTGCTCAAATTAAACTTTTTCTTTTATAAGAATAATATATAATAGGGACGAAATGTTGTCAAGAAAAATTTTGAAAAAAGGCTTGACAAGGCGTGCTTTTTGGTGTAACATTTTTATTCGTAAAGGCAATGGGGTCTTTGAGTATGCGCTCAAGGACTCTTTTCTTTTTTCATCAATTTAATAAATTTTGGGCAAAGGTGTCCGTAGTATCATTAAATACTATGGGTGCCTTTTTCTGTTTTTAGGAGGATTATATTATGGCTTATGTTGATGAAGTAATGGATTTCTTAAAGAGAAGGGACGGCAACGAGCCTGAATTTTTGCAGGCTGTAAGCGAGGTTTTTGATTCACTTCGTCCTGTTATTGAGGCAAACGAAGAGAGATACAGAAAGCTTGCGCTTCTTGAAAGGCTTGTTGAACCGGAAAGAATTTTCCGTTTCCGTGTTCCGTGGATTGACGATAACGGACAGGTGCACGTAAACAGAGCTTTCCGTGTTCAGTTCAACTCAGCAATCGGTCCTTACAAGGGCGGTTTAAGACTTCATCCGAGTGTAACACTTTCAGTTATCAAGTTCCTCGGCTTTGAGCAGATTTTCAAAAACTCTCTCACGGGTCTTCCGATCGGCGGCGGTAAAGGCGGCTCCGACTTCGACCCTAAGGGCAAGAGCGACAGGGAAATTATGATGTTCTGCCAGAGCTTTATGACCGAGCTTTGTAAGGTTATCGGTGAAAACACCGACGTACCTGCAGGCGATATCGGTACAGGTGCAAGAGAAATCGGTTATTTGTTCGGCCAGTACAAGAGAATTCAGAAGCGTTATGAGGGCGTGCTTACAGGCAAGGGACTATCCTTCGGCGGCTCTCTCACAAGAACAGAAGCAACGGGATACGGCCTTCTTTATATTACAGAAGAGATGCTTAAGTGCCACAACATTGACATTGCAGGAAAGACCGTTGCAGTATCAGGCTCGGGTAACGTTGCAATTTATGCCGTTGAAAAAGCTGAGCAGCTTGGCGCAAAGGTTGTAACGGTTTCCGATTCAACAGGCTGGATTTATGATCCCGAAGGAATTGACGTTGAGCTTCTTAAAGAGATTAAGGAGGTTAAGCGCGCAAGACTTACAGAATATGCAGCTGCAAGACCTTCTGCAGAATATCACGAAGGCAGAGGCGTATGGCAGATTAAGTGCGATATTGCACTTCCCTGTGCAACCCAAAACGAGCTTCATCTTGAGGATGCTAAAAAGCTTGTTGAAAACGGCGTTATCGCTGTTGCCGAGGGTGCAAATATGCCAACCACAAGAGACGCTACCGAATATTTACAGAAAAACGGCGTTCTCTTCCTTCCCGGCAAGGCTGCAAACGCAGGCGGCGTTGCAACCTCTGCACTTGAGATGAGCCAGAACTCCGAAAGAGTTTACTGGTCTTTTGAAAAGGTTGACAGAAAGCTTAACGATATCATGGTAAACATTTATCACAACATCGACGAGGCTTCAAAGAAATACGGCCTTGAGGGAGATTATGTTGCCGGTGCAAACATCGCAGGCTTTGAAAAGGTTGCGGATGCAATGATCGCTCAGGGTGTAGTTTAATAAAACTCTCTGTTAAATTATTTATAAAAGGCGAAGGCGTCTTGGATTTTTCCGAGGCGCCTTTGTCACTTTTTAGAGGTAAAAGATATGACAAAGGATATTCCGTTTATAGCAAGAATGATTGTAATTGATGACTTTAATTTCAAAAAGAAGAACGACAAAAAAGAGGATATCTCTTATTACAACCCGAAATATGACGGCGAAAGTGAATACTGCTTAAATACGACTGCGTGGGATTAATTATGACAAAATACATATTTGTAACAGGCGGTGTTGTGTCCGGACTCGGCAAGGGAATCACCGCAGCATCGCTCGGCAGACTGCTTAAGGCAAGGGGGCTAAAGGTAGCGGCGCAGAAACTTGACCCGTATATCAATGTTGACCCGGGAACAATGAGCCCGTTTCAGCACGGCGAGGTTTATGTAACCGAGGACGGCGCCGAAACAGACCTTGACCTTGGCCACTACGAACGGTTTATTGACGAAAACTTAAACAAGTATTCAAACCTTACCACCGGCAAGGTTTACTGGAATGTACTTAATAAGGAGAGAAGGGGTGAATACCTCGGCTCAACCGTACAGGTTATTCCGCACATAACAAACGAAATAAAGGAATTTGTTTATTCCGTCGGCAAAAAGACTGACGCCGACATTGTAATAACTGAAATCGGAGGAACGATAGGCGACATCGAATCCCAGCCGTTTATTGAGGCGGTAAGGCAGATTTCTCTCGAGGTCGGAAGGGAAAACAGTCTGTTTATTCACGTAACCCTCGTTCCGTTTTTAAGCGGCTCTGACGAACATAAAACAAAGCCCACCCAGCACTCCGTCAAGGAGCTTCAGGGAATGGGCGTTAATCCTAACATCATTGTTCTTCGCTGCGACAAACCGCTTGAAGAGTCAATATTCAATAAAATCTCGCTTTTCTGCAACGTAAAGCCCGACTGCGTTATTGAAAACATCACTCTTCCAAATCTCTACGAAGCGCCGCTGATGCTTGAAAAATCAGGCTTTTCGGAGATTGTATGCCGTGAGCTCAACATAAAAGCGGCTAAACCGGAGCTTGACGACTGGACAGCTCTTGTGGAAAAAATCAGAGGCGAAAGAAAAGAGGTTTACATCGGTCTTGTCGGCAAATATGTTGAACTTCATGACGCATACCTGTCTGTTGCCGAAGCGCTGCGTCATGCCGGCTACTACCACGACGCAAAGGTTAAAATCCGCTGGATTGACTCGGAAGACATAACCGACGAAAACGCTGCCGAAATTCTTTTGGGGCTTGACGGTATTATTGTGCCCGGCGGTTTTGGAAGCAGAGGTATCGAGGGTATGATTTGCGCTGCGAAATACGCAAGAGAAAACAATCTCCCCTACTTCGGCATTTGCCTCGGTATGCAGATAGCAGTTATTGAATACGCAAGAAATGTTTCAGGTATGACGGACGCAAATTCGGGTGAATTCGACGAGCTATGCAAAAACAAGGTTATCGACTTTGTGCCCGGTCAGTACGAGGATATTGACAAGGGCGGAACGCTTCGACTCGGCGCATATCCCTGCGTTTTGAAAAGCAATACGGTCATACGCGCGCTTTACGGCAAAAAAAGCATAAGCGAGCGCCACCGCCACCGCTATGAATTCAACAACGAATACCGAAAAACGCTCTGCGACAGCGGCTTAACCCTGAGCGGTCTTTCGCCCGACGGACGTCTTGTTGAAACGGTTGAGCTTTCGGGCAGACCGTTTTACATCGGCGTTCAGTTTCACCCCGAATTCAAAAGCAGACCAAACCGACCCCACCCCCTGTTTGTCGGCTTTATCGACGCTGCATTAAAGGAGAAATAATATGCTGATTCCCAATATGAACTATGCAAATCTTAAAGATTCATATTTGTTTTATAATATTTCAAAGAAAACCGAAGCTTATCTCAAGAAAAATGTACTCATTCAAAAAACTTACCGATTAGGGATAGGCGACGTTTCTCTACCCCTGTGCAGTGCAGTAATTTCTGCACTGCATAGTGCGGTTGACGACCAATCAAAAAAAGATAGCTTTATGGGCTATATGCCCGAATGCGGCGCACCGTTTCTTCGTGAAGCGATTGCAAAGCACTATGAAAAAAGAGGCGTTGCTTTAAGTGCTGACGAGGTTTTTGTTTCAAGCGGCGCAAGCGATGAGCTCGGCGATATTCTTGACCTTTTTGACAAGTCGAGCAGCGCGCTTGTAATCGAGCCCGCTTACCCCGCATATGTTGACGCAAATATAATTGCGGGGCGTGAGATTGTCCACTACCACGCAAGTGAAGAAGACAGCTTTGCGCCATATCCCGACAATAATATCACGGCGGATATTATTTACATCTGCTCACCTAACAACCCTACAGGCGCTGTCTATTCAAGGGATAAGCTAAAGGCGTGGGTTGATTTTGCAAACAGAAATAAAAGTATTATCCTTTTTGACGCTGCATATGAAGCGTTTATCGAGGACGAAGACATACCGCACAGTATTTTTGAAATTGAAGGTGCAAACACCTGCGCTATTGAAATATGCTCGCTTTCCAAAACTGCGGGCTTTACGGGAACGCGGCTCGGTTATACTATTATACCGAAAGCGCTCGAGCGAAACGGTATGCGCTTTAACGATATGTGGGTAAGAAACCGAACTACCAAAACCAACGGCATTTCTTATATTATTCAGAAAGGCGCCGCAGCTGTTTTCACAGATGAGGGACAAAGACAGATTAAAGAAAATATTCAGGTTTATAAAAACAACGCAAAGGTCTTGACTGATGCGCTTGACAAAATCGGCATATGGTACTGCGGGGGAAAGAATGCGCCATACGTCTGGCTCAAATGCCCGAATGATATGTCAAGCTGGGAATTCTTTGACTACCTTCTTGAAAACATACAGGTAATCGGCACACCCGGCGCAGGCTTTGGAGAAAACGGCGACGGATATTTCCGCTTTACCACCTTCGGTGATACCGAGGATACCAAAACAGCAGCACAAAAGCTTGTGGAACTTCTAAAATAAAAAAGAAAAGCAAGAAGAGTACCGTTTGGTGCTCTTCTTGTTTTTGGTGACCCGGACGGGTCGTCCTCCTGCGCTCCAAGCACCGAACAAAACGCTGACGCATTTTGTAATAGTGCTCTGCGCGCGTCGTCCTCTCCGCACAAAATTTCGCTTCGCTGCTTTTTGTGCGGTACCCCTCCGAAACAGAAACACCAAATAAAAACAGACACCACAAGGGTGTCTGTTTTCATTTGGTGAAGTGGTAAGTGCCATATCCGAGCCGAAGCCTAATTTTTCAAGTTCCGCAAAGGTTATCGTTTTTTCGCGGTCTGTGTAATTCAGCCATATCGTTAGTTTGTCATCATAGAGATAAATGGAATTTACAAAACTGTCAATCAGCCTTTTGCGATGCTCTAACTTATCAATATTGTATTTGCGGAAACGCTGAAAATAGTAAAGAATATCTTCTTTAGACCTTGCGGGGTGCGATAATTCTTCCTTTGAAATCTGAACGGAAAGTTCGGATTTTTCTTTTTCAAGATCTTCCATTTTCTGTTTTGTTGACGGAGTTACAATTCCTTGCAACATAGCGTTCAAAAGATTGTTAATTGCTTTCTCAACTTCAGAGAGTTGCTTCTGTAGAACGGTTAAATTACTGTTTTCCTTATTCTGCGCCAATAGAATTCTGTCAGCTAAAACATCAAGCATATCGTCATCAAAAATAACCTTTTGAACATACCCAAGAACAACATCCTCGATCCATTTTTTATGAACGGTCTTCTTATTGCAGGTGTGCTTTCTTGCGTTAACACATTTATAGTAACGGTACTTTCTGTCATCAACATGGCTCGTTCCGCTTTCGCCGGTCATATAACAGCCGCACTTTCCGCAAAACAGTTTAGTAGTCAGAAGATAATCGTCTTCCGCCTTGTGCCTTGCAGGTGCGCGTTGCACCTCGACCATTCGTTCCTGTACTCTTTCAAACAGTTCCTCGGGAATGATAGCGGGCATACCGCCCGGAATAACAACATCGTTGTAAATGAATTCTCCCGTGTATCTGCGGTTATGGAACATTCTTGTAACGGCGTTAACATTTATCTTGTTGCCGCGTACACTTCGTATACCGTTGATGTTCATAAAATCAACGACTTCCTGCATAGAATAGCCGTCTGCATAGCGATTAAACGCAGCCAACACTATCGGTGCGACAGAGGGATTAATTTGGTAATGTCTGTCTTCATCAACATAGTAACCGATGGGCGGTGTTCCGCCGTTGGCTTTACACTTCAATGCGTTTTCAGTTAAACCGCGATTGACCTTTTCCGCAAGTTCGGCGGAATAGTATTCCGCCATACCTTCAAGCAAGGATTCAAGCAAAATTCCTTCTGCACCCTCGCTTATGCTTTCTGTTGCAGAAACAACCTTAACGCCGTTTTTACGAAGAATAGATTTGTAATGAGCAGAGTCATAACGGTTACGGGCAAAACGGTCTAATTTCCATACTATAACAACATCAAACTCGCCGTTTGCACTGTCCTTTATCATTTTTTGGAATGAAGGTCGGTTATCGGTTTTCGCCGACATAGCCCTGTCCAAGTAACTGTCGATTATCTGAATATCATTCTTTTTCGCAAACGCATTACATTCACGAAGCTGGCCTTCTATCGACTCTTCTCGCTGATTGTCGCAAGAGAAACGAGCATAGATTACTCCCTTCATAATATTCACCTCCAAGTGCATAGTAACTCTTAAAAAGTCAATTAGCAAGTCATTTATAAAAAATCATTTTTACTGTCCAAAAAATCGTTCTGAAGAGCCATCAGCTAAACCAAAATATTTGATTACCCCTGGCTTAAAATCTTTATAAAATCAATAAAAAGCCTCTGCAGATTTAAACGATAGCAGTGGTGAAGTTTTAGTATTGTAATTTGTGTCGTTTCTGAAACGACCATTTTTTATTTCCAGGTGATATGATTGATTTATCGGAGGTGAAAAATTGGTCGATTATAGTTTTGATGATGTAATTGTTGATGTTAAAAAATATATATCAAATTACCAGATTATAGATTACTGCATAGAGGTTCCAAAATCTTCAGCAATTAAGCATCAGGAAATTGACGGGATGTTCCTGAGTCTGTACACCGACAAGGCCAAAGGTATTCTGACGGAGCAGCGGTTTATGAAGCTGACGGCAGCGCTGGAGCAGGAGCAGGAATCCAACCAGAAGCGTCTGCATGACCTGGCAATGATGCAGAGCCGGGCTGACGCTCAGGAGAGCGAAGTCCGCACCTTCATCAAGGAAATCCGGCGCTATGCCACCATCGAAGAACTGGACGAGGCGGTGCTGAACCGGCTCATCAGCCGGATTCTGATCGGCGAAGTC
>ODAJ011856692.1_pt1 | contig 12395 bp, 14 predicted proteins | sample 1539241 | NCBI WGS metagenome assembly ODAJ01 (sample SAMN02144231, study PRJEB22623) | gut metagenome | biome: sheep rumen | host: Ovis aries | place: New Zealand | reverse complement strand
TAACATTTTAGCTGGTAAAGTATTAGCTGAAACTGTAAGAACTACTTTAGGTCCTAAAGGAATGGACAAAATGTTAGTTGACGGACTTGGAGATATTGTCGTAACTAACGACGGTGTAACTATCTTAAAAGAAATGGATATTGAACACCCTGCAGCAAAAATGCTCGTGGAAGTAGCAAAAACTCAAGAAGATGAAGTTGGAGACGGAACTACCACTGCAGTTATCATTGCTGGAGAATTACTCAAAAAATCTGAAACTTTACTCGATTCTGACATTCACCCAACTATCATTGCTATGGGATACAGAAAAGCAGCAGAAAAAGCTCAAGAAATCTTAGATGAAATCGCAATCGAAGATGTTGATTCCGAAACCTTAATGAAAGTAGCTATGACTGCAATGACTGGTAAAGGAACTGAAGCAGCACGTGAACCATTAGCAAAATTAATCGTAGATGCTGTAGAAGCTGTTGCTGACGATGATGGTGTTGACATTGACAACATTAAAATCGAGAAAAAAGACGGAGCTGTTGTTGAAGAATCCAACTTAGTTGAAGGTGTAATTGTAGACAAAGAAAGAGTACACCCAGGTATGCCATCTGAAATCAAAGATGCAAAAATCGCATTAGTCAACGCTCCTTTAGAAGTTAAAGAAACCGAAACCGATACTCAAATCACAATCACTGACCCTGCTCAAATGCAAGCTTTCATCGAACAAGAAGAAAAAATGGTCAAAGATATGGTTGATAAAATTGTTGCAGCAGGTGCTAACGTATTATTCGCACAAAAAGGTATCGATGACTTAGCACAACACTACTTATCCAAAGCTGGTGTTTTAGCAGTAAGAAGAGTTAAAAAATCTGACATTGAAAAATTATCCAGAGCTACCGGTGCAACCGTTGTCACTAACTTAGATGACTTAACCGCTGATGACTTAGGACAAGCTGGAATCGTAGAAGAAAGAAAAATCTCCGGCGATGACATGATCTTTGTCGAAGAATGCTCCGGTGCAAAATCCGTAACCTTATTCGTAAGAGGAAGTACCAAACACATTGTAGATGAAATTGTAAGAGCAATTGAAGACGCAATCGGTGTAGTTGCTGCTACCGTAGAAGACGACAAAGTTGTTGCAGGTGGAGGAGCTCCTGAAATCGCAATGGCTAAAAAACTCAAAGACTACGCAGAATCCATTTCTGGTAGAGAACAATTAGCTGTAAACGCATTCGCAGAAGCTTTAGAAATCGTACCAAAAACCTTAGCTGAAAACGCAGGTTTAGACAGCATCGACTCCTTAGTAGACTTAAGAGCAGCACAAGAAGAATCCGCTTACATGGGATTAGACGTATTCACTGGTGAAGTTGCAGACATGAAAGAAGCTGGCGTAATTGAACCAAAACGTGTCAAAAAACAAGCTATCCAATCTGCATCCGAAGCAGCTGAAATGATCTTAAGAATCGATGACGTAATTGCATCAACCAAAGGCCCAGAAGACATGGGTATGGACCCTTCCGCAATGGGCGGAATGCCTCCAATGATGTAAATATGAAGAAATTTTCATAATTTCTTTTCTTTTTTTATTTTTTTATGTACTCAAATAGACTTATTTTTAAAACATCACTCGATGATGAGATATTTTACTTGAAAGACACTATTTTAATTAACTTTAAACACAATCGTAATGGTGTTTCCACTTCGGAACTTAACGGTGGATATTGCGATAGGTATGATTCAGTTTTCAATCAGCATTTATCTCAGGAAAAGATTGATTATCTTGTTGACCATGATGTTTGTGACTACCTGATAAATGAATGTGGCTTAATGGATATTGATTCAAATTTTTCAACTGGTTTGATTACATTGGCTGAAATGAAGAATTCAAGCATAGTAACAAAATCATTTAAAAATGTTGAAGTGACAGCTATATCAACTGCTGGCGTTAGGACAAATGCTTCAAGAGCAGGTGATGTCGCATCATATTGGCAGGAAAATGGCGAGTTTCATTTCGGAACAATAAATATAATTCTGCTTTTGAATGTTAAATTATCCAAATCAACATTAATGGAAGCGTTCATGACAGCTACCGAAGCCAAGACAGTTGCCCTAAGTAACTTAAGGATTCCTTCACAGTATTCTAACGGATATGCAACAGGAACTGGCACGGATGGTATTTGTATTTTTTCAAATCTTGATTCAAATGATGAGGTCACTAATGCTGGAAAGCATTCAAAACTCGGTGAGTTAATAGGAAAATGTGTAATAGAATCTGTCACAAAAGCCATTGGAAAGCAGGTTTGGATTACAAATAATTCACAATCACATGCTTTGGTTCGTTTAAACAGATATAAACTTGATATCAATGATTTTTATGATAATTTGGATTATGATAAATTTGAATTCATAAAACAATTGAAAATTGATGCTAAAAATCAGGATAATGTGGCAATTGCTGCATCAGTTTTAAATCTGATTGATGAGGTCAATAATAATCTGATTAAAAAAGAGGATGCATTATATTTAGCTAAAAAAATAGTAAAAGAGAATTGTAATAGTTATCCAATAAAAGAATTATTGGAATATTGGATAAGCTATTTCATTCGGTTGGATTAAAGTCGACTATGTCTCCGTTATCTTTAACGATTTTTGCAATGGATTCCTCAGCGGCATTTAATTTATCATTACAAACTTTGACAAGTTGCATTGCATTGTTAAATTCTTCAATAGCGTCATCTAAGGGTACATCTCCGTTTTCCAATTTGTTAACGATTTCTTCTAATTTTTCCAAACTTTCTTCGAAACTTAAATTTTCCATTATATCACCTGTGTATTAATTGTCCCGTCATCAAATTCAATGTCTAATTTGTCTCCAGTTTTAACGTCTTTTGCTGATGATATGACTTTATCACCTGTTTTTGCAATTGTATATCCTCTTTTCAATGTTAAAAGTGGATTTAGAATTTCTAGTTTTTCAATATTTCTCAGATAGGCATCCCGTTTAGGCTTTGTTATTTCTGTTGGATTTTTCAAAACAATTGAATTTTCTAATTTGAACAGTTTGTTCTTATTTTCAGAAATAATGTTTTTGGATGCGAAAGCCAATTTATTGATTAAATGATCCAAGTTCATCTCTTTTATTTCATAAATGGATTCGGGATTTTTAAAGATTTGCTTTTGGGAAATATTTTCCAATTTAACCTTATTATGTTGAATCTTTGTTTCAATGGTTTTATTTAATCTTTTATTCAATTGACTTATCTTAAATGTGACCTCACTTAATTGGGGGACTGCACGTTCGGCCGCTGCAGTAGGAGTTGCTGCCCTTAAATCCGCAACAAAATCTGAAATTGTGAAATCAATTTCATGTCCCACAGCACTGATTACTGGAATTCTACAGTTATAGATTTCACGTGCAACAATCTCTTCATTAAATGGCCATAAATCTTCAATGCTTCCTCCGCCTCTTCCAACAATCAGTGTGTCAATATCAAATTCTTGAGCATGTCTGATTTGGCGCACGATTTGAGGCGCCGCCATATCTCCTTGAACTAATGTGGAAAATACTAAAATTTCACATTTTGGATATCTTCTTTTGATTGTTGTGATGATGTCCCTAATTGCAGCTCCGGTCTGAGCTGTAACAACTCCAATTTTTTTAGGATATTTTGGGATTTCTTTTTTGTGTGCATCGTCAAATAATCCTTCTTTTTCAAGTTTTTTCTTCAGCTGTTCAAAGGCAATGTGCAATTCTCCTATTCCGTCCTCTGTAATTCTGGTGGCATATAGCTGATAGTATCCGTTTTTTTCATAAACTTCAATTTTACCTTTGATAATCACTTTCATGCCGTTTTTAGGTTCGAATTTAAGGAATCTTTTGTTGCCCTTAAACATCACAGCACTGATTTGGGAATTTTTATCCTTAAGGGTGAAATAACTATGTCCGCTAGGATATGTTTTATAATTGGATATTTCCCCTCTAATGTAGATGTTTCTTAAATTGACATCCATTTTCAGTTTTTTGTTGATGTAGGCATTAATTTGCGATACTGTTAAATATTCATCGTCCATATATCACACCTTTAAAGCAATATTGTTATTATATTGTTTGTAATAAATACAATTTTTCTTTTTTTAAATAGATTATTAAGGTAAATGTATTTTAAATTGAAAGAACAATATAAAAAACAAGGTGTTTTTATGAGAATTAAAGATGAATTATTTGGTAAAGAAGTTCTCGATGCAGAAATCCAAATTGTCGGTAAAGTCACTGATGTCGTGTTTGACAAGGACACTTTTGAAATTACCGATTTGGTAATTAAAAAAACAGGATTTTCTGAACAAATTAAAGCTAGTGAAAATTTGGTTCCTTTGGAACTCATTAAGGTAATAGGAGATAAGGTCCTTCTTAAAGGTGAAGATGATATTTAACTGATTGATATGGTTTCTAAAGAATATTTGATTAGTTTATTGAAAGAAAATGAAGTATTTCTTGAAGGGGATTTTACTTTATCGTCTGGAAAGAAAAGTAACTACTACATTAACATGAAAAAGGCTATTACAGAGCCTGAAATTTTATCTACAATTTCTAAATTAATCACTGAAAAGGTTGATGTTGATGAAATAGATAAAGTTGCAGGTCCAGCATTGGGAGCGGTTCCAATAGCTACAGCAGTTTCACTTGAATCAAAACTTCCATTATTGATGATTCGTAAGGAAAAGAAAGGCTATGGTACATCTAAATTAATCGAAGGCGAACTCAATGAAGGGGATAATGTCATCGTCGTTGAAGATGTTTCAACAACAGGAGGATCTCTTTTAAAAGCCATTAAAGCTATTCAAGACAATGGAGGAAATGTAAAAAGAGCTTTTGTTGTCGTTGACCGTCAAGAGGGAGCAATTGAAGAATTTGAAAAAGAAGGAATTGCATTAGAACCTTTAATTTGTGTTAATGAATTTTTTGATTAAAAAAAGAAAAAAATAATGATGAATATTATTTCATCATTTTTTTACATGATGGACAAAATGAGGAAGTTCATCAATGATTATGCTGAATGCGGTTTTTACAGCATTTGGAGAACCTGGCATAGAAAATATAACTGTTTTTTTATAAATTCCAGCGGTAGCTCTTGAAAGCAATGCTGCAGCGCCGATTTCCTCATAGGATTTTGCTCTAAATATTTCTCCAAAACCATCTAATTTTTTTTCGAATAGTGATTCAACAGTTTCAACGGTAATGTCACGGGGATCAAGACCGGTTCCTCCGGTTGTTAGGATAACATCAATGTCATCGGAGATCATCTCTTCAATAGCATTAATCAAATCTTCCTTTTCATCAGGTATTAGTGACCTACCTTTCAAGGTATATCTTGATTCAATTTCTTCTGCCATGTATTGGCCGGACAAATCTGCCTTTTTTGATTTTCTACTATCGCTGAGAGTAATTACTCCGCAAGTGATGTCCTTTGAGGATTCTTTTTGATGTTCGTTTGCTGTTTCACTTTTCATTTTACCACCTATTTGTCAGTTTCGAGAAACTTCTTAATTAGATTATATTCATCTAGGCAATTAAATAATTTGTTGCTTGGATAATACAAAATGCAGTTTTCAAGTTCTTCTCTTTCTACATAGTTATGTTCGTAAATTATATCGATATGGTGTGTAATTGTTTTATAATCTAAATGTAATAATTTTGATAGTTCATTGGCATTATAGGGTTTGGATAATAGTTTATCTATTATCATAATGGTTGTTTTACCACCTTTTCTTCCAATTAATATATTAGAAAGCTCCCTATTTGTTATTGCAAAAATTGTTTTTGTCATCATTGATTTTTTAGACATTTTTTTTACCATCCTCTTAATTAATCAGAAAAAAACTTAAAGAGATTCAACGCCCATTTCATGGCATTTTTGTCTTTTCCAATTAATATTTGGGAATCATCGTATAGTCCATCTTTGAAAAACAATGAAAGTGACATGAAATTGTCAGAACAGGTTAAAAATAATTTTAGATTATTTTCACTGCATTTAACTTTGACTTTTTTGTTTTTCATCAGATTTTTATTCAAATCATCGTTGCTTTTGATTGAACTTAGAATCTTATCATTAACTAACAGTTCTAAATTTTTCACTTTACTTTCATTCAGCAATTCAATAATGTGTTTAAAATGGTTTTCAGAGTATATAGGAAGTATTATTTTTAATTCTGTTGATTTTGAAAGTAGTTTAATGTATTTATTGAACGCATTTGATAAATCACTAGTTGTTGAATTTTCATACTCTGCTTCCTTTAGAAGGTACATGCTTTTCAGCATATCTTCAGGGATATCTGATAAGTCATGATCATTCCAAAATTTCTTGTTTTTGTTGATTGAAAACCAATTTTCAATCAGTTTAATCATATTGGTGGTTAAGAGAAAACCGTTTGAGGTTAATTCATAATATTTCTGGGTTTTCTTAACAAGATTGATATTTTCCAATTCCTTAAGACCATGCAAAATTGTTGCGGATGGTTTTTTAAGTTCAGTTCTCAAGTCCTCTAAATTTTTTGAACTTTCATACACGGCCAATAGCAGTTTAGTTCTCATGCTGGATGTTAGGATATATTTGACATTTTTATATTCCTCTGTCAGTTCTGTTTTGGTTTGAACGGAAGTCATTTCATCACATCCTCTTTGATTGCTTTAAATAGGTTTTCAGCCCATTTATGTGATTTTTCATCATTGGAAACCAGGATTCTGTTCTGGTCAAAACTGTCATCGTTTTTGAATAGTCCTAAGCTCATTGATCCGTCGCAGATTGTTAGGTATATCTTTAAGTCATTGTTAACAGGATAGATTTTCAGTCTTCCATTTTTTGATGATTCTCTTCTTAATTTCATGTCGATTTGTGTTATGATTGCTGAATATATGCTTTTAGGAATTACCAATTCTATTTTACCATTGTTTTCCAAGACGCTCTCAATGATTTGAGGATAATCTGGATGTAAATATGGAAAAATTGCCTTGATGGACATTGATTGCAATAGCTCATTTTTAATAGTGTTGTGGGTTTTATAGATGTCAATTGGTGTTGTTTCGACTAGTGTGGATTCTTTTAAATCGGTGATGTTTTTGATTGAATCGATGCTTAACTGGTCTAGGTTGTGCTTATCCCAAAATTCATTATAATCATTTATTATGTCTACAGTGTTTTTGAAGTCTATCAGTGTTTTAAAATATATTTTTGTCATGGGATTGATGTGGTATTTATGTTTAATCTTTCTGATGTGATTGTTCTGCTCCAATTTGCTGATGTTGCTTGATACGGAACTGTAATTGATATTTGTTCTTTTGACAAGTCCGTGTATGCTGTTTGGGCGGTCATATAGTTCACTTAGAATCTTTAGTCTAATTTCAGATTTTGCAAGAAATTTGATATCACTATTAATCTCATTGTGAATATTCATTTTCATGTTCCTCCAATTTTTTTATAATATCTCATTTCCTTATCTAAATTTAAATAAATTTTTCCAAATATCTTCCAAATTAATTCTAAAGCTATTCCGGACGTTTTCCAATGTTATTCCAAATTTATCCCATGTCTTTCCCAAACATTTCCAGTATTCATAATTAACTAAAATTTATTAATTTATAAAAATCAATATACTATCATGGAAACTTGTTATGTGTTGGATGCATCCGCTTTTATCAACGGCTTCAAAATCGATTCAAAAAATAATTTCACAGTTCCTGAAATAACTGCCGAGATTAAAGATTTCGAATCTCGGTTGGCTTTTGACATGGCCATTGACGAGGGTAAATTAGTTATACAAGATGTACCTTCCAAGTATCTATCTTGTGTCAATGATATTATATCTGAATCCGGTGATATTTTAAGATTATCCCTGCCTGATAAAAAATTAATTTCACTTGCATACATGTTATCCGAACAGGGTGAAAACGTTAAGGTAATCAGTGATGACTACACTATCCAGAACACTTTAAAAATCATGAATATTCCATATTCGGGCATTATAACTGAAGGTATTAAAGGGATTTACAATTGGAAGAAAGTGTGTGAAGGATGCAAGAAGGAATATGGTGAGGATTATCCATTTGACGATTGTGAAATCTGTGGATCTAAAATTTATAAAAAAAGAATTAAGGTGAACAAATGAATATTGGAATTGTTGTTCATGGACCGAACATTGTTGATTCAGGCTATGCATTAAAGTTAATAGATTTACTCAAATCCTATGGAGATGTTTCCGTCAGGCTTGGGGGAACAATGGGCAGAACTGCCGTTATCGATGCCAATCTTGAAGATATAATTGACATAACTAAAAAACTGGTTCCAAGTGATTCCCTAAAACTTTTTTACGACAAAAGGGTAGATGTGATATTTTTATTGAATTATGGAAAATCAGATGTCACAGGTCAGGTCTTTGGATATAAGGTGTATAATCACTATGTTGATAAAATCCCCAAAAACGATATTCCTATCATTCAAATTGAAAGGCCCGGCGAGGAAGATGGAAGCATTATAGCCTGGAACAATAATTTAGATATTGTTTATGAATTGTCTCAGAGATTAAATTTGGATGTTGTCACTCCTGAGGACGTCTATAATAATCATATAAGAAATGACAACCCTGAATTTAACCAAAGGATTGTTCATGGTGTAAGTCCTGGTGAAAATATAATGGTCAATAGCGTAGTCATTGGAAAGACAAATTCAGATAATTTGACATTGATTGCTCGTGACAATCATATTGTGGATATTGTTGGCGGAGAGCTCAAAAGGCATGGTCTTGAGAAGTTGGGAGAAGTGGATTTGGACTCCGCAATTATAAAAACTGGTCTTTTGAGGCATGCTAAAGTTACTCCTCGTGTTATATCAACTGAAAAATCTGAAGGGTTTAAAATTTCATTTTTGGACCATGCGGGAGAGGATGTTTATAAATTTAGAAAATCCAGTCTTGTCATAACAATTGGTGATGACACTACATTGATATCTTCGGATATTCTGTACCGATTTGATATACCTATAATCGGAATAACTGACGGTGATTTGGACAAGGTAGTGGAAGATGGATTTAAGGTTAAGAATTCTATAATCTTTGAAGTTGAAAGTGGTTTTGATGACATCGTCGGTCGAGATATTCAAAAGATAATCTTCAACGGAAAACAGGAGTCAAGTGACTACTCAGATATTGAAGAGGTTAGGGACAAAATTGTTGAAATAATAAATAATATTAATTGTAAATACAAAATTAATTATATTCATTAAATATTAGGGAGTGTTTATTTTTGGATTTTGAAAATCTTGTAAAAGTCGTTCAAGAATTTAAGGGGGTTTCACGTAAAAGTTCTATTGATAATGTAATTTCTCTTTTGACCGAGTCATATAATGTTTCAGGAGATGTTGTAATTGACATTGGAGATGATGCTTCAGCAATAGACATAGGAAACAATCAGGTAATTCTTGTTGCAGCTGATGGAATCTGGGGAGACATTATGAACGTTAATCCTTATTGGGCAGGATATTGTTCTGTTCTTGTTAATGTGAATGACATTGCAGCAATGGGAGGCAAACCATTGGCTATGGTCAACATAATGTCCATAAGCAATGATGAAATTTACGAGGATTTATTGAATGGAATCAAAGATGGATGCTTGAAATTCGGTGTTCCAATGGTTGGAGGGCACCTACATCCTGATGGGGAAGTTGATTCTTTAGGAGTGGCTATTGTCGGAATTGCTCAAAAGGATAAGATCATCACCAGTTTCGGCGCTGAAGTTGGGGACAAGGTAATTGTAGCGATTGACCTGGATGGAAAACCTCATGAAATGTTTAGCCTAAACTGGGACACTACATATGACAAGGATGTGCAGTTGGTTCGTGACCAGATAACTGCAGTCCAATATTTGGCTGAACATGACTACATTAAATCAGGAAAAGATATTTCAAATCCAGGAATTTTAGGAACCCTGGAGATGCTTTTGGAAACATCTCAAAAAGGAGCTGTTGTTGACTTGGAGAAAATTCCAAGAAATGAATCTGTCAGTTGGGAGGATTGGCTCAGGTCATATCCGGGTTCAGGATTCGTATTCACAGCCAGTGAGGAAAATTGCGAATATATTAATGAGTATCTTTCTAAATTTTCAATAGCGTCTGCAGTTGTCGGTGAAGTGACTGATTCAAATTCATTATTTGTAAATTATCAAAATGAACAGGCGGAAGTATTTAATCAGGATAAAAATCCTATTTTTATTTTTAGATGAGGTAGGATATGGATTTATCAAAAATAGTTTTTAATTCATTGAAGTACCCTATTAAGAACATTGTTAAATTGCCAATTATTTTTGTTCTTTTTATTTTAATAGCTATTATTCCAATTGGAAGGCTTCTTAATAATAACAATATGGTTATAATTGGTGTAATTGCATTTTTCATATTTATTCTAATTGTTCCGGGATTTCTATTGGGGATTGTTAAGAAAGGTTCTAATGAATCGTCCCTATTTCCTTCTTTAAATTTAGTCAATAGCATATATGATTCAATTAGAGTGCTGATATTGAGGGCAGTTTATATGATAGTTCCAGCTGCGGTATTTTTCATTGTTTTATCTACAGCAGGTTATGACAGTATCAATATGATTTATGATTTGCAAATTAGCCTGTTTGTGGCAACATTCGGATTGGCTTTGCTTGCAATCTTAATCACATATCTAATATTTGAATTTTTATTGTTCTTTGCTAAAGCAAGATTGGCTTATTTAAACAGTTTATCTGAAGCTTTAAAGATTCATAAAGTAATCAGGGACATTAAAAACATTGGTATTGTCAATATTATCAAATGGATAATTGTCATGGCAGTGTTGATGGTTGTAATTTCAGTTGTTTCCTCAGCAGTACTTGTAATTCCTTATGTTGGATTCTTAATATATATCTGCATTGTGATTCCAATAATTGAAAGCATAGGCAATTATTCATTAGGTATGCTGTATTCAAACATTGTTTAAATTGATGAAAAAATAAGAGGTTAAGGATTACAGACCTTACATGGTATGTATCCTTGACTTACTGCAAGATCTCTGCTCTTGAAGTAGACTCTGTTATGATCTGCAGTCTTTTGACCCCATTTGCAAGTTGATTTGTGGAATTTTCCGGAGTTTGAGTTTCCAATGTAGCTTCCGGAGTCGCTGGAACTTGAACTTGAATCGGAATGGGTGTTTGCATAGGTATGCTGTGATGTTGGAATGTGTGTGGAATCGTTTGCCCAGTGATAAGGATAGAATTCACTTGGCGGTATGTACATCACTTCCGCAAGACCTTCTTTTAGAAGCATTTCGTTTAGATTTTTCCCATCTACAATCACAACTGCAAGTGTACGACCATATTTGTCGTTGTGTTTGGAATCATCGACATCAAGGCCAACTTTTTTGTTTAAACAGAATTTCTGAACAAAGTTTTTTGAGGCAATATATCCTTCAACACCTCTTTCAGGTGTATTCACGCCAACAAAACGCACTTTTTCTCCACTATCCAAATAGATTGTATCTCCATCAACGACATTTGTGCAGACTCCTGTCTTTTCAACGTGGCATTCTGTATCATCATATTTATTTAGAATTTTGGAATTGGACACGTCACGGTATTTTGAAAATGGGATGTCATGTGTGAATCCGGTTCCAGTGTATGCACTAGCTATTGAAATGGTGCCCAATGCAATAATCAAAATTATCAATAAAGAAAAAACATGCTTTTTAGTGATAGTCATTTTTCTCCTCCGTTATTAATGTTATAATTTTGTGTTAATATAATTTTTGAAAATCAAATAAATAATTTTAATATATAATGAGATTATAAATATATAATATTAAAAATTCTTATTAGGAGATTGTATGTTAATTAAAATTAATGGAGAAGAAATAGATGTGGCAGATGCTTCAACAATACAAGATGTGATTGATGAAACAAATGCACCCTATACTCCTGGTAGTGTTATTTGCTTAATAAAAGGTAAAAAAGAACTTGAAAAGAATATTAGCAAGTATAAAATTAAAACAAACCAAGGTTCAATCATTATTCAATTGGATGAATCCGAAGAGGCGAAACCTCTTGTTGATGTTTGGAAAAACCAGTATGAGGACTTCATCGATTTGGATATTCGCTGGTCCACTCCAACTGAAGTGGCTATCGGTCCAATTGTGACAGATTTGGAGCCGACCCCTGATGAATTTAAGTATTATGAAGGGGATGTTGTTTTAAGTTTATCTAGTTTCAGTAATGAGTCAACTCATTTAATCTTGCTAAAGGAGAATACTACAAATGTCTACAGTGTGCCTCCATACAATAAAGGTATTTTTGCCCGTATTATTGGTGGTAAAAAAACTTTAGAGAAACTGACTGATGACGATAG
>ODAJ011388644.1_pt1 | contig 12396 bp, 10 predicted proteins | sample 1539241 | NCBI WGS metagenome assembly ODAJ01 (sample SAMN02144231, study PRJEB22623) | gut metagenome | biome: sheep rumen | host: Ovis aries | place: New Zealand | reverse complement strand
TTAAGAGATAGCGTTTCTTTTAGTATGCATTTTTCTCCATTTTTTTCATCAATTTTTATTATATGTGGTGTATTTACCTTTGATAGGTTTAAAGCCAATGTGCTGAATCCTTTGGTATATTTTATATCAAGAAGAAGTGCGGCAATCATAATAGTGCTATATTTTAAATTAATATAGTAGTCATAGTTTAAATTTGGAATCATATACTTTATAATTCCAGGATTACAATCATCGCTGTGCAATGATTTTTCAATAGATTCGTTATCGCTCAATAAACATTTATTACTGTTTATAAAATTAAAGATTTTTTCAGATTCACATTTATTAAATCCCATTTTTTCTATTTGGCGTATTATTGATTGTTCAGATCCTTTTTCAACAAATTTTTTCATAAGTTTCCTCCATCTTTTCTATAATATTTTTCATAGAAAGACATAAAAAGTCAATACATAATGCAAAAATGTACAAAAAAATGACAAAAAAAGACATAAATAATCAAAAATTAGGGGTTGACAAATCGAAAATACGTGTTCCGTTAAAAACAGCCATCGGTTAATTCCGATGGCTGCATTGCTTTTTCTATTGCAGTTTTTTAATTATTTCCTGAAATTCATGCTTTATTTTAAAGTCATCAGGAAGCGGATATTTTTCTTCAAGAAGTGTTTTAACGCTGCTTGTTGCAACAAAGGTGCTACCAAGTGTGTGCTTATCAAATTCTTTTCCCTCAAAGAACATAGAATGTAAAACAGTTATCCTGTCAAGGCTATCAAATTGTCTTGCAAGCTCTGCCTCTTTTCTGAAATATTGCAGACCTTTTTCATGTTCACCTTTTTTAACGTAAAGATAACCAATATAACCGTAGGCGTAAATCATATTTCGCCAAGCGCTACCGTAATTGCTTTCGTCATAAAACAAATTCAGCATTTCTATTTCTGCTTTCCGTGCGGCAATTAGTATGTCGACATCATTTTCTTCGTCTGTCACGCCAAAAAGATGCGCTAATCCGGCACAAAGCAAACCTATTGTTTCATCAACTGCTTCCATAGAATAATCCTTCTGCTCATTTGTACCGTGCGGGAATAAATAAGAACGCAGGAATTCTTGACCGTCTCGCATATATGGCATTTCATCAATGATTTTTTTGCAGTCGTCAAATGTTATTCCGCTGTTTTCATATTCGGAAAGAGTGCTGTAATATGCAGCTAAATATCTCTTTGAGCAAATGCGTATACTGTCAACCCTGCAATTATTCTGAATGTTTGAATAAATAGTTTTGATTTTTGGCAGGTATTCCTTGTAGTCTGCGCCATTATTTCTGAACGCTAAATCTCCCATATAACGAAGTTGGATTCTGAAATCGTTGGGGAACTTTTCTGTTGCCTTAACGATTATTTCGTGTTTTAACTCTCCGTCTGTGAGATTGTCATACTCCTCAATGATACCGAGTATTTCCTTTTCGCTTTCAGCACGGTTTACGCCAAGCAAATCATCAACGGAAATGCCAAAATATCCTGCAATTTCAGGTAATGTTTCAATGTCGGGATAGCTTTCGCCGCGCTCCCATTTGCTTACTGCTTGAAAAGAAACGCCAAGGTAATCTGCGAGCGCCTCTTGTGTCAAATCTCGCTCTTTGCGAAGTTGTTTGAAAATTTCGCTAAAATAAATATTCATTATTTCACCTCAAATTATATTGGCGGTACCGTCTGACTTCATCATATCGCTTAAACAAGATGAATACAATAAACCATTTATTGAAGAAATTTCAACCATTGGTAGAATTGATAATCAAAAGTATAGCCAAGGAATCTCTCGGCTTGAATATTATAACCATTGAATAAAAGCAGTTTTATCCGTGCAATTATATCCTGCCTTCTTGTAAAAGTTAAGCGTATCTTCTGTTTTTGCGCTTGTGAGCAGCATCATCTTGTAACAGTTCTCACGCTCTGCAATATCTCTTGCGTAATTGAGGCAGGCGGTAGCGTAGCCCTGCTTTCTGTACTCACTGTGCGTAACCACATTTTCAATGAAAGCATACGGTCTGACGTTTCTTGTAAGGTTAGGTATAATCACGCACACAACGGAGGAAACAAGCCTGCCGTTTTCTTCAGCCACAATGATATGATGATTTTTATCATTCATAATTGTCGCCCAAGTATTCTTCAGTGTTTCGCTCTGCTCGGGAACGCCCGTCTCGTGAAGGTGAGTATATAATTCTAATAACTCGTTTAATTCATTTTCTTTAATTTCCCGTACCGTCATAATCTTTCCTTTTCATTATTTCTGCTAATAACACCGGCTGCATTAACGGATAAGTCAAGTTGTCAGGCAACTCATCCGTTATAATAATCTTTTCAATTTCGCAGTGCAGTTCTTTTTCAAATTCAGTAATATTGGCATAGAACAGCAGACCGAAGGTTTCTTCACCGTCAAAAACGCCCGGTATAGTAACTGAATAATAACAAACGGGCTTAATATCGTATTTTATTGCACCCGTTTCCTCGTAGAGTTCACGCCGTGCTGTTTCCATTATGCTTTCTCCTGCTTCTCTGCGACCGCCCGGAGATTCATAAGTTTCCCGACCTCTGTGTTTACAAAACACCCATTTTCCGTTTGTCCTTGCTACAATTACAGCGAATTTAAGTTGATCGTCAGGCGCACATTCATAAATCTTTACTTCGCACATAATGATTTCATAGTCGAAATACTGCTCCTGAAAATGCACGGCTCTTTCAATTTCTTCCTTTGTAAATATGCTACCCTCAGGTGCTACTACCCACTTTTCTTCAACGTCGTTATTTCTGTGGATAACCGCTATAACAACGCCTTCAAATTCGGAAACGGGCTTATCAACGCCGAGAATATATGCGTCCTGTTCCTCGCCGTCGGGAGCCATAATGCCCTCAATATATCCGTAGTTAATCGGATAATATAAATTCTTATGCTGCGGATGATATGTACCGAGCGGTCTGTCAACCGTTACCTTTACTCTTTTGCCAAGCATTTATTATACCTCAACCAACAATCCGTCACCGTCATCCATACGAAGAACACTGCAATTATTATCAAGTTCATATTTTTTGATTCGCTGCTCAAAGCTGTCAAATCTATGCATAAACCTATGATAGTGAGGAATGATTTGTGCATCGACAATCCCAAGTGTTGAAAAATCAGGTAGATTTACTGTATCATTCATTTCGGGGGTAAACTCTGCAATCAGATTCATATCCTTTTGCATAATAATTGAACCTGCACTGATTCCAATTAAAAGTTTTTCTTTAGATATCCGCTTAATCAGCGTTTCAGCGTTAGCCTTTTTAATTGCTGCAAGCAGATAAAACGGATTTCCCCCATTAATTTCTATCACATCATACTGCAACAACAATTCGGGTTCGTCAGTATCAAAATCAAAGTAATCTACCGACAAACCTAAATGCTTTAATTCTTTAGTTATTCGGGGAATGTGCTTATCGTTTTCTTTATAAGGGAATGAAGCGGTTGTAATAATAACCGCTTTTTGTAGATTTTTCATATATGGTTTTATTTCTTTAATCAGCTTATTTGAAGTTAAACCATTTGATGTTAACACAACCATAGTTTTCACCTTAAATCTCTATTTCAATCCCTACAACGCCGTACTTTTCAATCTGCTCTTTTGAATAATATTCGAGCATATCGTCAGGGGACGCTGCTGCAAGCTCGCTTTCTGTATATCCGCATTTATCAAGCGGTAACGCCGCATACAGTTCTTCAAAATCTTTGAAAATATGTAGTGCCTTAACCGTAGCAGTCAGTTTATCTTTTTTTGACTTAAAGCAAATGTTGTCACCGACTTTTATCTTGCGCCGTTTCTCATCATACAACCGAAGTTCAATTGTTTTTGAACCGTTCTTGATTTTTTCAAACGGCACTTCGTTTAATTTCATATTCATAGTTTTATGTTTCATCTAATTCAATAACACTTGTGTTATCGCCGTTGACGGTTATAACATATACGCTGTCGTTGTTCATACCTTCGGTAAGATAATGCTCAATGCAGTATTTAGCAGTAACAGGCATTTCTTTTTCCATAAGATTATCAAACGGTATCCACTGCAAAATACCTTCGTTACATTTCATCGTAAGCTTTGCTTTGTCCTTTAAATCAGCAAAGAAATAATAGTTGATTCGCAGCTCGTCTCCAACATTGCGAAGCCCGATATAGCGAAGTGAAAGGTTGTCCAAATCCTTCTCGGTTAATCGTATTTCTTCTTTCATCTCACGAAGAACGGCGGCTTTTGCATCTTTCATTTCTTTTTCCTTAAAATGACCGCCAACGCCGCAAAAACATTCATTTACAACCTTAGAGCCGATACGGAATAACATCAGCATTTCATCGCCTCTGCGAATGTAAATCGTCGCCATATTTCTTATTTTTGCATCCATTATCTCACCGCCAAATAGTTGTGCGTTTATTTTACCACAAGCAGATACATATTGCAAATTTCATTAAAAAAATCATTATATGTGTTATGTGCCGTTTTTTGCCGATTTTTTACTGCTCAAGAACAGAGAAAAAAGCAAATAATTTTAACAGATTCATTTTTGCATATCCTTCATCATTTCGAGCGTAATTATGTGATAAAACTAATTATTTACCGGTCAAGACGAAAACACATGGAACAAGTAATTTTCATTTGTCAACCCCTAATTTTCAATGATTTATGTCTTTTTTTGTCGTTTTTTTGTACATTTTTGCATTTTGGGTTGACTTTATTTCTGCTATTTTATAATTATAGATTAGGCTCATATATTTATTAACATTGGAAACGGATTTTATATACCTTACAGGGTTATATTTATATTTTTTATTTAATGAAATAATACTATGATAATTATTATATAAATCAAATGAGAATGGAGAAATACTATGATACAAACGAAAGAAGAGTATTATAAAATTCTTAATGAATATGAAATCCAAGAGGGAATTTCCAAAAGACAAATTATAAAGTTTAAAGCCAAAAGGCCAGTATTAATTGGAAATACATGTTTGTTAAAAGTAAATATGAATATTGGCGTTTCAAACAAACCAGATTATAAATGTGAAATTGAAAAGTTAGAAAAAATATCTCAATTATCATATAGACCTGACTCAATGATGGATCATACAATTGTTCAACTTGATAAGCCATTATGGAAATCAATGCTTGAAATGTTTGATGGAGCGGTAGGTACACTTCCGCATTATTTAGTTTTTGACGATAAAAAGGGCATAGATGAAAAAAAGTTTTTGGAAAACTTAACCGAGATGGCAGAGAGCGGAGTTAGTTTTATGACGCTTCATCCAACTGCTAATTTGAAATTATATAAAAAAGCTATAAATTCTAAAAGGATAGTCCCAACAACATCCCGAGGCGGATTTATTCTGCTTAAAGATCAGGTAATAAACAAAAGAGAAACGAATCTTATTGCTTCTAACTTTCATAAAATCATGGAAATATTCTCAAATAATAATGTAGGAGTCAGTATTGGAACGGTTTTTCGCCCAGCAACTATTCATGAAGCATTAGACGAATTTCATGTTGAAGAAACTCTATTACAACAAAAATATATTGAGATAGCAAAAGAGTATAATGTTCCTGTTATCATGGAGGGGGTGGGTCATATTTCACTTGATAAAATACCCGATTATGCTAATCTGATTAGGGAATTTCACACACCTCTAATGCCGCTTGGACCTATTCCTTCAGATGAAATAATAGGATTTGATCATGTGTCAAATGTAATAGGAGCCTTATCAATGGCGCAATGTGGCGTGGTAGGAATGATTAACTCAGTAACGAGAGAGGAACATACCGGGAAAGTTCCTTCTTATGAGTCTATTTTAGAAGGATTAATGTCTGCTCGAGTTGTAGCTCACAGTTATAATATTAGTAGATTTATTAATTATAGAAATGCTACCGAAGTAGTCGGTAAAACAAGAGCTATGAGTGAAACTTGTGTACAACAGGGTGGGATTTTTTCATTTAAAAATATAGACGATAAAGAAACGAGTTCATGCACGAGGTGCAGAAGAGAATGTCCATTAAAAAAAATAATTATTTAGACTATATTATCTAACACAATAAAAGGAGAACAGTTATGAAATATAATTATTGTAACACTACGAAAGTATATTTTGAAAATAAAAATGATGAATTAAATAATTTCATTAGGACGAATAAGTATAAACGCATATTATTCATTACTGGAGGAAAGCATACTGAATCAATTGCCAAAAGAATAATCGAGGAACTACCAAGTGTTAATCATTTACTACTTACAGGGGTATTAAGCAATCCAAGATGCGAAAAAATTGAAGATATGTACTTAAAAGCAAAAGGGTTTTCTCCTGATTTAATTATAACAGTAGGTGGTGGTAGCGTACACGATTCGGGTAAAGCAGTATCACTTCTATTATGTAATAAAAGTGATATACTAAGAGATTATACTGTGGACGGAAGACTAAGTGTTCAAGGAATCGAAAGAACAATTCCAATAATAACTATTCCAACAGTTTTTGGTTCTGGAGCTGAAGTATCTCCTGCTGCATTGGTAAAAATTGGAAATATGAAAAAAGTAATTTTTTCACCCAAGTTGCATCCCTTGGCAACATTTGTCAATGTTGATTATTCCAAATCATTGCCAATAATGCAAATATCACGTTCTGCATTTGATGCTCTAATTCAAGGAACAGAAGGAATTTTATCAAAGTTATCGAATAATATCTCTGATTCGTTTGCAACAATTGCTATAAAACACTTTAATTATAGCTTTCCTTTTATTATTAATGAAACTATTAATGACGATGTGTTAGAAAAACTAGCCATAAGTTCTATATTCTCATCATATGTTTGTTCTACCGCAGGCGTTGGCGCAATTCATGCAATATCCGATCCATTAAGTGGAAAGTATGATATTCATCACGGCACAGCATTAGCAATGGTAACCTTGGATGTTTTAAAGTATAACTTTAGCGATGTTGACACAAAGAAAATAGAATTATTAGATTCATTATTGTATAATGTTCCATCGGCAAATACTGACATAAGAGAAAGAGTCATTGAAAAATACGGCTATATTATTTCTAAATTAGAACTTATGAAAAGTATTGATTCATTTCATATCCCTGATTGTGATATTAAAAGCATAGTTACCGATTCATTCAACCCTGATATGAATGGAAATCCTCATGAATTTTCTAAGGAAGAAATATTTAATGTTGTAAGGAAGTATACTAATGCATAGAATAAAAGATTACGAAATGCGCTCTGGATTACTTGTAAATACAATAATTAAAAAAGTAAAATATGATAATTCAAAATCTCCGAATTATGCATTTTGGGCGCTTTATTTAGATGATAACAAAAATAATCCACGAGATGTTGATACATGTGCAACGAGTTACTGTATTTCTATATTAGAATCTGAGAAGCGTCGTTGTATCTCCGCTGGTTTGGATGAATCTGAAAAGTACCATAGAATAATACAATTAGCTGTTAGGACTTTACTTAAACTAAGAAGAACTGATGGTTCGTGGCCATCTGTTATTGATCCTAGCAATTTGAAGAACAGCAATTTTGAATCTTCAAGTGATGTTGCAATATGCGATAATTATTTTGCATTGACAGCTTTGCTAGATGTAGATTTTTTATCTAGCGATTTTCAGTACAAAAACGGCATTCCAAACGAATTATTGGATTTAAATTGTAGAATAGATTATATTGATAAAACTATTGACTGGTTAATTAATAATCGTGCATCCGATGGAATCGGTTGGTACTATACAAATAAAAAAACAGAAACGAAAACTGCTTCTGTTACTTTAGCAACCACTAACATAATATCTATTTTGAATAGAATATATAATGCACTTAAACCTAATAGTAATGCTTCAATAATAAACCATAAGATTAAAAGATTAATAGAAAGTATAAACAAATCACTAATAGTTAACATTAATGAAGATGGTGGTATTGACAAAACTATTATATCAGAATCTACAACATCATCTTTGTTGCACACTTGTAAACTGGTTGATGCGTTGATACTTTATGAAGATGTTGAATACTTGAATTACATACAAAAGGCGATTCAATATATAGTTATAACCTGTAAAGATTCCAATATTTTAGATTCTATCGAAAAAAACATCGAATTATATAGTGAAACATACACACTCGCTTTATCGGAGAATTCAGAAATAGCAATTCGTCATGAAAACTATATTGAAGGGGTTATATTATATACATTACTCAATATAATAATTCAACATAATCAATCAACTAGTTATATTTCAAATATAAAAGACATCAATCTTAATGAAATCGAAACGATAATTGACAAAACAATAGATAAACTAATTAAACTGCAAAAGCAAAGTGGCAAATGGAATGGACTATTTGGCAGTAGAGTTCCTAGACCTGATGGAGTATATCCAGTATATGCAAGTTTTGAGGGATATAGAGCTTTTAGAATGTATATGGAAGCATATAAAATAAAAGTATCCCAAGAAGAAAAAGTGAATATTGAAAAAAATATAATTGATAATTATCCCTTTAAGTATGATAAACCATATGTATTTATTAGTTATCCCCATAGTGATTACAATGACATACTGCTTGATGTTAGATTTCTTAAACGAAAAGTTAATTGTTGGATTGATTTTGAAAACATTGACGGAGGAAGATGCTCAAGTGAGGATGATTGGACTAAGAAAATCAAACCTATTTTAGATGATTCCAACTGTAAGGGAATAATTATATATATAAGTCGAGAAGGTTTTTTGTCTAATGGTTTATTGCGTGAAATAGAATGGATTCAATCAAATAATAAACCATTTTATATGTTTTTAAATGGATTTGACAAAAGCATAAATCCTAAAAATATGGCAGATGTTATATGCAATATTAATACTGAAGATAATCAAATGTATATTCGTAGAATATTAGCATTTTCATTTATTACTCAAACTACGAAAGATGACACGGAGTACACTTATTATCATCGTGATGAAAACTTTAAGCATTTAAATCTACCGGATTTTAATAATTGGTTAAAAAAAATAAACTTATAAATCCGATATTTTATATCTACAAACCCCATAACTTGTTTCGGTCTCAATAAGATTTGCTTCTTTAAGTAATTGTAAGTATCTTCTTCCGAAAGCAGTAGTGCCGAAATAGGCATCAAAGTTAGTAACAGGCAGGATAACCCAGTCGGTGTTGTCCTGCTTGTTTGCTATATAGTACTTGTATAGCGTAATTAGTACTTCCGGCTTTATGCCTTTTGGCGTTGCTGATATAAGTCGTTCCGTCAATTCAGGAGACAGTTCAAAATCCTTGTTTTGCAGCTCGCCCTGTTCTAATGCATCAGCAAGAATGTCGTCAAAGTGAATGAGAAAACTTCCTTGCGTTTTTGATGAATATAGCGGCACCTGATATTGCATAACCTTTTTTCGCCAAGCAGAAGCAAATCCCTTTAATTTATCCGGCTTTTTCTGATCATATTTTGACACCTTGTCGGGATTGTCTTTAATAAACTTAATCGTGTTTTGCACAAAGGTATAAAACCAACCGTTACCCTTGCTGTCGACAAGCTCCGGGAACCTCTCGTGTAAATGCCTGAAATCCGTTTCACTCTGACCTTCCTTCTTCGGTTGGCCAGTTTTTTTATTCGGTACGCTGCACCACGCACAAAGCGCTTGCTTTGCACGGTCAATATCTGCCTCTCCGTTTTCATACATATATCCACGTGCAACAGTCGTCAGCACACGGGTTAAGCCGATAAACTTTGTGAGCATATCAAAATTGAACCTGCCGAGATAGGTGTGCTTGTCGGCGGTTTGGTAATCTATCTTACCTGTATAGGCGAGAAATTCCTCTTTTTCGTTTAGCATTCTTATCTTCCTTTAATACCTTTTCAATTTCATAGAGTAGTACTTCGTAGGCAAACTGCCTTTTACCGAGTGCTATCGCACATTTTAAGGCAGTATTTGCACTTGACTTTTCTCTTAAATATCGCCTTGTGTAAAAGTTTAACTCTTTCTCATAATCAATGCCGTCAACAGCTTTATATGCACGCATAAGGCGGTCTAACAGCTCTCTGTCAGTATTACTGCGGAGAGCGTTTTCTTTTCTCTGCTGCGCTGTGTTTCTGTCGTCATAGTCACAGATAATGTCGCCGAAAATACGATAGCCGTTACACCTGAAATCTGCAAAGAATTCCGTGTAATCAAAGACAGCATAATTGTCCGAAGAAATAGAGCTTTGAATAAAGTCTATTCTTTCCTCATAATCCATCAAATGAAACTGCTGTTCTGTCAGATTTCTGCGCACTTCGGTAATATGCTCTGCACTCATACCGGCAAACAAACCGTAAAGCTCATCAGCAGTGTATTCCTCCTCTTGCCCTCTTGCAAAGAGAATACGCTCCACATCACTTCTGCGCTTCATATCGTTTGTAGCAATACGGCTTATCCTGATACGCCTGTGTGCCTCCTCATAATCCCCAATGATAGATTTCATCAACTCTAAATCCGCAGGATTCAGCTTATCCTTCCAGCCTTTTTCTCTTGCAAATGGGAACAACTCCTCATCACTTGCAGGGGTTGGCTTTAATCTCGGCGTCTGCTTTTCAAGCATTCTCGCAAAGTACGGAAGCTTTTCAACATTAGCGCTAACGCTGTCCCAATCTGTTGAAGAAAAGAACTTATCTAATTTCTGCTTCCGCGTATCCTCATACCACTGTTTACTGTCAGAACTTTTAACAATGTTCTTGTATAGAAGAAAACTGCTTCGGTCAACCACCTTGCGATTCAGATATTCGGATAAGTCAGGCTTAACGCCACTTTTCGCCGAGTCGATTTCCAATCCTGTTAAGATTTCAAGTGTTTCGGTTTCCTCACGCATTTTCTTGCGCTCTGCTTCGCTTTTGCTTTCGTCATAAGCGATAATGCTTCTGTCAAAAGCAGCGTTACAAATTTGACCGATTCTCGCATTAAAGGTATTCTTTACCGTTTCCATACGGGCCCGCCAATCGTTAGCATCACGCATAAGCGGCTCTGCTGACGGTATCTTTAATACGGGGTATTGTGCTGTGTAGCGGTCAATGGCTCCGCCGCTGCCGCCGTAATTCCTTGCAACGCATTCGTTCATCAGAGGTTCTGCGATTGTTTTAATCATATCGCCGTCAAAGTCGGCACCACCTAAACGCTCAGGCATAAGCGTGGAGGAATCCACCATAATGACATAGTTGAGGTGGGATAAATACTTTTGTCTGTAATATCCGACCTCCTCCATCGGTCTTGCCACAGCTTCCTCGTTTCGTGCAATATGCGGGTTACGGAGTAATACATAGGTATCATTTTCGTTGTATTCCGCACAGGGAGCATAGAACTCGCCTTCACGCAGACGTTCTTGCTCTAAAACAATAGTACTGACATCGCTCGATGTTTTAATAATATGTTTTATGAAATAGATTAAATCACCGGAAAGATAACGGTTATCGCCTGCAGCAATTAACCTGCCGATAGCATATTGCTCTAATACCTTCTTTGCCTGCGAGTCAAGCTGTTTTGCGAAATGCTGTTCATTAATGAATTTTGGATTTAATTTTAATATCAAAGCCCAATCCGGATTCTTCTTTTTAATGTAATCTACACGGAACTTTTCATTAGCTACTAAATCATAATATTTCTGCTCTGTTGCTTTTGTAATCCAATCTCTTTTATCGTTATCAGGGCTGTTTTCCCAACCAAGCGGTAAATCGGCAGGACGGAATTCATCAGGTTTTATGGTGGCAGTTACCAAAAACTGATAATTCATTTCCGTAAAAGCAGATGTTTTCTCTTGGCTAACCTCGGAGATATACAGGGAGTGCTGATATTCCTTGCACTTGGCTAAATAGTCAGCCCAAGTCATACCGTTCTGCTCCATCCAGCCGCAGCCCTTGAACATGCTTTTCGTCAGGATAATATCCACCTTTTCGACAGGATGATATACACCCCACATATCCTTAATTTCATATACACCGAGTTCAGCAAGAAAACTTCTGAAATCGACCTTATGGAGTACACCTTTAATATACGGCATACGAATCTGAAAAGAGGTATGCGCTTCTTTACCGCAATACAGGTCATCTATTGATTTTGCATACTGAAAAGAAATTAAGCCCTCGCCGTCAAATTCCGTTACATCAACATCTGCTATTTTTTGTTCACGCTTGTATTTACGCATAGCGTTATCCGTTCCGTCGTCTTCTACGGTAATGATATCTACACCGTGAACAGTAGTAATGGGATTATCAATAACGATAATTCTGTCGCTGTTCCATATATCCATATCATTTGTACGGAAACCGTCAGTGAACATTAAGCCA
>ODAJ012154308.1_pt1 | contig 12404 bp, 10 predicted proteins | sample 1539241 | NCBI WGS metagenome assembly ODAJ01 (sample SAMN02144231, study PRJEB22623) | gut metagenome | biome: sheep rumen | host: Ovis aries | place: New Zealand | reverse complement strand
CGGCAGTTCCTGCTCAAACGGTATGAACATCTTTTTCTGGAAGGCTTCGCTGATGCCCCTTCCGGTGTCCCGGATCGTATAGGTGTGGCTCGCGTGTGCCTCTGTGTAAAAGACACTGACCTCAAAATCCACCCTGCCGCCCGGTGCGGTGAATTTAATTGCGTTGCTGAGCAGATTCACGATAATGCGGGTCACATGTTCCGCGTCCATCATGACGATGCGGTTCTCGCAGCCGTCGATCCTGGTCTTCAACTGGAGATCCGCTGTGCGCGCCTTCTCGTCAACGATGGCGGAAATCTCGTCCAGAACCTCCAGTTCATGGACGGCCGAGGCGACGCTGACCACCTTGCCCGCGTTGATTCTGCTGGTCTCGAGGACCTCATCGATCAGGCTGGTCAGATAGTGTGTCGATGAAAAGACCTTCTCCAGGTTGTCCCGGATATTATCGGGCAGATCCTCCTTGAGGGAGAGCTGGACCAGGCCCTTGATCGCCGTGAGGGGCGTGCGCATATCGTGGCTCATATGGGAGAGGAAAGCTTCCTTCTCCTGTCCGGATTTCACTGCGGCGCGCAGAGCCTTTGCCATCTCCTCGATCTGCTGCTGGTCGTCGATCTGCTGTGTCGTATCGATAAAGGTCAATACCAGGCCGCTTACGTATTCACCGCTCCTGGCATCCGCCGCTTCGCTGTCTGCCGCATTCCAGCCGGAAGAGCTGGTGGAAACAGAGGAGATCCCGACGTGGGACGAGGAGGCTGTCCCTAATACGGTTCCTTCCTCCTGGTCCGGTTCAGCCTGCTTCTTCCCGTGAGTCCGGTAGGGGGCGATGCGGACGATATAGGTCTTTCCCGCGACCGATACACAGGTGAGTTCAACAGGCTGCATATTCTGCAGGACCTGATGACACAGAGAGATGAGATCAACTGCCGCGAAATGATAGGCGATGTAGCGCAGGGATCTGCCCACGTCGTGTTCGGTCACACTGAATTCATCCGCAATGTATTCTGTAAATTTGCGCACGTTGAGCTTGCGGTCCACCATCACGATTCCGACCAGGGTCGTCGCCAGGAAGTTGGCCATGTCATCATTTACCGATGCCAGTTCCCCGACCTTTGCCTGGTACTCGGAGTTGACGGTATACAGTTCTTCATTGACGGACTGCAGTTCCTCGTTGGAGCTCTGCAGTTCCTCATTGGCGGTCAGCAGCTCTTCGTTGGCCGCCTGAAGCTCCGCGTTGACAGACTCCAGCTCCGTGACGGTATGGCTGAGGTTGTCCTGGGAGACGTGAAGTTCTTTTTCCAGGTCCGCTATACGCTGCGAAGCAGCTATATCCACGTTGTAGTGGGTCATGTCGACGTTTTCCACGCCTCTCTGGGTCGAGCGCAGGAAAGCGACCGCCGTCACTCCCGTATCCCCGCCCATTTTGTCCGTGATGGGCTGGGCAACGAGGGAGATATACTCCGGATCATTGTCGATTTTGACCGGGATCCGGTCATAGGCTACGAGCGCCTGTTTCTCCCTGGATTCCTTGAGTGCCTTGGACACGGGAATCTTCAGGTCGTTGCGGATCAGCGAGAAAATGTCCAGGGTGACATTTCCGACCGGAATCGTGATAAAGTCGGAGCACTTGCCGTAGGAGTGGCAGAGCTCATTTTTTTCATTGATCAGCACACAGGCCGGCATGAGGATCTCCAGTGCCCTGGTATCCATCTCTCCCGAAGGATATTTGGACTCGGCGTCGGTGCTGTCCACCTTGTAATACTGCGGCATCAGCTGGCTCTCGATGCCCTGAAGGGAATAGGTGATGTGCTCATGGGAGGGTGTGCGTCCCGCGCTGTTGTGGACGAAAATTTTCTCGTTGGGGCAGAGCACACGGAATACGTCGTCGTAATCGATGACTGATTCCGAGCGCCCCAGGAAGAGGTAGCCGCCGTCGTTGAGAGCCATGTGGAAGATCGCGAACAGGTTTCTCTGCAGAATGTTCTGGAAATAGATCAGGAGGTTTCTGCAGCTGATCAGGTCCAGTCTGCCGAAGGGCGGATCCTGGAACACATTGTGCTGGGCGAACACGATCATTTTGCGGATGTCGTGATTGACGACGTAGCGGTTGCCCTTCTTGGTGAAGAACCTGCTCAGGCGGGTAACGGATATATCCTCAAGGATGCTGTCCCCGTAGACGCCGCGTCCGGCGACACCGATGGAATCCCCGTCCAGATCAGTCGCGAATATTTTCACGTCCCGGCGCAGCCCCAGCTCATCCATGGCTTCAGCAAAGAGGATCGCGATGGAGTAGGCTTCCTCACCTGTGGAGCAGCCGGCCACCCAGACACGGATCTGGTCGGACGCCCGGTGGCTCGTGAGCAGGTCTTTGACCACCCTCTCTTTGAGAACGTCAAAATAATCGGGGTCACGGAAGAAGGAGGTAACGCCGATCAGGACCTCTTTGGCCAGCAGGCGGACTTCCTCCGGGTTGTTGGACATATAGTTGATATATTCCTGCAGATTGCGGTTATGCGTGACGACTATTCTGCGCTCGATCCGGCGCAGCACCGTGGTCTGCTTGTAGTAGGAATAGTTGATGTTCGTGACCTTTTTCAGGATGAAGAAGACCTGGGACATCAGATCGCCGTCCGAGAGCTGCAGGCGGCGCCCCGCGTCCGCGATCGAGCGGGAAATATGGGCCATCTCACGCGCGATGCTGTCCGGATTCAGGATCAGGTCGGCAAACCCCGTCGCGATCGCGCTGCGGGGCATGCCGTCAAATTTGGCACTCTCCGGAGCCTGCGCGATGATCAGGCCGTTGCGGTCTTTGATCGAGCGGATTCCGTTCGTCCCGTCCGAACCCGTGCCGGAGAGGATGATTGCCACTGCCCTGTTCTCATAAGACTTTGCCAGAGAACGGAAGAAAATATCAATCGGATGATTGATGTGCTGGTGGTTGTATTCCTTCAGGCGCAGCTCATCGTTCTCGATCTCCATGTTGTATTTCGGGGGCAGCATATACACTGTGTTCCGGCGCACATGCATTCCGTTCTTGGCCTCAAGAACAGGCATGGCGGTATATTTCCCCAAAATGTCCGCCAGCAGACTTCTGTGATCCGGCGAAAGATGCTGAATGATAACAAAGGCCATCCCGGTATCTGTAGGAAGAAAAGTTAAAAACTGCTGCAGGGCCTCAAGGCCGCCCGCCGATGATCCGATTCCGACCACACAGCTCGGCCGTTCTTCTCTTCTTTCTGTGTCAAACTTCATCTTATCCACTCCAGTCCTCTCTGAATCCTTCAGATTCGATATCCCTTCACGCGCGGAATTTCCCAAAAGGTTTTTCATCCCCTGCCGGTCACTCTTCCACAGCATGCCGCTTGTCAGAGCGGCACTCTGAGGCGTTTTCGCGCAGGCGAAAACGGCGAAGAATCACTGGATGTCTGCGCCGCCCCGCGGCAAAACATCCGGAGTAAAAATCTTGTATCGACAAGATTTTTTACTCTTCCTCCCGGATCCGGCTTCCCTTGATCGTCCGTATGATCCTGGCGACGACATCCTCAATCTCGCCGCTTCCTTCCCTGACGATCATATCCGCGTATTTTTCATACAGCGCACACCGTTCATCGTACAGATCCCGAAGTGTCTGGTTCTCGCGGAGGGCGACACCCCTCCTCTTGATATTGTGCAGACGCTTGCGGATCACTTCGTAATCCACCTGAAGATAAATGACTGCCCCAATCTCCCGGAAATGCTCCATGGCCTCTTTTCCGTAGACCGCGCTCCCTCCCGTCGCGATCACGCTTTGTTCCGCCTCGATGGAAGCATTGACTTCATTCTCCACCTCTATAAATCCGTCTACGCCCTTTTTCTCAATAATTTCCGAAAGACGCATTCCCTCGCGCCGCTGAATCAGCAGATCAGAGTCAATGAAATCAAAGCCAATCACTTTCGCAAGGATAACGCCCACCGTGCTCTTGCCTGATGCAGGCATCCCGATCAAAATCAGATTGCTCTTTTTTTTCATCCCTGTGGTTATGGCCTCCTGTTCACAAACATGTATGAATGTCTACGCGCTGCTTCGCGCGTCCCGCAAGTATGTTTCAGGACCCGCACGCGGGCCCTTCACTCCGGAAATGATATTTCCCAAAAAAGATATACTCAGTATATCACATTTTATTTGGGTTCGAATCACTGCGCAAAATTTTACAATAAGTTTATTCCTTACTATGAGCCCTTCATCCCGGGCATCTTCTCGGGCATCTCCGCAGGCGCAATGATTAGGTGCAAACAGGGCAAACTCGTGATATACTTGTGGTTATGAGCGGACACCTCTTTCTGTCCGGTAAACAATGACTATTCAGGAGATAAACAGATATGATTCCTTTCAACGTTCCCCCCTTCATCGGGACTGAGCTTGATTATGTAAAACAGGCCATCGACGCTCACAAGATCTGCGGCGACGGCCGTTTCACCAAACAGTGCCACGCCTTTCTGGAGGAGCGCTTCGGCGCGCAGAAAGCACTGCTGACCACCAGCGGAACGACTGCCCTCGAGATGGCCACTCTTCTGTGCGGTCTGAAAAAGGGCGACGAAGTCCTCGTCCCCAGTTTCACTTTTTCCAGCACGGCGACCTCGATCGTCCTGACCGGTGCCACACCGGTCTTCATTGACGTCCGGCCGGACACGATGAATATCGATGAGACCAGGCTGGAGGAAGCCATCACAGACAAGACCCGCGCGATCATGGCTGTTCACTATGCCGGCGTCGCCTGCGAGATGGACACGATCATGGACATCGCGGCCCGTCACAACCTGAAGGTCATCGAAGACGCGGCGCAGGGTGTCATGTCCTCCTACAAAGGCCGCGCTCTCGGCACGATCGGGGATTTCGGCTGCTATTCCTTCCATGAGACCAAAAACTACTCGATGGGTGAGGGCGGCGCGCTGATCATTCGTGATTCCGCCAATAACGAGGATGCCGAGATCCTCCGTGAAAAAGGGACCGACCGCGCCCGTTTCTTCCGCGGGCAGGTGGACAAATACACCTGGGTCGCCTACGGAAGCAGCTATCTTCCCAGCGACATGAATGCCGCCTACCTGTGGGCCCAGCTCCAGGAAGCGGACAAGATCAATGACAACAGACTGGCGATCTGGAATACCTATTCCGAGGCTTTCGCCCCTCTCGCTGAGTCAGGACGGATCGAAGTGCCTTTCATCCCCGAGGGCTGTGTCCACAACGCGCATATGTACTACATCAAGCTGCGCGATCTTGCCGACCGCACTGCCTTCATTCAGCATATGAAGGACCGCGGGGTCGTCACGGTATTCCACTATGTACCTCTCCACTCATCCCCCGCAGGAAAGAAATTCGGCCGCTTCCACGGAGAAGACCGCTGCACGACCTCCGAGAGTGACCGCCTCGTGCGTCTGCCCCTGTATTACGGCCTGACCCCGGAAGATCAGCAGAGCGTCATCCGCGCCGCTATGGAGTATTTCAGCTAAAATGAGTAATCGCACACAAACCGGAAAAAAAATCTCTTTCATCATCCCGTGTTACGCCAGCGAAGGTTCCGTGGGTCTCGTGATCGACGAGATCCGCGAAGTCGTGGCGCAAAAGCCCGACTTTGACTATCAGATCGTGGCTGTCAACGACTGCTCTCCGGACAACGTGCTGCATGTCCTGCAGGATATTGCCGCGCGCGACCCCAAAGTGGGTGTCATCGACCTGGCCAAAAACGGCGGCCGCCACAACGCCCTGATCTGCGGATGCCATTATGCGACAGGAGACTATGTCGTCTTCATCGACGATGATCAGCAGTGTCCTGCCGACAGGCTCTGGGACCTCATGGATCCCCTTCTGAACGGCGACTACGATGTCTCGATTGCCAGATATCGCAAAAAGACCCAGTCCGGCTTCAAGAATTTCGGTTCCGCGGTCAACGACCGCGTCGCCACCTGGCTGCTGGGCAAAGACCCGAACCTGAAATTTTCCAACTTCTCCGTGATGAAGAAATTCGTCAAAGATGAAGTCATCAAATATACAAATCCCTACCCCTATCTCTCCGGTCTGATGCTGCGCTCCACAAAGCGCGTCGTCAACGTGGATATGGAGGAGAGGGTGCGCACGATCGGTGTCGGCCACTACAGCTTCCGCAAGTCCTTCTCTCTGTGGATGAACAGCTTTACGGCCTTCTCCGTCAAGCCCCTGCGCATGGCGACGGGAATCGGCATCTTATGGGCCATTCTCGGTGTCCTCATGGGACTCCGGACCGTGATCCGCAAGCTCCTGAATCCCGCCATCCCCCTCGGCTACAGCTCGACCATGGCGGTCCTGCTCTTTTCCACCGGCATGATCATGTTTATGCTGGGGCTGATCGGCGAATATGTCGGGCGCATATATATATCCCTGAACAATTCACCGCAGTTCGTGATCAGGGATAAAATCAATCTGGAAGACAAAGAATCCGCATAGCCCGGTGTCTTCCGGCTGCCATGGACTGTCTGCGGAAAAAAGCGGCTGCCGCCGCTTTTTCTGGTTTCTTCCAGTGAATCCGCATAAGCTTCAAGAACCGATTCAAGCTTCAAAAATCAATTTAAGCCCGGAGAACAAAATGTCTGATAAATCCCGAAAAAAATTACTCGTGATCGGCGCCGGTGACTTCCAGCTGCCGCTTGTGCAGAAGGCCTCTGAGACCTGTGATGTGCTCCTGGCCGCGCCGGTTATTTCCAAGGCTTTCGAGCCTTACATCACGGACCGTCTGCTCATCGATGTCCGCGATGAAAAAGCGATCCTGGACTTCGCCAGAAAGCACAAAATCGACGGTGTCATCACTGACCAGACGGACATAGCGGTTCGCAGCGTCGCTTACGTATCTGAAAAAATGCGCCTGCCCGGCATCGGCTATGAGACCGGAGTGCTCTTCACAGACAAGAGTCTGATGAGGGCCCGTCTGGCGGAACTTGGAATCCGCCAGCTCAAGAACATGACTGTCTCCTCCCGGGACGAAGCCACGGCCTTTTTCAGACAGCTCTGCAGCGAGAGACAGAAAGGCACTGTCGCCTCGGACAGGAGCGGAATCCCCGGAAATGGTTCTGTCAAAGTAATCATCAAGCCCCTGGACACCCAGGGAAGCCGGGGCGTCCAGGTCTGCGGAAGCGAACAGGAAATCCTGGACAAGTACTACGAGGCAGCCCGCTGGTCCAGCAACCACCAGGTCATCGTGGAGCAGTTCGCCACCGGCCGCGAATTTGTCGTGGAATCTCTGGTCCTCAATGGCCAGTATCATACCCTCTGCATAGGCGATACACTTTACTTCGATATTCCCGATGCCTTTGCCGCCAAGAGCCGCATCTTCCCGACGACAGCCGATGATGCCCTCAGACGCAAAGTGCTCGAACTCGATGAGAAGATCATCCGGGGATTCGGTCTGCGCCAGGGCATCACCCACAGCGAGTACATCATGGAAGGTGATGAGGTCTACCTGATTGAGACCGCTGCCCGCGGAGGCGGCGTCTACATCTCCTCTGACCTGATTCACCTCTCCAGCGGCCTGGATACCGAGCAGTTCCTGGTCAACATAGCGCTCGGACAGCAGAAAGAGATGCCTGTCATACATCCCCAGCTCCAGTTCTGCGGATACATGGCTTTCTATGTACCCGTCGGCAAGGTGATCCGGGCGGACGGCATCGAGGAGGTATGCGCCCTCCCCTTCGTGCACCGCAATCAGCTGTCCAAACTGCATGTAGGCCTCGAGAATCATGAAAGCGCGACTGACAAGACTTCCCGCCTGGCAGTCATCGTCTCGGGCCCGACCCGGGAGGCTCTCGAAGCCAATATGGAACAGGTGCGCAATACCCTGAAGATTGAGATTCTGTCCCCCGACGGCAAAGTGAGGGGTCCGATCTGGAAATAAAGCATCCGGCGCACGTGAATGAAGATGTGAATTGATTGGAGGCATTTTTTTGAACAAACATTTTCTCGACAAAAGGCGAAATGTCTTTCTGCTCGCCGCTTTCGCGGTCTTCATGGAGAGCCTGACCTCTCCCTGCCTCAAGATCGGCTCCCAAAGGTACGAGACCTTCTCGATCGGATATTTCTTCTGGTTCGGCCTGGCCGTCGTCATTCTCGGCATCTATGCCGTCTGCTGGCAGCTCATTCTGGAACGGATCCCGCTGACGACCGCCTACCTGCGGCGCGGCTTCAGCTATATCCTGCTCTTCATCTGGTCCATGCTGATCTTCCATGAGACGATCACGATCAGGCAGATCATCGGCATCGCTGTCATCTCTCTGGGAATGATCATCAGCGTCTCGGAGGATTCAAAAGACCCTCCGGATACGGCAGTGGCGCCGGATGCCCCGGAAATCGCCGGGGCTGAGAATACCAAAGCGGCGGGCGCTCCTGAAACCGCCGGAACTGAGAATGCTACAGCGGCGGGCGCTCCGGAAACCGCCGGAGCTGAGAATGCTACAGCGGCGGGCGCTCCTGAAACCGCCGGAGCTGAGAATGCCGCAGAAACGACAGACGCTGCGCAAACAGCCGGAACCCCCGGGTCCGGTCAGCCCTGATTCTCTGTCACATAAGTGAGGTATTGTATGAGTTCATTTCTCACCCCGCAGATCTGCTACGCTGCCGCCATTATCGGCGCTTTTGTCACCGCGCTGAGCCAGATCCTGCTCAAGACACAGGCCAACACAACCGGGAATAAGGGTTTTTTCAGCAAATTTCTCAATGTGCGTGTCATCGTCTCTTACGCCCTTCTGTTTCTGACGCTGGCGATCAATCAGGTCGCTCTGCGCTATGTGCCTCTCTCGGTCATGCCCTGCATCACTGCGACCAGCTTCGTCTGGGTCTTTGTCATGGGCGCCCTGATTCTGAAAGAAAAAGTATCACCCCGCAAGGCGCTCGGCGTAGCCATCATTATAGCCGGAGTCGTCATTTCCAGACTCTGACCCGGCGCACTGCCCGGCTCCGCCGGCGGAACACGTCCGCGGATCCTGCCGCGTTTCCTATAGAAACCGCGTCAGAAATCGCGTCAGAAACAGCGTCAGAAATCACAGGACGGCGGTCCGTCCGAACCAGGTATCAGTTTTCAAAGAGGGAAACAGCCATGAGCTCAAATATCAAAGAATTCCATGAAAAAATATCGAGCAGGAAGGAATATTGGATTCCCCTGCTCTTTTACACGTTCGCCGCCTACGGCTTCTCCATGCTCAACCGGACCGTGGGAGCAGACGATCTCGCCACTCCTCTCTATGTCAATGACACTGTCTGGCTCAGAGAACTGCGGTGGGGAGCTGTCCTCTGGAAGAAGCTGTTTTCTTTCGGCGACTGTGTTCCCTATCTGGACAAATTTCTCAGCGTCTGTCTGCTCATGCTGGCCGGCACGGCTTTCTCCTGTATTCTCTTTATGATCAATGCAAAAAAAGATCGGGTGCTGCTCTATACCATCGCGTCCTGCTCTTTCATCACCTTTCCCATCATCTGTGAAATCTGGGAGTTTACCTGCGGCGGCACTTTGATCGTGCCGGGAGACTTTTTCTGCACCTTTATGCTGCTGATCTGGCTCCTCTCCGTCGAGGAGAATACACAGCCGTCACTGGGCGGCGCCGCGGCTGCCCGCAAGCCCAGACCCGCGCATATCCTGCAGTCACAGGCAAAGACATGCCTGATCTCAGGCATTCTCCTGACTCCCGTGATTTCCAGCGCCGAGTCCATCGCCCCGGTCTATGTCACCTCTGTACTGATCATTCTCTTCTATCGCTACTGCGTGCGGGGAATCTTCCCGGGCAGGAAGACCGCCTGGTTCTTTGAGGGCGTTCGGTTCGCCATCCCGCTGGTCATTGCCTTTATTCTGCGTCTGATCATCGGTTACGGCATCATGGCCGTCCTGCATCTGACCTACAAACACACGGGTGCCACCCAGGTCAAATGGCCTCTCTCGGGACAGCAGCTGGTCGACCTTTTCAAAGGGGTCCTGATCGATTACGGAGTTGCCTCCCTGATCAATCTTCCGATCACGATCTTTATCGTGTGCGCGGTCCTCTTCGCGGTCAGGTGCTTCGTGCTCGCTATAAAGAAGAAAAGTATTCTTCCCGTTTTTCTCGGAATCTGCGTCGGCCTCTCCCTGTTTCTGATCACGATCATCCAGGGAACCGTCATGTATTACAGGACCGCGATCACCCTTATGGTGTTCTGCTCCTTTGTCTTCTATCTGGCCGGGGAAGATTTTTACGGGCTGATCAATTCGGGAATTCTCAACACAAACCGTTTTAAACTCGTTCTGGGGCGCTGCGGAATTGCCCTGCTGCTTTTCATCACCTGGCGCCAGGCAGCCCATCTGCACCGCTTCCTCGCCCTCAATAACCAGAGATACGACAACGAGGCGGCTGTCATGCAGCAGATCGGCTATACCCTGTCCAGCGAATATGACACTTCCAAGCCGATCATTTTTGTCGGTAATTTCTCCAACGGCGACGCCTTCTACAACGTCACGCACGATACCGGGAAGACCCGGGCCGGACAGCTCTACAGAAAGATCCGCCACAAAATTGACGGAACCGAACTCTGGAAGTCCCCCGCTCTGGTACAGACCACTGTCTCCTCCGCCATCGACTGGTACCACTGGGAGTTTGACGGAAACCTCATGGGGGAATTCCTGTCCTACTACGGCTACGATTTTGATGTACAGGCCCTCTCCCGCGACGACCTCGAACCCTACAACAAGGAGGCGCTCGACCTGGGCATGAAGCCCTTCAACATCCTCGACAGAGGTGACTACCTGCTGGTCTGTCTGGGAAGGCTTGACTGAAAAATTCAGCTGAAGAAATGATTTATAAAAAGGCTGAAGAAACCAGCTGAAAAAACCAATTAAAAACCGGCTGCAGAAATGAACACTGCCGTTATCGGATCGTTCTGAAAGCAAGAGACTCTGCTGTCATTGATGATTCACAACAGAGCCTCTTTTTTTCAGCATTTTTTAATAAATGATCCCGCCTGCCGGAGGGACATCTTCATCCGATAAAGAGCCATGTCCATCATTCTGCTTTGGGGGACGTGTCTATACTGATTCTGTCTCCGCTTTTGATCCTTCCTTCTTTCAGGACAATCGCAAAAATACCTTCTCTTGGCATCACGCAGTCTCCGACCTTCCTTCTGATTGCGCAGTCTTTATGGCACTCCTTGCCGATCTGAGTGACCTCCAGCATGCTGTCCCCGACCAGGAGCCTTGTACCTACCGCAAGCGCGGACAACTCGATTCCCTCCGTGAGGATATTTTCCGCGAAAGCGCCTGCCGGGATATCGGGATAGACCGCCCTCATCTTGTCCACACTTTCTGAAGCAAGAAGGCTGATCTGCCTGTGCCAGTCCCCCGCATGGGCATCTCCCGGAATTCCAACTCTGAGCTTCACATCAATATAATCCACGGGATGCTTCATCGTTCCTTTTTTCTCGCTGATACATACAGCTGTAACAGATGCCATTTCGATTTCCCCCATATTTCCGAATCCCGGTTGTCACACGGTTTCGCCGCTGCATTCAATGGTATTGCCGGGTTCATGAGAGTTCATTGCCTGAATGTTCGCACAGATTGCTTCCGCCAGGGCAGCATGACCCTCCGGGGTCATATGCTGCTGGTCAATTTCGCTGGGGATCGCAAAATCAGAAGCCGCAAGCATACGGATTCCCTTTTGGGCAGCCAGCTTTCTGTATGCAAACTGCAGCTCCCTCACGACTTCAACGGATCTTTGGTCAAATTCCGGATCAAAACCCGGTTTCCATACTTTCTCTCCCAGATATATGGGTGAGACCAGCAGAATATGATCCCCCGGAATAACAGTCAAAAGACTGTCAATGCACTGTTCCATACCTATGGTGATCTGGTCCGCGTTCAGATGGTAAAAAGACTTGCAGTCATTTGTGCCCAGCATAATGACCACACCGTCGATCGGAGCGTGCGTTTCCAAGACAAGCGGCAGAGTTTTCAGCCCGTTTCGATTCTCCCTGCAGGCGTCCTCGAAAACGGTGGTTCTTCCACAAAGCCCTTCTTCAATAACCCTGACCTTCCTTGATTCCAGCTTTTCCTGGAGAATGCTGGTCCATCTGATACCCCATGGGTATCTTTGCTGTGTGCCGGGAATCAGTCCCCATGTATTGGAGTCGCCATAGCAAAGCAGCTGTTTCACAAAAACTCACCACCTTTTCTTCTCAAAACAGATTCGATGGCGTTACCTTACGCCTATTTTCCCAGTAAGTCAATAGGCAAATAGGATAGAGGCGGCTCTGCCGCCCTCTACCCCCCGACCGGCCCGTGTCCGCCGCAAGGCGGAATATTCAAGACTCGCTCGCGAGTCTTGCGCCCATGCGAAGCATGGGATCACGCCTGCGGGATGCCCGTAAGGGCATCATCTTCCGCACCGCA
>ODAJ012148666.1_pt1 | contig 12404 bp, 11 predicted proteins | sample 1539241 | NCBI WGS metagenome assembly ODAJ01 (sample SAMN02144231, study PRJEB22623) | gut metagenome | biome: sheep rumen | host: Ovis aries | place: New Zealand | reverse complement strand
GCGCTGCACGTTTTGAGAAACGCCTCGTCCGGCATGGCGATCAGGAATTTCCGTTCGATTTCAAAGCCGTCAACATTCATGGTTTACCCTCCATGTCCCGCCTTGCTCGGGATGTCCAGCAGCTCAAAGCGGTATTCCTGTTTGCAGTCCGGGTACTTTTCCCGGTCGACCGGCTCCAGGAACATGGCCTTGGGCCTTATCCAGAGGGAGCCATCCCCGTAGAGCTTGCGGTAGACGACATACTCCTCCCCGGTCTCGGAGTGGCGCGCCACATCCTCCACCAGATAGCAGTCGCCCTTGAAATGGCGGTAGACCCGCTTGAGTGCAATGTCGCGCATGGGGCACTCCCCTTTCAGGTTTTTGTCATATGCTGGGCGGCGGCGCGGAGCATCAGCTTTTTGACCGCGCCTTCAAATTTGATCTCCACCAGAAAGTCCCCGCCCATCGGGGTCATCTTGACGATCTCACCTGGGCCGAAGGCCTTGTGCTGCACCCTGTCGCCGACGGCATAGCTCACCGCTTCGGCGCTCTTTGGCGCGGCAGGGGCGGGATAGGCGGGCGTCTTCGGTTTGGGCACTTCGCGGTGATACGGCGTGCCCCAGCGGTTCGGTGATTCAAAGGCGGAGGCACTTTCCCGCGCTCTGTCCTGATAGCCGTAGTTTTTGGGTATACTCTTCTGGATATGTTCCTCGGGGATCTCAAAGACAAAGCGGGAGACCCGGTTTGCGGTCGTGCGGCCGAAGAGCATGCGCTGGTGGGCGGAAGTCAGATAGAGCTTTTCCTTGGCGCGGGTGATGGCGACATAGCACAATCGCCGCTCCTCCTCCATCTCCTCCGGCTCGCCGATGGCGCGGGTGCCGGGGAAAATGGTCTCCTCCATGCCGACGATGAAGACCGTGGGAAACTCCAGCCCCTTGGCGCTGTGCATGGTCATGAGCACCACAGCGTCCGCGTCGGCATCGTAGTTGTCCATGTCGGTATAGAGGGCAACGTTTGCCAGATACCCCTCCAGGGTCTCATCCCCGGATTCCTTCATATAGGTGAGGATGCTGGTTTTCAGCTCGCGCACGTTTTCGGCGCGGGCGGTGTCCTCGGTGGTGTTCTTCTCTTCGAGCACGCGGACATAGCCGGTCTTTTCCAAGAGCTCGTCCATCAGCTCATCCGGGCGGTGAGTCTGGGAGAAGTCCTTCAGTTCCAGGATGAGATTGGCAAAGAGCCGCAGCTTGACACCGGAGCGCTGCAAATCAGAAAACTCCTCCGAGCGGCGAAGAATCTCGAACATGGAGGTATTCTGTTCCGCCGCGATCTCCCCCACCGTCTCCACCGTCCTCGGGCCGATGCCGCGCGGCGGGCTGTTGATGATTCTGCGCAGGCGCAGATCGTCCGACGGGGAGGAAATGAGGCTTAAGTAGGCCAGGATATCCTTGACCTCGGCCCGGTCAAAGAAGCGGGTGCCGCCGATGATGCGGTAAGGGATGGCGTTTCGCTTGAAGGCATACTCAAACTGGTTGGACTGGGCGTTCATGCGGTACAGCACCGCGTGGTCACGCCAGTTGGAGCCGCGCCCGTAGGCGCTCATGATCTGAGAGGCCACATACTGGGCCTCGTCCCGCTCGTCATCGGCAAAATAGTGGGTCAGAAGTTCGCCGCCGTCCTTGCTCGTCCAGAGCTCCTTGCCCTTGCGTTGGGTGTTGTGGGCGATGACGGCATTCGCCGCGTCCAGGATATGGGAGGTGCTGCGGTAGTTCTGCTCGAGTCTTATAACACGGCAGCCCTTGTACTGGCTTTCAAAGCTCAGAATGTTCTCAATCGTGGCGCCGCGGAATTTATAAATGGACTGGTCGTCGTCACCCACCACGCAGATGTTCCCCCAGCCGTCGGCCAGCAGCGAGGACAGGCGGTACTGCAGGCGGTTCGTGTCCTGGTACTCGTCGATGAGCACATAGCGGAAGCGGCGCTGCCAGTGCTCGAGCACGTCGGCGTTTTCCTCCAGGAGCTTGACGGTGTTGTACACAAGATCATCAAAGTCCATGGCGTTGGCGGCAAAGCAGCGGCGGGCGTACTCGGCATAAACCTCGCCCATCTTCCTGCGCCGCAGGTCCGAGGCCATGCCCGCCTGCTGGAGATACTGCGTAGGGGAAACGCTGTCATCCTTGGCCCTGCCCATCTCGGAGAGGATAGTCCGGGGGGCATAGGTCTTCTCGTCCAGGTCCATGTCCTTGATGATGTGCTTTAATAGGCTGAGGCTGTCGGAGGTATCGTAGATGGTGAAGCTGCCGGTATAGCCCAGGCGCTCCGCGTCCCGACGCAGGATGCGCACACAGGCCGAGTGGAAGGTGCAGGCCCAGACGTCCTGCGCCGCCTCACCCAGCATGCTCTCGAGCCTCGCCTTGAGTTCCCCTGCGGCCTTGTTGGTAAAGGTGATGGCAAGGATGCGCCAGGGCTCGACCCGGTCCCAGGCGGCGAGAGCTTTGGCCTCGTCCCCGCCGGCACGCAGAAGCGCAAGCTGGTTTTCATCCGCGTCCTCGGGGATCTCCTCACAGTCTCCGGCGCGGCCGTATTTCAGGAGCTTGGCGATGCGGTTGATGAGCACGGTGGTCTTGCCGCTGCCGGCTCCCGCGAGAATGAGCAGCGGCCCCTCGGTCTTGAGAACCGCCTCCTGCTGCATGGGATTGAGCGAGGCAAAGTCGCTCAGGATCAGCTCTCTGCGAGCGTCCAGATATTGTTTTTCAAATTCAGTCATCATGAGGGCATTGTATCACATTCCCGGTCCATAAACAAGCACCGTATTGCAAGCGTCTGTAATCAATGTTCATCGTTTTTGGCATACCCGGCTCCACCCTTGGGGGAGCTGGCATGAAGCGTCTCCCGCGAGCGTCATGACTGAGAGGGCGCTTGACATTTTTCCCGTTGAACACTATTATGTAAACACGAAATAACAAAAGGACGGACAGCGCATGCCGAGAGACAAGAGCAAACGCAATAAAGTCACGCCCGCCGATGTGGCGCACAGGCTCCTGGGCAACCGGGTGTTCCTCATTGCGCTCATTTCGGCCTGCGTGGTGATCATGCTGCTGTCGCTGTACTCCATCATTCGCTCGCTCCAGCTCATGCATGAGGTGCGCTCGGCTGCACTGACACCGGAGCAGATCGCCGCGCAGACCCCGGACCCCTACTTTGTGCCTACGCCGGAGCCCACGACTTATCCCACACTGCCCCCGACTCCCGTACCTACCCCGGAACCGACGCCGGAGCCGCCCTGGGGCTTCAAAATCTACGGAGAGAGCGAATACTATGTGCTGCAGAACGGCAACCTGCTCACCGGTCTGCACCTTATTGACGGCAAGCTTCACTATTTTAATATTGACGGGCAGCACGCCTCGGCCCTCGGTATCGACGTATCGTACCACAATCTTGGCATCAACTGGGATGCCGTGCGCGCCCAGGGGGTGGAATTTGCCATCATCCGCCTGGGCTATCGCGGTTGGGAGACAGGCCTTCTGCATGACGACGACTGCTTTGAGCAGAACCTGCGCGGAGCGAAGGCCGCAGGGCTCAAGGTGGGGGTGTATATCTACTCCACCGCCGTCAACGCCCGCGAGGCGCAGGAGGAAGCGGGCCTTGTGCTCACGCGCTTAAACGGCTTCCCGCTGGACCTGCCGGTCTACTTTGACACCGAGCAGTCGGGCGAATACCCCTACGGGCGGGCAGACAGGCTGCACAAGGTGCGGCGCTATGAGATCGTCACGGCCTTCTGCCGCGCCATCCGGGACGGCGGCTACGAGGCAGGTGTCTACTCGGGGCAGAACTATCTGAAAAATCACGTGGCCTTCCATACGCTTGCGGAAACCCCCGTGTGGCTTGCAAGCTATACGCGCTATAACCGCCTGCCGGATTTCCCCTATCCCTACGGCATGTGGCAGTTTACCGACTGCGGCGTGGTCGCCGGGGTGCGGGGCGTGGCGGATATGAACGTCGTATACCGCTGAGACCGTATCAGAAAGGCCGGGTGATCCTATCAAGACCAGAACCATACAAATCGTGACTGCGGCCGCCCTTCTGCTGTTTCTGCTGGCCGGGCTTGCGCGTGCGCTCCTATCTCCCGACACGGAGATCTTTTACGAGAACCGGCCCGCAAACCGTTTCCCTGCCTTCAGCGCGGCTTCTTTTCTCAACGGGACGTATCAGTCGGATGTCGAGGACGCCTTGTCCGATCAGGTCCCGGCAGCGATCCGCATGAAGAAGCTGTACAACATTTTCGACACCGGCCTTGCGCTGCCGCTGATCCGTCTGCTGGGACAGAACGGCGGCTACGTGGGCTTTCGGAACATCTGCTTTTTTGAGGACATGCTGGTGGTGCGGCCTGTTGCGCTGTCCGAAAAGGAGGAGGCTTATCATGCAGCCGCCCGGCTTATTGACGGCTGGCAATCCGCCGCGCCGGAGATAAATTTTTATGTGTACTATATCGAGACAGACCGCGATCTGAACCTGGAAACCGGGGAAAAAAGCGGGCTGTACGATTGCCTTGCCGGCGCGCTTACCCTCCCGGCGGAGCGGGTGGGGCGGCTGCGCGTTGACTCCTTTGCCGATTATCACCGTCTCTTTTTCAAGACAGACCACCACTGGAACGCGGACGGCTCATATCAGGGCTATCTTGATCTCTGCGCGCTGCTCGGTGTTGAGCCGCTCGCGCTTCAGGACCGTTACGCGGTCCCTTCCTGCTATCGCGGCACACGCGCTGCAGGTGTTGAGGGCATCGAGGCAGAGGATTTTGCCGTCAACCTGTTTGACTTTCCGGACATGACGTTCACGATCCCCGCAGGCCCTATCCCGGATTACGGGATGCAGTCGCTGTTTCTAAGCGGGGAGCTGGAAAACGTCTCCTACGGCAGCGTCTTCGGTGTGGACTGCGGCGAGCTGGTGTTGGATACCGGCAAAGCGGGGAAGAATCTGCTGATAATGGGCGACTCCTACGACAACGCCGTTGTCAAGGCACTGGCCGCCGGCTTTTCCAAAACGTACTGTGTGGACCTGCGCTCCTATGCCTCAGAGCTGGGGCATCCCTTTGTGATGGCGGATTATCTCCGGGAGCACGAGATCGACTGCGTGTTGTTTATCGGCGGCGTGGACTATTTCGGCGCTACGCTCCCGCAGGAAGGATGGCAGTGAGATGTCCTTTTCTTCTCTGAGTTTTCTGTACGCCTTCCTGCCCCTGGTTGTCATTCTGTATTTCCTTTCCCGCTCACCGCGCTGGCGAAACGGCGTGCTGCTCATGGCGTCGCTGTTCTTCTATGCCTGGGGCGCGCCGAAGGCACTGCCTCTGCTTGTCGGCACAGCAGCCCTCGTGTGGCTGTGCGGGCGCGGAACAGAAAAGGGGCTTGGATTTTGCCATCCCCTGTCCATTGCGTTTGTGCTGGGGAGTCTGGTTCTGTTCAAATATCTGGGCTTCTTTGCCGGACTTTTCGGCGTGAAGACGCTGCCCGCGATGCTCCTGCCCGCCGGGATCAGCTTCACGAGCTTCCAGCTCTTGGCCTACAGCATTGATCTCAGACGCGGACAAATCCGGGCTGAGCGGGATTTCTTCCGCTTTCTGCTTTACGTGGCCTTTTTCCCCCAGCTTTTGCAGGGGCCGATCCTGCGCTATGGCACGACCGCACCGATGCTCGGGGAACGCACTGTCACGCTTGACGGCGCGATCCGCGGTATGCGCCGCTTTGTGCGGGGGCTGGCAAAAAAGGTGCTGATCGCCGATCAGGCGGCGGTTATCGCCGCCGCTGTCTACTCCGCCGCCGGGGGCGCGGGGACGGGCGCGCTGTGGCTCGCGGCGCTCTGTTATACCTTTCAGATCTACTATGACTTTTCCGGTTACAGCGATATGGCCGTGGGGCTCGGTCAGCTCTTCGGCTTTGCCCTGCCGGAGAATTTTGACCATCCCTATGCCTCCCTGTCTGTGACGGATTTCTGGCGGCGCTGGCACATCACGCTGTCGCTGTGGTTTCGGGACTATGTGTACATCCCCCTCGGCGGCAACCGGGTCCGGCGCGGGCGCTTTGCGCTGAATCTGCTGACCGTGTGGGCACTCACCGGACTGTGGCACGGCGCGTCCTGGAACTTCGTTCTCTGGGGTCTGTATTACGGCGTGCTGCTGCTGATTGAAAAGCTGGTGCTCGGCAAGCGTATCGGGCGCGTGCCAGTCTTCCTGCGCTGGGCCATCACCTTCACGCTTGTAAACATCGGTTGGGTGTTATTTAACATTGCGGATCTGTCGGCTCTGTTCAAGACACTCTCCGGCATGTTCGTCTATGTGCCGACGGACTGGCGGTCGCTTTTGTCCGTTGACACATCCGTCTGTTCCAAAGCGCTCTCCCTGCCCTTTGCGCTGCTGTTCTCCTTCCCGATTCTGAAAAAGTACGCGGCGCCGGAAAAGGGCCCGGGCCTGATCGCTGTCAACAGTGCGCATCTTGTTCTATTTGTTGTGTGCATCCTGTTTATCATCAGCTCCTCGTTTACCCCGTTTGTGTATCATAACTTCTGAGTATATGAATCCCCCTGCCGCCCGGCAGGGGGATTCGTTATTTTATGTCGTTGTCTGCTGGCGGGTCTGCTTCGTTTTCCGCATCTTCTTCCTTGTCTTCGGTTTTCGGCCGGCGGTTGAAGAGCAGCACCCATCCGGCTACGCCCAGCACAAGGCCGATCATGAGGCCCGTGTTCATGTTATTCATGAGCTTGCCGATCACCGTCCCGATGGCGACGCCGATAACAATAGCAAGGCTCAGCCCCTTTGTGCCGCTGTACTGCTTCGGGGGTTTATTATTCTGTTCCATAGGTGTTCCTTTCTTTATGTTAACCATTTTATGTTATATATTTTACGTAAATGATTTTCTGTCTGCTATTTTATGTTTATTAAATTCTGTCATTTAATTTATGTGAATTGAATTATGTTAATCAATAGATTGTTTTTACATTCTCGGCCCGGACGTGATAGCGGCGGCAGAAGGTGTTCAAATCCTCTTCCGTGCGGATGAGCATCAGCTCCTGCAATTTTCCAGTCGTGCGGTCCCGCATGCAGGCCACCTTCTCCCCGGTGCAGATGCTTGAACGGATCACAGGCTCGTATACCGCCGGGTCAAAGGCAGTGGTCTCCGGCTCAGCTTCCTTTTTCTTTCCAAACAGCTTCATTGTGTTCTCTCCTTTCACCAGATATGCGGGATCAGGCGATACCTGACTTTCCGCTCATATTCCCGATAGCCCTCCAGCTCCTGTTCCAGCAGTGCTTCCTCTCCCTTTATACGCCGCACGATGACCGGGATATACCCGAGCATGACAGCGAATGAAAACGGCGACCCGAGGATCAGCGGCATGGACAGGAACATCACCAGCGTTGCCGAATACATGGGGTGTCTCACACTCCCATACAAGCCCGTGTCCACGACACGCTGCCCCTCCTGAACTTCAATCGTGCGGGATAGATACTCATTTTCACGCAAAACCGCGCCAAAAAGGCAATAGCCCAGCAAAAAAACACCGGCAAACACCAGGCTTATCCAACGCGGCAGCATGTACCATCCGAAGCGCCTGCCGAGACCCGCCAGCACAAAGGCTGTGACAAACAGCAGCCCGCTCCACGCAATGACGCCCTTTTGCTCTGCCTGCCTTTCTCTTGCATTGAGCCGACGGCGCAGAAGTTCCGGCGCCTTGAAGAGCATCACCAGACCCGCAATAAACATGGGCACAAAAAGCACCAGGATCAGCAGCCACGCATTCCAAAACCGGAATGTCCCGGCCGGGATAAAAAGCAGGGCTGCCACCAGAAGAAGGCCGAGGGCAAATTTCGTCACGGCGTTTGCCAGAAGCTTGACGTCCATACATGCGCCTCCTGTTTTTTGTTTTCATAATTTTATTTACATATTATAATCTACATATTTCTGTTTACTTATTTTTTATTTACATAATTTAGTTTACATAATTCTATGTACTGTTCCACTTGCGGAAGTCCATGCCGTAATCCGGGCGCACGGACGCAAGATACGCCGTGTAGAGATTGGCAGTGCGGTCAAAGAGGGCGGCGATCTCCCCATCCGGGTCGAAGGACGCGGCATCGCGCATATCGCCCGAAAAATAGGCGCGGTTGAGCTTGACGATGTATTCGGCCATGCACTCGACCTCCTCCGGCGTGAAGTTGAAGAGAGACAGCGTCTCAGCGGTGCTCACCCGGTTGCGGCCGTCAAAGACGCCTGCCGCGTAGGCCGGGAAGTCAAGCAGTTCCGCTTCCGTCCTCCCCTGCTCCCTTGCCCAGGCGGAGACATCCGTCTCCTTTGTCTGATAGCGCAGTTTATCCCCGGACACCGTCAAAACCCCATACTGGCACGGCGAAACGGCAAGGGCGGAGGTCGCGATCTCGGTAAGTCCCTCCTCCGTTTTCCAGTGCTGGCAGTGCAGGTGCCCGCTCAGGTACAGGGTGACGCCGTACTGCCTTAGCAGTTCGGCAAGCCGGTCGGCCTTGTCAATCACATAGCCTGCTCGGAAAACGGTAAGCTGAAAGAGGTTCTGGTGCCCGGCCGCGAGCATGTTCAGTCCCGCGTCCCGGGCCTCCCTCAGCTGTGCTTCCACCCAGGCGAGGGTTCTGTCCGAAACGCCGCAGGGATCGTGCCGGGTGTTGAAGTCCAGCATCAGAAGCCGCGTATGATCGTTCAGGGAAACCACATAGCTCAGAGAATCGGTGTCGGTGCTCAGGGCCTCGTCAAAGCCGAAGTCGGCATAGATGCGGCGAAAATCCGCGCTTTCCGCGAAGGGGACGCGCTGAAACTCCGCGCCGAAAAAACGGGCCGCGTTGGGGTTATCCAGATCGTGGTTTCCGGGCAGGACATAAATCCGAAGGCCCTGTTCCTCCGCGGCGCGGAGCTTTGCGGCCAAGGCCGTGTGGCTCAAAAGCGCGCCGTTGAAGGTGAGATCCCCCGTCAGCAGCAGCGCCTCGGGGTCTGCCTCCACGGCCTCGGCAAGGAAGGCGTCCATGATTTCCTCGCTGCAGCGCATGAGCTTTCCGTCGGAATTTTCGGTGAGAGCAGTGAAATAAGCGCCGTGATCGGTAAGTCCCGGCGCGATAAAGTGCGAGTCCGTCGCCGCGAGAAGCGTGTACTCCTCTTCCGCACAGGCTGTGCGCGGCAGCACGGTACACAGCAGAAGCAGCGCCAGAAAGCAGAACACGAGCTTTTTCATTTTCCTCACCTCACTACATATATATTAAACGATTCTGTATCAATTTGCAATCCGTTATGCTTTCTGCTATAATGATAAATCATTCTGCAGGAGGCCGCGCATGCATCCCATCGCCCATTTCAAGACCATCACCCGCCACCGCAACCTGGTGTGCAAATACTGCTTTCGTCTGGGGCTGTATTCCCAGGGGCTCAAGCACGACTTGAGCAAATACTCCCCGGCGGAGTTCATCACCGGCGCAAAATACTACCAGGGCAACCGCAGCCCCAACGACGCCGAGCGCAAAGCCACCGGCGTGTCGCTCGCGTGGCTTCACCACAAGGGGCGCAACCGCCACCATCTGGAATATTGGGTGGACTATGTCATCAACCCCGACGGCAGCGTGGGCTACGGCGGGAACAAAATGCCGCTGCGCTTCGTTGCAGAGATGTTCTGCGACCGCATTGCGGCAAGTCGGATCTACCTGGGCGACAAGTACACCGATGCCGCGCCGTATGAATATTATGTAAACTCAAAAGGTGTCATCATGATCCATCCCGAGACTGGCGCGGAGCTGGAGAAGATGCTGCGTGTGCTCAGGGATGAGGGCGAGGATGCCGCCTTCGCCTATGTGCGGCAAAGATTGAAGGAAGAAAAAAACAAAGCTTGAACTGTCAAAAATCCCCGGCGAAAACGTGACCGATTATCACGTATTCGTCGGGGATTCCCTGTTTTCGTGCAAACCCCTTCCACCGCTGAAGCGGTCCCCCTCATCGCCGCATGCGCGGCCGGGGGAGGCAAGGGGCGTATCATTTCTGCATGTTTTTGATCCGCTCCACCGCGTCCTTTTTGAGGGCCGCGATATTGACCTTGCCGGTGCCGAGAAGAGGCAGCTGCTCGTATACGAGGAAAAAGGACGGCACCTTGTAGCGGGCAAGCCGGGCCGAGAGCGCGGCGCGGGCGGCTTCCGCATCGAAGCTTTTGCCGGGGGCGCAGACCACGCAGGCGCAGACCTCCTCGCCGAAGAAATCGCTCGGCACGCCGATGACCTTGACATTGGCAACGCTGTCAAGCTCGGTCAATGCGTACTCGATCTCACCGGGCATGACGTTCTCACCGCCGCGCAGGATGAGCTCCTTATACCGCCCCAGCAGGCGCAGGTAGCCCTCCTCATCCAGACGGCCCCGGTCGCCGGTATGGAGCCAGCCCTCCGCGTCGATGGCCTGATCGTCAAGCCCGATGCGGTAATAGCCGCCCATGAGGCTGTAACCCTGGACCAATATTTCGCCGTCGGCGCCGGTGGGACACTCTTTGCCGGTGTCACGGTTGACAATCCTGACGCGGATATCCGGCCAGGGCTTGCCGACGGTATACATGACATGCTCGTCCGTGTCCTCGTAGTCGGTGATGCTGACGGGAGCCATCTCGCTCAGACCGTAGGAGGAGAGGAAGTGGTTGTTCGGCATGGCGGCCTGGAAGCGCTCCATCTGCGCGCGGGTGGCAGCGGCGGCGGAGATGATGGTGCAGCGCAGACTGGAAAGCTTTTCGGGCGTGAAGTTCTTGTTGTTGATGAGCGCAATGAGCATCGACGGGACCGAGTGGAAGACCGTGCACTGCTCGCCGCTGATAAGCTCCAGGATCGTATCGGTGCGGATATCCTTCGGGAGATAGAGCGTCGCGTCGGCACAGGCCCCGGCAAGAAGCCCCGCCACCAGGCCGAAGATGTGAAACATCGGCAGGATGAGGCAGATCTTGTCCGCCTCCGTCAGGCGCTGGTTCCCCGCGCTGCCGCAGGAGGCGTTCAGCACCCCGTAGGATGAAAGCAGCACTCCCTTGGGCGTGCCGGTGTAGCCGGAGGTGAAGATCATGAGGGCCGGATCGTCCGCCCGGACGGGGGCCAGCGGATAGCTGACCTTCTCCTGCTGCCGGGTGCGAAAGTCTACGGCATTGCGGATGGAATAAAAGCGCGTGAGAACACCGTCGGAGGCAGCTTCGATTTCTTTCAGAAACGCCCGCTCATCCTTCATCTCCAGGATCTCACCGTAGCAGAGGAAGTCCGCGTCGCCGCCCAGGGCAACCGACGCGATCTCGGCAGCCTTGAGGCCGGGATTGATGAGCGCGGCGACCGCGCCCAGCTTCTGCACGGCATAGAAGGCATAGACCCAGTTGATAGCGTTTCTGCCGCAGATGGCCACATGGCTGCCCTTGCGCACGCCGAGGCGGGCAAGGTCCGAGGCGATCACATCCGCGCAGGCGTCGATCTCCCGCCAGGTATGCTCCCCCGCTTCGCTGATGATTGCGACGCGCTCTCCCATGGCATAGCGCTTGGTGGCAAGGAAGTCCCGGAAGCTCAGGCGCTTGTACTCCGGGCCCGGTTCCGACGCCGCCTCGATTTCAAAGAAGTCCTGAAAACCGCTGACTCTGAGCGTCCCCATGACCTTGGAGCGCACGTTGACAAGACGCATGATGCCTGCGGTAAAGCGCCTGCGGGCAATGAGCAGCTCACGCAGGCCCCGGAGAGTCACATCGTTCAGGGCCGCGCAGTCCACGGTGATCACTTCCGCATCATCGGGGATAGCGGCAAAGGTCATGCGGGCATTGTCCGCGCTGTCCGGGTCGAGCCTGCCGCTCAGGTATACGCGCCAGGCGCGGGCGGTAAGTTGTTCCATTCTGATTTTCAAGGCAGTATCTCCTTACGGTTTTATGAGGTCGATGACCACGAACTCGGAAAAGGTGCCGGTTTTGAAGGGGATGGCCCAGCCGGAGATGCCGGAGGTCACGACAAAGCTTGTATCATGGCGCTTCGATGCGCCGTAAATGGCATCGTTCGCGCCGAAGAGCTGTCCGATCTGTCCCGCGGGAAAGATGTGGCCGCCGTGGGTATGGCCGCACAGGACCAGATCGGCGCCCGCCGCGGCCTCGGCCTCAAAGTCGTTGGGCTGGTGGTCGAGCACGACGGCATATTTGGTCTTGTCAAGCCCCGCCATGAGCGCGTCGATGGGGACACGGCTGCGGTCCGAGCGGTCACGCCGCCCGACGAGGTACAGGCTGTCGTCCAGCAGGACGCTCTCGTCCGCGAGGATGGTAATGCCGTTTTTCTCAAGCTCGCTTCTGAGCTCGGCAGAGTCAAAGTTGCGGTATTTGTAATAGCCGTTGTCGTGGTTGCCGTAGACGAAGAAGACGCCGAAGGCGGTTTTGAGCTCGCCCAG
>ODAJ011230980.1_pt1 | contig 12405 bp, 13 predicted proteins | sample 1539241 | NCBI WGS metagenome assembly ODAJ01 (sample SAMN02144231, study PRJEB22623) | gut metagenome | biome: sheep rumen | host: Ovis aries | place: New Zealand | reverse complement strand
AGAATAATCTTTATTAATTTCAAAACCTTCTCTTTCGTAATTAAGCTCACCTTTAATTCCAATTGTCATTAATGTGTCTTTATTTTTATCTAAATTTTTATTAACAAAGTTAAAGACATTGGAATTATAAGAAGCGCACAAACCGAGATTTGAATTAATAACCACAACTAGGTTTTTCTCCCCTTTTCCTTGAGAAATATATGGTTTTTCTTCATTTCCAAGCACTCCAAAAAGATGAGAAATTATGTCTTCAATTTCCCTTACATAAAACTGATTCGCTTCCATCTTATTTTTGAACTTTTTAAGTTTTACGGTTGCGACAAGTTCCATAGCTTCAGTAATCTTTTTTGTCGATTTTACAGAAGCAATTCTTCTTTTTGTTTTATTAAGTGCCTGTGCCATATTATTTTAATGTCTCGAAGAAATCACTCATTATTTTCTTAAGTGAAGACTCTAAAGAGTCTGGAATAATCTTTTTGCTAACAATTTCCTTTAAAATCTCTTTGTGAGATGAAGAAATATGTGAGTAAAGTTTATTTAATGCAGGTTTAACTTCCTCAACTTTTAATTCATCTAAATAACGATGTTTTGCCGCGAAAAGTTCTATAATTTGTCTTTCAACTGGATAGGTATCATATTGAGCTTGTTTCAATATTTCCATTAAAACATTACCGTGTTTAAGAACACGTTTTGTGTCTTCATCAAGATCGCTACCAAATTGAGAGAAAGCTTGAAGTTCACGGAAGCTAGCAAGTTCAATCTTTAAAGAACCAGCGACTTGCTTCATAGCTTTAAGTTGAGCGGCACTACCAACACGACTAACCGATAAACCTGAATCGATAGCAGGTCTTTGACCTGCGTTAAATAAATCTGTCATTAAGAAGATTTGTCCATCAGTAATCGAAATAACGTTTGTTGGAATATATGCAGAAATATCACCTGCTTGGGTTTCGATGATTGGTAAAGCAGTAATTGAACCACCACCATTTTCATCATTAAGTTTACAAGCACGTTCAAGTAAACGTGAATGTAAGTAGAAAACATCGCCAGGATAAGCTTCACGACCACTTGGTCTCTTTAACAAAAGAGAAAGTGTGCGATAAGCAACAGCGTGTTTAGATAAATCATCAAAGATGATTAATGTATCTTTACCTTCATCTAACCACTCTTCAGCCATAGCCATGCCTGAATAAGGGGCAAGATAAAGTAAAGGGGCAAGTTCACTAGCAGTTGCTGAAACAACAGTTGTGTATTCCATAGCACCTGCTTTGCGCAATTTATCAACAATTGAAGCAACAGTTGAATTCTTTTGCCCAATTGCAACGTAAATGCAATTTACGTCTTGTCCTTTTTGGTTAATGATTGTGTCTACAGCAATAGCGGTTTTTCCTGTTTGTCTATCACCAATAATAAGTTCTCTTTGACCTCTTCCAATAGGAATCATAGCGTCAATAGCTTTAATACCTGTTTGAAGTGGAGTGTCAACTGACTTACGGTAAATAACACCTGGTGCAATTCTTTCAACTGGACGAGTTGCTTTTGTTTTAATTTCACCTAAACCATCAAGAGGTTGGCCTAAAGCATTAACAACTCTTCCTAAAAGAGCATCACCAACAGGAACTTCGACAACTTTCTTTGTTCTTCTTACAACGTCACCTTCTTTAATATCGGTATCGTTTCCAAGCAAGACACAACCAACATTTTCTTCTTCAAGGTTCATAACCATTCCGTAAACGGAACGATTAAATTCAACGAGTTCACCTAGCATTGCTTTATCAAGACCATAAACCAAAGCAACACCATCACCTACGGTAATAACAGTGCCAACGTCATTAGAATCAACCTTAGATTCAAAATCGGTAATTTGTTTTTTAATTAAAGCCGAAATTTCTGAAGTTTTAATTTTCATTAGCCGTTTCTCCTTTCTTTTAATTGTTCTTTCATTGTTTCAAGTTTGTACTTAATAGAACCATCAAATACATGATCATGGACCACAACCTTAATACCACCAATTAAGCGGCTATCAGTTTTATTTTTAAGTTCTACTTTTTTATGGATTTTTTCTGAAATTACCTGGGAAATCTTAAGAATTTTTTCTTTTTCTAAAGGCTCAGTTGAATAAATGAAACCTTCATAAACATCTAATTCAAAATTAATTCCTTTAGTGATTTCTGAGACAATGTCTTTAAACATATATATCTTATGTTTTACGACTAGAAGTTTAATAAAATTAGTCAAGTTTTTAAGCCCGTATTCTTTAGTAAGTTCATCAACCACTTTGTTTTTATCATCATTTTTTACAAAATAAGATTTAAGGAACTTCAAGACTTCAGGATTAGAATCAAAAGTTTCTTTCACGCTTAAAACTGCAATTTTATATTGTTCAAGTTTTTTCTCTTCTTTAGCAATGCTAACAAGAGCTGATGCGTATCTAGAAACTACTTCTTGCATTATTTACCTTCTTTTAAATCATCAATAAAACTATCGATGAGTTTTTCATTGTCTTTTGAATTAACTTCTCTTTCGAGAACTTTACTTGATGCATCAATCGCGACTGAAACAATTTCACGATGGATTTCATCTTTGCTTGCCTCAATTTCTTGGGCAATCTCTTCTTTTGTTCTTTGTAATTCGGCGGCTTTTTCTTCTTTTGCTTTATCTAAAATAGCTTGTCTCTCTTTGAGAGCATCCTCTTTTGCTTGTTCTACAATACCCATGGCTTCAATCTTTTTAGCTTTGATTTCTTCGTTTGCTTCAGTTAAAAGTTTTTGAGACTCTTTTTCACGTTTTTCAGCATTTTTAATTTTGTCTTCGACATAGTCGCCTCTTTGTTTAAGCAACTTTTTGACAGGTTTATATGCAAAATAAAATACTGCAATAAGTAAAACAATAAATGCTAAAAATACTGCTAAAGCATCCCATGGGTTAGGGAATAATTTGTCTATGAAGCCTTCTTTAGTAATTCCGCTACAAGCAGTCAAACTTCCAGAAGCTACAGTCGACAATGTTATTAAAGCTAATTTAGACTTTTTCATAACAAAGCCCTCCGAAAATTAAAGAACGAAAAGAATAAGAATTGAGATTAAAAGTGCGTAAATACCACAAGTTTCAACAAGGGCAGCACCAATAATCATGCTAGAACGAAGTTTGCCATACATTTCAGGGTTACGAGCCATACCTTCGATAGCTTTTGCAACTAGTAAGCCTTCACCAAGAGATGAACAACCTGCTGATAAAATTGCGATAGCCGCACCAATTGCTTTTGCTGCTTCTAAATTCATTACATAGCCTCCTTTCTAGGAGCATTAGCTCCTTCTATTTGTATATCATCTGGCCTTTCTTGCGAGATAAAAAGTGCCGTCAAGAACGTAAACACCATCGTCTGAACAAAACCAGAGAACAAATCAAAATATGCGTGTAAAAGTGGAGTAACAATCGGAACAATGAAAATTGAAGATGCTCCACCTGGAATAAATGAGAAAATTGATGAAGAGATTGATTCTAAACCACTATTAATTAAACCAAGTAAAACCCAACCAACAATTGCATTACCAAACATACGAAGAGTCATTGAGAGTAAAGGAGCCCACATTGACATTAAGTTGATTGGTAAAAAAACTGGGAATGGATCAATATAACGTTTAAAGTAATGGATTTTAGTAAATCTCATTGATGTAAAGTGTATTAATGCAAATGTAACTAAGGCTAAAGTTAAAGGAACTGCCAAGTTATTCATAGGGGTAGGTAGGCCTGTAATTCCAATTATAAATGACAAGAAACAGAATGGAATTATTGCAAGCAATAATCCACCAAAATTATCAAATCCTGGCCCCATTGATTCCTGAGTGAAAGCATCTAACTTTTCAACTGCCCATTCAGTAATTTTTAATAAACCTTTCGGTCTTTTTAATGGGTCTGCAAATTTTGCTCTAATGCCAACATAAATTGCCAAAATGATAAGAACGAAAATAAGCCCCAAGGCTACTATGATCTCGCCAGAAGGATTAAATGTTTTAAAAATATTTGGATCAGAATACTTCTCCATTAATTCTTTCCTTTATGCATTACTTGAATGGCGATTGTGATAAATGTAGAAGGAGCAAAAGCGATTAACATTCCCCAACATGAATTTTTAAAAACTTCAATTTTTGCGACATATTGAAGAACGGCAAGTCCAGCAAATGAACCAACAAAAAGGATTACTCTAACAAAATAAGTTAAAAGGAATAATCCTGCTTTTTGTTCTTTAAAAGTTGCGTTTGACCCAACAAACATTAACCAAATAAAAGCGAACTCAACAGCCGTTCCAATCGCAACACCGATTATCCACCCAGGTTGATTATTAAATAGTCCTATGAGTGAAACTAATAAAAGGACAACCGAGATTGCCCCTGCAATTAATAGTGATGCCTGAAGCTCACTTAACTTTGTTAATTTGCCTTTCATTACCTTAATATTATTCATTTACAAAAATAAAAAGTCAACAATTGCTGACTTTTTAACATATTTTCCTCTTTATTTGTTCGCTAGATTTAGACAAGCTATTTTTTGCAAATTCCCCGAGATTTCCTGCAAATTTTCGGAAATTTCTACAATTTTTTGGCCTCTTTTGTGTCCTTTACTAATCTTGCTAATTTAGCGCAAATTTTATTCGTAAAATAACAAGCGAGTATAATTTTAAAATAAATTATATTGCGATGCAAAGAATTTTGCTTTTATTGTCTATGCAAGCGGTTACATTTTTTTATTGAAAAGACACATGCGCTCGTTTATAATTTATTCGCCCGAAAAGGAGATTTAAACTATGTCATTTACAGTTAAATACCTCGATCAAGAGAAAGTATTTGAGAAGAAAGTTAAAATTCTTGACTTAGTACCAAAAGGAAACAGAGATATTATCTGTTGTAGAGTCAATAATAGACTTAGAGAACTCACATACTACGTTGAAGAGGACTCAAAAGTTGAATTCCTTACAATTAAGGATGAAGACGCCGCAAAAATTTACGAATCTACAGTTAGATTCATTGCAGTTATGGCGTTTGCAAGACTTTATCCAGAACTAAAGGTTAGATTGACACGTAACGTTTCACGTTCTACTTTCATTCAAATCCTTAATCCAGAAGTCTCAGCAACCACAAAAATGAGAGATGCGGTTGAAGCAGAGATGAAAAAGATTATCGATGCTGACTTCCCACTTGTACGCCACAGCTACGAAAAGAAAGAAGCTGCTAAACTTTATAAAAAAGTTGGCTTAGAAGATAAGCTTGAAGCACTCGCATATCGCCCAGAAAGTAAAGTCCATTTATATGAATGTGATGGTTATTATAACTACCTCTTCTCAAGAATGGTTCCATCAACTGGCTATATCAAAGAATTTAAATTAAATCTTTATGTTCCAGGAATGATTCTTCAAACTCCAAGAAGCGAATGTAAAGGTCAAATCCCAGAATTCGTTGATGCTCCTACTTATGGTAAAACATTAAAAGAAGCGCACGTATGGGCGAAGACAGTTAATGCTGATACCGTTGTTAAAATTAACGAGCATATTCACAAAGATGGCGTTATCGACTTCATACAACTTTGCGAAGCAAGACACAATAGAATGCTTTGCGAACTTGGCTCTATAATTGAAAATAACGAAGACATCAGAATCATCTGTATTGCTGGTCCATCAAGCTCTGGTAAAACAACATTTGCAAATAGAGTTCGTATAGAACTTATGTCAAGAGGTTTAAAACCAATTAGAATCTCAATGGATGACTATTATCTTTCCAAAGATCAAGCACCTAAAGATGAAGATGGCAAACCAGATCTTGAATCCATTGAAGCTCTCGACATTGAATTATTCAACCAAAATATGCTTGATTTAATTAATGGAGAAGAAGTTCAACTTCCAAAATTTGATTTCAAACTTGGAAAACGTGTTCCAGGTAGAGTTCTTAAAGTTGGCAAAGGCGAACCAATCATCATTGAAGGTATTCACGCCCTCAATGATCGTATGACAGCCTTAATTCCACGTAACCAAAAATTTAAAATCTTCATTGCTCCACAAGCACAAATCAACCTTGATAACCACTATCCAATTTCAACAGTAGACTTACGTTTACTTCGTAGATTAGTTCGTGACTATCAATTCAGAGGTGCTTCAGCAGAAGAAACAATCGGTATGTGGCCAAGCGTCCGTCGTGGCGAATTTAAATGGATTTACGAAACTCAAGAAGGCGCAGACTTTGTTTATAACTCAATGCTTCCATATGAACTTTGTGTTATGAAGAAATATGCTCAACCTCTTCTTGAAGCGGTTCAACCAGAATCAGTGTATTATCCAGTAGCAGAAAGATTACTCCGTATGCTCAAGTACTTTGACAACATGCCAGATGAATGGGTACCATGTAACTCTCTTATGAGAGAATTCATTGGTGGCTCATGTTACGCTGACTAATTAACAATCAAAAAGCAGGAAATTCTTAGGAAATCCTGTTTTTTTTATGGAAATTTTAAAACTTTTAAAGTTTAAATCTTCTAGAACATTCCACCGCTTTTTTCCAAGCTTCACACATCTTATATGCTTCAACAAGCGGCATCTTTGGAGAAAATGATTTTTGGAAGTTGTGGCATTCTTTAACGTGATCTGCGCCTTTGAAGAAACCAGATTTAAGACCTGCTAGATAACAAACACCTAGTGCTGTGGTTTCAGTGCAAACAGGTTTTTGAATATCAATATGAAGAATATCGCTTTGGAATTGCATTAAAACATCTGAGTTTGTTGCGCCTCCATCAACCTGTAAAGATTTAATCTCAATTTGTGATTCATCACTCATAACATCAAAAACATCTTTACTTTGGAAAGCAATAGCTTGAAGAGTTGCTAAAACGATATGGTTTCTTGTTGTGGCACGAGTCATACCAAACATCGTGCCTCTAACTTCATCATCCCAATATGGGGTTCCAAGTCCTACAAATGCTGGGACGAAGTAAACTCCACCATTATCAGGAACTTTAGAAGCGGCTTCATCACATTCTTTGGCTTCTTTAATAACTTTAATTCCATCTCTTAACCATTGAATAGCCGCACCACCAATAAAGACAGAGCCTTCAAGAGCGTATTTAGTTTTGCCATCAATAGTCCAAGCAATTGTAGTTAATAAACCATTATTAGAAAGAATAGGTTTTTCGCCTGTATTCATTAACATGAAACATCCGGTTCCGTATGTGTTTTTACATTCACCTTCTTTAAAGCATGTATGACCAAAAAGAGATGCTTGTTGGTCGCCTGCAACACCCAAAATATGAATGTCTCTAGCGAAATAATCAAGCTTACCGAAATCAGCTTTTGATTCCATTACTTTTGGAAGCATCTTTTCAGGAATATTAAAAATCTCAAGCAAATCTTTATCCCACTTTAGATCAAAAATGTTGAATAACATTGTTCTTGAGGCATTTGTTGTATCAGTAGCGTGAGTTTTACCTTCGGTTAATTTCCAAATTAACCAAGTATCGATTGTTCCAAATAAAAGTTCTCCTTTTTCAGCTCTTTCTTGAGCATCTTTAACAGCATCCAAAATAAATCTTATTTTCGATGCAGAGAAATACGGGTTAATTAGTAAACCAGTTTTATTGTGGATAATTGTTTCTTTTTTGGAAAGAGACTCGCAAATTGAAAGCGATTGGCGTGATTGCCAAACAATCGCATTATAAATTGGTTTTCCGGTTTTCTTTTCCCAAATAACTGTTGTCTCACGTTGATTAGTAATACCAACTGAATCAATTTCAGACCAAGTAGTATTTGCTTTAATTAAAACGTTATTAATAACGTCTACAACTGAGCTCCAAATTTCAATTGGGTCTGCCTCAACATAACCTTCATGAGGATAATAAAGGACTACTTCTTTTGAAGCTGATGCTACAAGTTCTCCTTTTTTATTAAAAAGAATAGCTCTTGATGAAGTAGTTCCCTGGTCAATTGATAAAATATATTTTTTCATTATCTAGTCCTCAACATCTTTTCAATAGCATCTACGTCTTTAGCGATACCATCTGAAAGAACTTCTGATCCATTTTCAGTAATTAAAACATCATCTTCGATTCTCACTCCAATGCCTAAATCTTTGAAATAAAGACCTGGTTCACATGTAACAACATTGCCAGGGACAAGTTTATCTTCTTTGCTTCCGAAATCATGAGTATCCAACCCTAGGAAATGGGAAACAGAATGATAATAAACTCTTGATATTTCTTCTCTAGAAGAAATTAGTCCTTTTTCTAAACATTCTTCTGCTAAAAAGTTTTTCGCAAATTCATTTGCCTCAAACAATGTAATTCCAGGGCGCATAAATTTAGAAGTTTGTTTATTACAATTCAAAACAATTTCATAAATCTTTCTTTGAATTTCATTATATTTTCCACTTGCTGGATAAGTTCTAGAAATGTCTGCTGCATAATAATCTCTACTAGCACCAACATCAAATAAGACCAAGTCATCTTTTTTGACCATTGATCCTTGTTGTGGATAATGAAGAATTGTTGCATTTTCACCTGCTGCAACTATTGATTGAAATGCGAATAAAGAATCTTGGTCTTCTCTAACAGCAAACTCGAAAGAGTTTCTTAAATTATATTCATGTTTTCCTGGACCTAAATCCAATAAAGCGTGTTTTAAACCTAAATCAGTTGTAGCAATAGCTTCACGAATAAGTTCGATTTCAGCTTCAGATTTTATTTTGCGAAGTTCACCAATTTTAGCGTTGCAATCTTCAACTTCTAAGTGATGAACAACTTCAAGTTCTTTTTTATAAGTTAATGTTGATTTTGACTCTGCAATTTTTAGTTCTGGCTCTAAATCTAAGTAAAACTTAGAAATCTTTTCGCCCATCTTGTTATTATCCTCAAAAAAGGCGAGCATTTTTCCTTCAAAAGTAGTGCGAACACAAACATTTTCAATACCAGAAATTTCACGTGCTTCTTTTAAAGAAAGTTTATAGCCAATCCACTTTTCAATCTTTTCATCTTTTTCATCTATAAATAGATAACTGAGTTTTTCTGAATCATTTTTGATTAAAAGTAAAATTGAGTTTTCTTGAGAAATACCAGTTAGGTAATAGAAATTTTTATTTGGCACAAATGCATAATTCTCATCACCAGATTTCTTTCTTCCAACACCAGAGAAGAGAATAGTAACTGAATTATCTTCTAATGTGTTAAAAAATTTGTTTCTTCTTAAGATGTATTCGTTTTTGTCTATCATAGTTCTACCTTCTATAAACTTTTCGTTTTCCTATTAACTCAATGTTTGCGTGAGGGAATGCGTTTGCAAGTCTTTCTCCGGCATCTTCGTCCCCTAGAACATCAACACATATTTTATCTTCATATTTTATATTTTCAAATGAAAATCCCCAGGTTTTTCCTAATCTTTTGAGTTCATCAAAGTCTTTATAAGACATAACAACCTTGTAACCATAGCTATGTTTTATCTCGACAATATCTGCTGAATTTATAGTTTGGACACCTGTTTCAAGATAAGTTGACATAAGTCTAGACGCTCCAAGTAAAACTCCACCAAAGTAACGAACAACCACTAAAAGTGACTCGTCCATTTCTTTCTTTTCAAGTAGTTCTAAAAGTGGTCTTCCAGCTGTCTTTGAAGGTTCACCATCATCAGAGCATTTTTTGTTTCCACCAATGACATAGGCATAACAATAATGTTTTGCCTTAGGATATTGTTTTTTAATATCTAAAAGATATTGTTTAACAGATTCAACACTTGTAACGTGCATTAAAATCCCAATAAAGGATGATTTATCTCTAATTAAGGTTATCTCCGCTTTTTCTAAACTTGTAAACATTAGAAATAATTATACTATCTTTCTAAGAAAATACATATAATATAAAGCAATGGAAAAACCAAGATTCACAAACGGATATAGAAATAGCAACATTGAACATCCTATTGATGTAGACATGTTTCCTATTAAAAAACAAATTGCTCTTTTTACTATTGGGTGGTTTGGACTGAACGTTTTAGCTACTCTAATCCAATTTATTTTAGTTGGGGCCAATAAGGTTATTGGTAATTCAGATACTTATAATTTAAGCATTCTTACCAATACAATTGGTTATATTGCTTTATGCGTAATTTTAGTGCTTGTAGCCAATAAAGATCTTGTTAAGTTAACACCATCATTTAAGAAAGTTATGCCATATATTGCAGGTCTAATTTGTTTTGGAGCTATATTTGCCTTCAATGTTTTGTATGGAAATTTAATAAATTTACTTGGAATTAAAGCGACAAGTAACGCCAATCAAGAGGCGCTTGATAATGCTGCTGCAAAATACACAATGACCTCCATTGTTTTATTTGGCATTATTGCTCCTATATGTGAAGAATTAACATACCGAGTTGGCTTATTCTCGTTATGCAAAAGAAGATCAAATGTTTTTGCTTATATAGTTAGCACACTAATTTTTGCTTTTATTCATTTCAATCTCGATCTTTCAAGCACTAAAGCGTTCATTAATGAACTTTTAAACTTACCATATTACATGTTTGCTGGATTTATATTTGCTCTTACGTATGATAAGTTTGGGCTTGCTGGTTCCTTAACAGCTCACATAGTTAATAACGTATTATCGTTCACTGTTTTCACTCAATTTTTATAATGGAAAAGACTAGACATTTTAATATTCTCGATGGCTTTGTGTTAAAGATATTAGCCATCGTTTTCATGACTCTAGATCATATCGGTTTTTTCCTTGAAGAAGTTGAAAATTGTCAGGAAATCGCTAGTATTTTTAGACTTTTGGGTCGTTTTTCATTCCCTTTAATTATCTTTTTACTTGTTGAAGGAATCATCCATTCAAAACACATTGGTAAGTACTTTATTAGATTAGGAATCTTAGCTGGAGCTTTTATGGTTGGGCAATTAGTTTTTTACGCAATCGACAAAACAAATGCTATAACAATGTATTCTCCAGCAATCGATTTAATATTAACTGCCTCTATTGTTTACTTATTAAAAAGAAAAGATAAGTGGTCATTGATGGCGATACTTCCATTTGCATGGGTTATTCTTTGTTATGTTATTCGTTATTTAGAATTTGTAAATCATAAACCTATTGATTGGATTCCATTTGTTCTTAGACCTGATTATTTGATTTTTGGGCCGTTACTTGGAATTGTTTTCTATTATTCTCACTCGTTAGCAAAAATCTTCTTCAATTCGAAAGAAGAAACGAAAGTTTTTATTGGCACCACCTATGAACAAATAACATATAATGTTATAAGCGCTACTTCATTAATAATTTTAACTATTCTTATAATGGTTTTTGATTCTTACACTGTTTATGTTCTTTCTCGAATAGAATGGCAGTTCTATGCACTTTTTGCATTTATCCCAATTTTGTTTTATTCCGGAAAACGTGGCTACAATCCAAAATGGTTTCAATATGGATGCTATATTTATTTTCCAGCGCATCTTATTTTATTATTTTTAATTTTTCTTTTAATATAATAGCGGGGTGAAAATTATGATTAAACATTTACAAAATGCTGACGAATTCGAAAAAGAAGTCCAAGGGGATATTGTTTTAGTAGATTTCTTTGCTGAATGGTGTGGGCCATGCCAAATGCTTGCACCAGTTCTTGAACAATTTACAAACGAAACAAATATTAAGGTTGTAAAAATTGATGTTGATGAGGTTCCTGAACTCGCAAGACAATTTAGAGTCATGTCTATTCCAACATTAATGGTCTTTAAAGATGGCAAGTTTGTTAATAAACAATTAGGTTATATGCCAATCGAGACTCTTAAAGAATTTGTTAAGTAAAAAACTCTTTAATAAATTAAAACAGTGTGATATTATTTTTCTCGCTGAAAGGATCATTGGTCTATCGGTTTATGATGCCTCCCTGTCACGGAGGCGAGACGAGTTCGACTCTCGTATGATCCGCCAGAATGCAGATGTAGTTCAATGGTAGAACTTCAGCCTTCCAAGCTGACTACACGGGTTCGATTCCCGCCATCTGCTCCATTATAAATAGTACCCCAATTTCTGGACAAAAATTTGAAAGAAAATGGGGTTTTATTTATGTTCAAATTTGATGTTAATTTTAAGCTTAAGGTGATTGAAGCTTACAAAAATCACTGACTTTGTCAGTGTTTTTTTATTTCAATTTTTGAATTGAAATAGAGAATATTTAAACTATAATTTTTAATTATGAATCCAATATTCTGGCTATTAATTTATGCGGTACTAGCATCTCTTGTTGTATTCTTATCAATTAAACTTGCAAACTATGTCGATTTATTAGACAAAAAGACAAAAGTTTCTGGTGCATTACTTGGTGGAATACTTTTAGCAGGCGTTACTTCTTTACCTGAATTATTTACTTCTTTAACAGGTACACTA
>ODAJ012174647.1_pt1 | contig 12408 bp, 9 predicted proteins | sample 1539241 | NCBI WGS metagenome assembly ODAJ01 (sample SAMN02144231, study PRJEB22623) | gut metagenome | biome: sheep rumen | host: Ovis aries | place: New Zealand | reverse complement strand
TCCCCGTGGACAACGAGGAGGATCTGCAGGACGTGGCGAAGGAGGTGCTGGACCAGCTGGAGATCGTGCCGGTGAAGGACATGGAGCAGGTGCTGGCGCTGTGCGGGATCGCCGAGGCGGTCCGGGAATAACGGACGGAAACAGAAAGCCCGAACCGGGAGCATCCGGTTCGGGCGATTTGCTGCTGAGGGAGATCAGCGCTGAACCCTGGCGCGAAGGGCCTCGACGGCATCCTCCCGCTCCCAGGGGAGATCCAGATCGGGGCGGCCGAAATGGCCGTAGGCCGCGGTCTGGCGGTAGATGGGGCGGCGCAGCTGCAGCCGGCTGATGATGGCGGCGGGACGGAAGTCGAACACCTGGCTGACGGCGTCCGCCAGCACATCGTCCGGCACGCGGCCGGTGCCGAAGGTATCCACCAGGATGCTGACCGGGTGGGCGACGCCGATGGCATAGGCCAGCTGAATCTGGCAGCGGTCGGCCAGGCCGGCGGCGACGACGTTGCGGGCGGCATGCCGCGCGGCATAGGCGGCGCTGCGGTCCACCTTGGTGGGATCCTTGCCGGAGAAGGCGCCGCCGCCATGGGGCGCGTATCCGCCGTAGGTATCCACGATGATTTTTCGGCCGGTCAGGCCCGTATCCCCCGCGGGGCCGCCGATGACAAAGCGGCCGGTGGGGTTGGTCAGGAACCGGGTTTCCGGCGTCAGCAGCGCCTCCGGCAGCACGGGACGGATGACGTGCTCCAGGAGCGCGTCATGAATCTCCTCCTGGGATACCTCCGGGGCGTGCTGGGTGGAAATGAGCACCGTGTCCACGGCGACGGGGCGGTTGTCCTCATACTGGACGGTGACCTGGGTCTTGCCGTCCGGACGGAGCCAGGGCAGCGTGCCGTTCTTGCGGACCTCGGTGAGCCGCAGGGCCAGACGATGGCTCAGCGCGATGGGCAGGGGCATTTTTTCGGGGGTCTCGTTGCAGGCATAGCCGAACATCATACCCTGATCGCCCGCGCCGGTATCCGCGCTCTCGGAGGCGCGGGTTTCCAGCGCGTCATTGACGCCCTGGGCGATATCCGGGCTCTGACCGTGCAGATTGGTCAGCACGGCGCAGGTGTTGCCGTCGAAAAACTTTTCGCTGCTGTCATAGCCCACGTCGAGAATGGTCTGCCGCACGACGGTGGGAATATCCACCTGCGCGGTGGTGGTAATTTCTCCCATGACCAGCACCATGCCCGGGGCGGCGCAGGTTTCGCAGGCGACGCGGGCGGCAGGATCCCGGGCGAGGATGGCGTCCAGCACCGCGTCGCTGATCTGGTCGCACAGCTTATCGGGATGCCCCTCGGTCACGGATTCTGAAGTAAACAGTTTACGCATGATGAACCTCCTTGGAAAACAAAAAGCCTGGCTGCGCGCAAGCCAGACGGTCATGAAAACAGATCGACCTTATCTGTCAGCGGCGTATCAGCTGCGCGCACGCTGAGGGAATTGGCACCTTGCTTCCGCCGGTTGCCGTGACGTCATCGGGCCCGTCCCTCGGTCACTCGTGATAAGGAAACACTGTTATTGTACAGGAACGCCCCGGCGCTGTCAACAGGCAACGCCGGGGCGAAGAAAGACGAATGGGTTTTATTTGATCAGGTCGCCCATGGTGCCGGGGACGGCGCAGGCGGCGTTGCTCTCGTCGGTATCGATGTGCATCGCCAGGGCAAACTGATCGCTGACGCGGACCACCACGTCGTCAAAGGTCAGGGCGCGGCCTTCCGTGTTGACCTTCACGGAAACGATGTCCTTATCCTGGACGCCGAACTCCTCGGCATCGGCGGGGGTCATATGAATGTGACGCTTCGCGGCGATGACGCCCTCGTCCACGGTGACCTGGCCCGCAGGGCCGACCAGCGTGCAGGCGCCGGAGCCGGCGATGTCTCCGGATTCACGGATGGGGGCGGTGACGCCGATGGAACGGGCGTCCGTCAGGGACAGCTCCACCTGGGTCGCCTTGCGAACCGGCCCGAGGATGCTGACCTTCTTCAGGGTGTTCTTGGGGCCGACCACGTCCACCCGCTCTTCGCTGGCAAACTGGCCGGGCTGGGAAAGCATTTTCTTGACATGGAGCTCATAGCCGGCGCCAAACAGGGTTTCCAGATCCTTCTGGGTCACATGCACATGGCGGGCGGAGGTCTCAACCAGAATCTGTCTCATCGTTTCGTAGCCTTCTTTCTGAAGATTTGCCTTCATTATACCCATTCGCGCGAAGCTCCGCAAGAGGGAAAAAGGGCGCCTGTACCGCACGGCGGCCAAATGCGGCAGTGCTCGAGCCGGCTTTGATTTGCGTGAGCACCGCGCAAGGGCTGTTATAAACGAGCGCGGAGAATTCTGCTCTCCGGATAGAAAAATCAGAGAATCTGTGCTATGATGGGGATGGCAATTTCTGAGAGATCCTCCGGGCGGCTGTGCCGGGTCGGAGGGCCCGCGTCCTGGCGCGGGCAGCACACAAAGGAGGCACGCATGAAGCGATACCTGGCGATCGATATCGGCGCGTCCAGCGGGCGGCATATCGTGGGATGGATGGAGCAGGGAAGGCTGCGGACGGAGGAGGTCTATCGCTTTCCCAACGGCGTGGTGGAGCAGGCGGGTCATCTGACCTGGGATCTGGCCGCGCTGGAGGGGCATGTCCGCGCGGGCATTGACGCGGCGCTGGCGGCCTACCCGGCGATCGAAAGCCTGTCCGTGGATACCTGGGGCGTGGACTATGTGCTGCTCCGGGGCGGGGAGCCGGTGCTGCCCTGCTACGCCTACCGGGACAGCCGGACGGAGGAGGTCATTCCGCGGGTGCATGAAAAAATGCCCTTTGCGGAGCTGTACCGGCGGACGGGCATTCAGTTCCAGCCCTTCAACACCGTGTATCAGCTCGCGGCGGATCAGCTGGCGGGCCGGCTGGAGGGCGTGACGGATTTCCTCATGATGCCGGAATACCTGATGTACCGGCTGTGCGGCGCGAAGGCTCATGAGTATACCAACGCCACAACGGGCGGCATGGTGAGCGCGGAAACCGGGGCCTTTGATCCGGAAATCATCCGCGCGCTGGGTCTGCCGGAGGGGCTCTTCCATCCGCTGCAGCAGCCCGGCACGGAAATCGGGACCTACAGGGGGATCCGGGTCCTGCTGTGCGCCACCCATGATACCGGCAGCGCCGTGGAGGGCATCGCGGCGGAAATGGAGCGGGCAGGCCAGCCCATGACGGGCGGAGATCTGTACATTTCCTCCGGCACCTGGTCCCTGCTGGGGGTGCGCACGCCCCGACCGCTGACGGACGAGGCCAGCCGGGAGGCCAACTACTCCAACGAGGGCGGCGTGGGATACAACCGCTACCAGAAAAACATCATGGGGATGTGGCTGGTGAACCGCCTGCGGGCGGAGCTGTGCCCGGAGAAGCCCTGGGGGGACATCACCGCGGAGGCGGAAAGCAGTGCTTTTGATCCCCTGGTGGACGCGAACGATCCGATCTTCCTGGCTCCGGAGAGCATGAAGGCGGCCTTCGACGCGCGCCTGCCGCAGCCGCCGGAGCGCGAGGCGGACTACTTCCGGTGCGCCTACCGCTCCCTGGCCCGGAGCTACCGGCAGGCGATCGGGGAGATCGAGCGGAACACGGGGGAAAGCTATTCACGGCTGTACATCGTCGGCGGGGGCGCCCGGAACGGCTTCCTGAACCGGCTGACGGAGGAGGCTACGGGCAAACAGGTCGTCGCCCTGCCGATTGAGGCGACAGCCATTGGCAATCTGAGCATTCAGATGAAAGCAGCGAAGGAGGAAGCAACATGTTGATTGAAACCAAAGCAAAGGTCGGCGTCTTTGCCATCGCGCTGGGCGCGTATCTGCCGCAGTTTCCGAGCCTGGTGCCGGAGTTTGAGGGGCAGTATGAGGCGTTCAAAAAGCAGATCCCGGATTCCGTGGAGCTGGTCGACGGCGGCATCGTGACCACCAAGGAAAAGGCCATGGAGGCCGGGGACAAATTCCGCGCAGCGGACGTGGATCTGGTGATCCTGCAGCTGCTGACCTATGCCACCTCCTACAACATGCTGCCCGCGGTGCGGGATCTGGATGTGCCGGTGGTGCTGGTGAACGTGCAGAAGATGCGCGCGCCGGACTACGCGAATACCGATACCCCCACCTGGCTGGGCACGCTCTATGCCTGCGGCGCGGTGGGCGAAATGGTGGCGGATCTGGAAAGAGCGGGGAAGCGCCATGCCGTGATCACCGGCGTCGTGGAGGGCGGAGACCCCGAGGTGGAGCGGGAGATCCGGGACTGGTGCCGCGCGGCCCAGGTGCGCCGCCGCTTCCGCTATACCAATATCGCGCAGATCGGCCGGCCCTATCCCGGCATGATGGATCTGTACATCGACGAGACCAACCTGTATCACCGCATGGGGCTGTACACCAAGCAGTTTGACTGGGAAAAGATGTGGGCCATCGCCGACAACATCACCGATGAGGCCGCCATCCGCGCCAAGGCCCAGGAGATCCTGGACACCTTCGAGATCGAGGGGGGCGCGACGGTGGAAACCGTCTGGGACATGGCCCGGTATGTGGTGGCCTTCGAGCAGTGGTGCAGGGATGAGCAGCTGGGCTTCGTGGCCTCCCATTACGACGGCTTCGCCCAGGGCATCGCGGGCAAGCTGGATTCCATGCTGATCCCGGCCTTCTCCATGCTGATCAAGCAGGGAACCGCCTGCGCGGTGGAGGGGGACATCAAGGTCGCCATGGCCATGGGCATTCTGAAGACGATCGCGGGCACGGGCCAGCTCAGCGAGATGTACTCCATCGACTTTGATGAGGACATCTGCATCATCGGCCATTCCGGCTCCGGCGACGCGGACATCAGCCAGGCCCGCAAGCCCACCATGAAGATCGTGCCCGTGTTCCACGGCAAGACCGGCGGCGGCTACCTGACCCAGTTCTATCCGCCCACCAGCCAGCCCATCACCTTCCTGGGCATTACCCAGGATAAGGACGGCCACTTCAAGTTCGTGGTGGCCGAGGGCATCAACGAGGAGGGCCCCATCTTCATGTTCGGCGATACCAACATGCGCATGCGCTTCACCTGCGGCGCGCGGGACTTCTGCAACCGCTGGAGCGAGGCCGGCCCGACCCATCATATGGCCGCGGCGGTGGGACGCCACATCAATACCATTCTGAAGGTCGCCAAGATCTTTAATGTGCCTGTAGACGTGATTACGAGATAAGAGGGGAGATCGGCAAAATGAAAAATATTCTGGAAGCACCCTTTATGGTGGAAATGATTCGCACGGCGACCAACATGTATGACCACGGCTGGGACGAGCGGAACGGCGGCAACATCTCCCTGATGCTGGACGAGAATCTGGTGGCGGACTATGTGGACGCCGGCAGGCCCCTGCGGACGATCCCCACGGGCTTCACGGCGCCGGAGCTGGAGGGGAAATTCTTCCTGGTCACCGGCACGGGCAAGTATTTCAAGAACGTGCAGTACGCGCCGGAGGTGAACCTGGGCCTGGTCCGCATCCGGGAGCAGGGACAGCAGGCGGACCTTCTGTGGGGCTTTGCCGACGGCGGTCAGTTTACCAGCGAGTTTCCGGCCCATATGATGAGCCATGTGGCCCGGCTGAAGGTGAACCCCGACAACCGCGTGGTGATGCACTGCCATCCGGCGAACCTGCTGGCCATGACCTATGTGCATGACCTGGACGAGAAGGCCTTCACCCGGACGCTCTGGCAGATGTGCACGGAGTGCATCGTGGTGTTCCCGGAGGGGGTCAATGTGCTGCCCTGGATGCTCTGCGGCACGAACGAGATCGGCGAGGCCACGGCGGAGAAGATGCTGACGGCGCGCCTGGTGGTCTGGAGCCAGCACGGCATCTACGGCGCCGGCAAGGATCTGGACGAGACCTTCGGCCTGATTGAAACGGCGGAGAAGGCGGCGGAGATCTATATGAAGATCGCGCATCTGCCGCTGAAGAACACGATCACGGATGAACAGATGCATCAGCTGGAAAAGCGCTTCGGCATTCAGGCCCGGGAAGGCTATCTGGACTGAGACACGGCAAAAGCAGCGGGGTGGGCGACGGCCCACCCCGTTTTCATGCTCAGGCATAGAGGAAGAAATAGATGCCGATCCAGTGCGCCAGGGCGCCGAAGAAGACGAAGAAATGCCAGATGAAATGAGCGCCACGGGCCTTGCGGGCGAAGGGGATGATGCCCAGCGTATAGATGACGCCGCCGGAGAGCGTGCAGATCAGCAGGGGCAGGTTTTCCCGGGCCATGCCGGGCAGAAAGATGAGCGCGCTCCAGCCCAGCACGATGTACAGCGTCATGTGAACGGCTTTGGCGCGCCCCGGCCCGAACACGGAGATCAGGGTGATGCCGGTCAGGATGATGACCCACTGCAGGATGCACAGCAGCGTGCCCGGGGCGTTGCCCCAGTAAACCAGCCAGAAGGGGGTGAAGGTGCCGCCGATGAGCAGATAGATGGACAGATAGTCAAACCTGCGCCAGAGGCGCTTGACCCGGGAGCCCCAGCGAAAGGCGTGGTACAGGCAGCTCATGAGGAAGAGCATCAGCAGGCAGAAGCCGTATACGATGGCGGAAAGAAGCTCCGCCCCGGGCTCCGAGCGCAGGAGCAGAAGCACCGTGCCGACGATGCTCAGCAGCGCGCCGACGCCGTGCACCACGGCATTGCCGATCTCCTCAAGCACGGACCGCCGGGGCGGCTCGTTGGCGAGGTGGGCGGGCGCCGGTTTCCGGCTGCGGTGACGCATGAGCTCCTGCCTCCTTTCTGCGGATTTCCGGACGACGGACCCCCGCCGCGGGGAAGCGCTTTCCACCTGCCTCCGCGGCCGTCCGGGCCCTGCCGGCTGATTCCAGTATAGGCGAAAAGGCCGGGGCTGTCAAAAAACGGCGGAGGGCCGGAGCGGACGGGGGGATCTGGATTTTCTATATTTTTATCCCGCGTTGCTTGAAAAAAAGCATATTTCAGGATAGTATTTCAGGGAATTGTGAAGGGCGAGGTTTCCGGAGAAATGCGATTTTTATGGAAATACCTGAGGAAGTACAAGATGCGCATGCTGGGCGTGATGGGGATCAAGCTCTCCGGGACGGCCATCGAGTTGCTGATTCCCTATGTCATGGAGCATCTGATCGACCACGTGGTGCCGACGAAAAATCTGGCCGCGGCGCTCCTGTGGGGCTCGGTCATGATCCTGCTGGCGCTGCTGTGCCGGGTGGCCAACGTGAACGCCAACCGCCTTTCCGTGCGCACGGCGAAGGAGGGCGCCTATGAAATCCGCCGGGACCTCTTTCACGCGGCGCTGCATTTTTCCGGCAGCCAGATTGACGCGGTGGGGCTTCCCTCGCTGATTTCCCGGATGACCTCGGACAGCTACAACGTGCAGTCCTTCATGCAGTCCGTGCAGACCATCGGCATCCGCGCGCCGATCATGCTGACGGGCGGCATCGCCGTGACGCTGACCATGGACGCGGGGCTGGCGGCCATCCTGTGCGTGATGGCGCCGATCATGATTGCGCTGGTGGTGTTCATCTCCCGCAGGGGCATTCCCCTGTATGAGCAGGTGCAGCGGGGCATGGACGATATCGTGCGGGTGATGCGGGAAAACATCACGGGCATTCGCGTGGTGAAGGCCCTGTCCCGGGAGCCGCGGGAGATCGAGCGCTTCAGCGCGGCCAACAATGAAACCGCCCGGCGGGATATCCGGGCGGGGCTGATCATGGCCATGCCGGGGCCCGTGGTGACGCTGTTTCTGAACGTGGGGCTGACCCTGGTGGTGCTGCTGGGCGCCCGCCGCGTGAACGACGGGATGACGGAGCCCGGCGTGATTCTGGCCTTTCTGACCTACTTCAATATGATTCTGATGGGCGTCATGGGCCTGAACCGCATCTTCATGATGATGAGCAAGGCAAACGCCTCCGCGAAGCGGATCGCGGAGGTGGTGGAGCGGGAGCAGCAGCTGCTGCCGCTGCCGGTGGAGGAGGCGCCCGGAACCGACCGGGCGGGCTATATCGTGTTCGACCATGTGTCCTTCAGCTACGACAGCGAGGCGGGGTCGGCCGGGAGCGCCGCGGAGTTCGCGGGCGGCGGCCGGCAGAAGTGCCTGGAGGGGATTGATTTCGAGATTCCCCGGGGCGGGTCGCTGGGCATCATCGGCGCGACCGGCTCAGGAAAGACGAGCCTGATCAATCTGCTGATGCGCTTCTATGATCCGCAGGAGGGCCATGTCTATGTGGAGGGCCGGGATGTGCGGACCTACGCGCTGGAGGATCTGCGAAGCCGGTTCGGCGTGGTCTTTCAGAACGACGTGATTTTTGCCGACAGCATCCGGGAAAACATTTCCTTCGGCCGGGAGCCGGGGGAGGAGCGGATCCGCGCCGCGGCGAGGGACGCCATGGCCGCCGAGTTCGTGGAGGCGTATGACGATGCCTATGAGCACCTGGCGGTGATTCACGGGGCGAACTTTTCCGGGGGCCAGAAGCAGCGGCTGCTGGTGGCCAGAGCCCTGGCGGCGCAGCCGGCCATTCTGGTGCTGGACGACGCGTCCTCGGCGCTGGATTACCGGACGGACGCGGCCCTGCGCGGCGCCATCCGGGAGCATTATCATCCGGAGGCGACCCTGGTCATCGCCCAGCGGGTTTCCTCCATCATGCAGCTGGATCAGATCCTTGTGCTGGAGGAGGGCCGGGTGATCGGCCGGGGAACCCATGAGGAGCTGCTGCGCAGCTGCCCGGCCTACCGGGAAATCCACGAGACGCAGATGGGGGAGGTGGACTGATGGCCAGACGGGATTCCATCATGCACAAGCCCCGGGACGCCCGCGGGGCCTTCCGGCGCATGGTCGCCTTTCTCGGTCCCCACCGGTACACGATCGCCCTGGTGGCGGGGCTGTGCGTGCTTTCCAATCTGCTGGCCCTGTGGGGCCCGAACCTGGCCGGCTCCGCCATCAACGAGGCGGCGGCGGGCGCGGGACGGGTGAACTTTGACCGGGTCTGGTATTTCGCTTCCCGGATGCTGATCTGCTATCTCGCGTCCTCCCTGCTGACCGTATCCATTCACGCGCTGATGATGCGGGTGTCCAAGCGCACGGCGCAGCGCATGCGGCAGGACGTGTTTGACAAGCTGATGCGGCTGCCGGTGGGATACTTTGACCGGCATCAGGCGGGCGACATCATCAGCCGCGTGAGCTATGATATCGACGTGATCTCCACCTGCATGGCCACGGACGTGGTGGCGATTCTGACCAGCGTGGTCACGGTGCTGGGCTCGGTGGTCATGATGTTTTCCATCTCCCTGCCGCTGTCGGCGGTGGTGCTCTTCAGCGTGCCCACGGCGGTGATCTATACCTCGCGCATGCGGAAGATCACCCAGCCGCGCTTCGTGAAGCGCTCCCGGAGCTACGGGGTGATGAACGGCTTCGTGGAGGAAATGCTCTCCGGCCAGAAGACCATCCAGGCTTACGCCTACGAGGCGCAGGTGGAGGACCGGTTTGACGCCATCAACAGCGGCGCGGCCGAGGCCTACTATGACGCGGACCGCTACGGCGTGACCATCGGGCCGACCATGGGCGCCATCAACAACCTGACCCTTTCCCTGATCGCGCTGCTGGGGTCGGTGCTGTATATGGGCGGGAGCATCACCCTGGGCTCCATCTCGTCCTTCGTGCTGTATTCCCGGAAGTTTTCGGGCCCCATCAATGAAATTGCCAACGTGATCAATGAGCTGTTTTCGGCGCTGGCGGCGTCGGAGCGCGTTTTTGCCCTGCTGGACGAGCCGGAGGAGCTGGCGGACCGGGAGGGCGCCGTGAGCCTGCGGGACGTGGAGGGCCACGTGCGGCTGAGCCACGTTTCCTTCGGATACGAGGCGGCGAAGACGATCATTCATGACCTGTCCATGGAGGCGCCGGCCGGCCGGCTGATCGCCATCGTCGGCCCCACCGGCGCGGGAAAAACGACGATCATCAATCTCCTCATGCGCTTCTACGACGTGGACGGCGGGGCCATCACCGTGGACGGCACGGACATCCGCGAGGCCACCCGGCGCAGCGTCCGCGGCGCCTATGCCATGGTGCTGCAGGATACCTGGGTGTTCCGCGGAACGATTTTTGAAAACATCGCCTACGGACGGGAAAACGCCACGATGGAGGAGGTGGTGCGGGCCGCGAAGGCCGCCCATATTCATCCTTTCATCATGCGGCTTCCCCAGGGCTATCAGACGGTGATCAGCGAGGACGGCGGCAACATCTCCAAGGGGCAGAAGCAGCTGCTGACCATCGCCCGGGCCATGCTGTATGACGCGCCGATGCTGATTCTGGACGAGGCCACCAGCAACGTGGACACCTCCACGGAAAAGGAAATTCAGCACGCCATGCGGGAGCTGATGCGCGGCAGAACCTGCTTCGTGATCGCCCATCGCCTGTCCACCATTCAGCACGCGGATCATATCCTGGTGCTGCATCAGGGGGACGTGGTGGAGCAGGGGACCCACGAGGAGCTGATGCGGAGCAGGGGCTTCTACTACCGTCTGTACAGAGCTCAGTTTGAATAGAGGAGCGGAAAAAGCATGTCTCAGCGGCGGTTCAGGGTCAGCCCCGCGCGCTCCAGGCTGATGACGAGAAGGGGAATCAGCACGATCTGCAGGACGATGCCGGGCAGCGCGGTCGTGATCGCGCCGGAGAGGAACAGGCCCCAGGTGAAGGAGGAGCCGCTCAGCCCGGCCAGCACCAGCCGCACAATGCCCCAGACGATCCGGCCGGCGATCATCGACAGGATCAGCACGCCCACGGTGACGGCCTTCCTCCGGGGCAGCAGGCGATAGAGGAGGCCGGCGACAGCGCCGTAGGTGGCCAGCTCGAAGGCCATGGCCACGGCTGAGGGAAACATGGCCGGCATGCCGAAGAGAACGGAGCGCAGCGGCGGGGCGATGAAGCCCACCGCCAGCCCCCAGGGCCAGCCGCAGAGAAAGCCGCACAGCAGCGCGGGAATATGCATGGGACAGAGCATGGAGCCGATTTCCGGAATCTGCCCCGCGATGAAGGGCAGGATCATGGCCATGGCCAGGAACAGGGCCGCGTAGGTGAGCCTGCGGATCCGCAGGTCAGTGTCCCTGCGGGAATCGGAATGCTGCATCAATTCATCCTCCGAAAAAAACGTCCGGCATCAGGAAAGGACGGAATAGGGGCATCAGTATATCATGCGATGCCGGCGGAACGCAATGCCTTATTCCGTCCGGGAGCGGTAGCCCAGATGCGCGCCGCAGCTTTCCCGGATGACCAGCGTGGCGTCCCGCAGGAGCGCGAAGGCGGGCGCGCTGTCCGCTTCCCGCGCGGTGAGCAGCTCCCGCACGGCGCTCTGCGCCAGCTCCTCCGGATGCAGATCCACGGAGGTCAGAGGCGGATCGGTATAGGGACAGAAGAACTGATTGTCGCAGCCGACGATGGCCATGTCCCCGGGCAGGGAGAGCCCCAGCTTCTTCAGGGATTTCATGGCGCCCAGGGCGACCAGGTCGTTGAAGGCCACGATGGCGGTGGGCCAGCGCTTCCGCTCCAGGCCGGACAGCATGCGCAGCACCGCGCGCTCCCCGCTTTCCAGATCATATCCGGCATCCACATGATAGGCGGGATCGTCCGGCAGATCCATCTGGCGGAGCTGGGCCAGGAAGCCGGCGCCCCTTCGGGAGGCGTCCCGGCTGGTCATGGAGCCGCCGATGAAGGCGATCCGGCGGTGGCCCAGGGTGGCCAGATGCCGCACGGGCAGCCGGGCACAGTTTACCAGATCGCTCTGGATCCGGATGCAGTCCAGCTCCACGTCCGGAGGGCAGATGGAGGCGACGGGCATATATTTGCCGAGCTTTTCCAGGGCGGAGTTCAGATCGCTCCGCTCCGTGGACCAGATGCTGCCCGCGAAAAGCACCCCGTCCATGCGGCAGCGGATCAGCTCCATGACGATTTCCGGAGAAATGGCCTGATTTTCCCGGGTCTGGAACAGGCGCACGCTGCAGCCGCTGCGCTGGGCCTCCCAGTAGACGGCGTCGAAAATCCGGCCGAAATACAGGTTGGCGATGCTGGGCACCACCACGGCCAGGATCCGGCTGCGGCCGCTTTCCAGATTCTGGGCGGAGACGCTGGGCGTGTAGGCGTGCGCGTCGATCACGCGCTGCACCTTCTCCCGGGTGGCGGCGCGCACCCGGGGATCCTGCCGCAGCACCCGGGTCACCGTGGCGGTGGAGACGCCGGCCTCCCGGGCAATATCATAGATGGTCGTCTTTTTCTGCATGGTTGGTCGCCCCTTTTGCCTGCTGAAGGACTCCGGCGGCGAGTGCTCCGCCGGGGTGCTTTCATGGTACCATAACCGCTGTGGAAAGGCAAGAAAAATGTTA
>ODAJ012192658.1_pt1 | contig 12420 bp, 23 predicted proteins | sample 1539241 | NCBI WGS metagenome assembly ODAJ01 (sample SAMN02144231, study PRJEB22623) | gut metagenome | biome: sheep rumen | host: Ovis aries | place: New Zealand | reverse complement strand
TTTTGAAGAAGAACTGTCTGGCAGGACATGTGCCAAGAATCCCAAACGACTGTATTTTTCGGAAAGAATGTCTGCTCTTCTTCAAACTTTGACAAAAAGTTAATAGTTGAATTTAAGGCTCTGCAATCAAATCCAGCATTGTAAGCAATTACCGCCTTGACTTTATAATCTTTCATCAGAGAGAAGATCTCTTTGCGGATTGACCAAAAAGAAGCCACATTCCATTCTCCTCTTTTGATACCTTCTTTGTACTGCGGAAGTTTATCAGCATAATAAGCTGTTTTCATCTTTTTCCACTGACCATAGAAGATTTCACGCACTACATAAGAACGTTTTTCATAGATGTTGCCTTCTTTATCATGGATAGTGTAACCAATATCATACACAAGAGGCTGACCAAGGGAACCGCATGTTTCAGTGTCAAGAGTGAGATAAAAGTGTTTGTTCATAGTGTTTATTCTTCCTTTCTTTTGATAAATCTATTATATCAGATAACGGACTGCCTGTCAAGTCATTTTTCAATAAATATTCTATAATTTTTTTTATGAAAAATAACTACATCATCATCTTCTTCCCAGTTATCAGTAGTTAATACAGCTGTTAAATCTGGAAACTCTTCTTTAAATTCATCCCATCTAATAAAATTAATAATAATAGTATCAACAGTCACAAACATTTCGATACCTTCATCAGCAAGCATTTCAATCATTTTTCTCATTTCTTTGTTCTCCTTTCCTTATCTTGATTATATTATATCAAATGGCTTTTAATATGTCAACCTACAATATTGCACAAATTTTGGGAATTTTATTTTTTATTTTTTATTTAATTTTCCTCTTGACAAAATGTGCGGCGGGTGGTATAATAAATTTTTCGCTCCGTGGCGCCAGGTCACGGAGCGACCAATGGAAAAAGGCAGTTCCGAAGAACTGCCCCAAGAAAGGAGGAATACAAAAATTTAGATATTAAGTGGCGGGGATGGGATTTGAACCCACATGTGAAACAGAGCCCTTGCCAGTCGGGCACCCCTCCAGATTGAACCCTGGCGGTTTTTAAGGACTAAAACCGCCAAAACCAAGTGGGCTTAGGCTACTGAAAATTTCGCCTTCTTGCCCTCGATGGTCTTATTGACCTTGCCATCTTCAACCAATTTTCTCAGAAGTGCGGAAGCTTTCTGATTGGTCAGCTCGTAACCTTCGACCCCATGTTTCAAAAGGTCGGTTACAGTAACAGGTTCACCTGCATCCAACAGAGCATCTACAATACGCTCCATGATGACCACATTTTCCTTCTGGGTCTTCGTGGGCGTCTTAGACGAACCGCGTTTTGCAATCTGTGCCTTGAGAGCCTGAAGCTTCTCAATAACGTCGATGTTGTCAATGTTCTCAACTGCGAAATCAATAGCCTGTGCATAAGTGATGTTTGCCATAATTCATACCTCTTTCTTTCTTAAAAGTGCTTTTCTTTTTTACATATTTATTATAACATGTTTTTTAAAGTTTGTCAAGAACTTTTTTTATTTTTTATTTCTTGACTTTACAAGGAACACATATAAGCAAGCCTTTTGCATCTTTGCGTATTGGGATTGAATAAGGCTTTTATTTTTTTCTTTCCCTTACCTTGTATAATAATTATATCAAAAATTTTTTATTTTGTCTATTGTTAAAATCGCACAAAAAATTGGGATCCAGAGTTTTTAATTTTTGTGCATTTTTCCTATTGACAAAAGTTGAAACACGTGGTATAATGGAATTTTCGCCGCAGCCCGAAGGACCGCGGCGCAAGGAAAAAGGCGAGTTGCATTACACAACCCGCCAAAGAAAGGAGGAAAACAAAAATTAGATTTTGAGTGCGCCGTCTGGGACTTGAACCCAGGACTCCTAGATTAAAAGTCTAGTGCTCTTCCATCTGAGCTAACGGCGCTTGCTTGGAGAGGGGTTAACCCCTCTCCGAAAGGTCAGGCAAGCTGAAACTTAGCCTTTTTACCATCCATGGTCTTAACAACCTTTTCAGCTTCTACCATCTTACGAAGCAGAGCAGAAATTTTCTGGTTGGTGTAGCACTGAAGGGCTTCCGCAGAGCCAATCAGTTCAGTAACAGTTACAGGGTCATGCACACAATACAGAGCCTTTTCAATCATCTCCATCACAACCTCATTCTCTTTCTGAGTTTTGGTAGGAGTCTTTGACGAACCACGTTTTGCAAGCTGAGCTTTCAAAGCTTCAAGTTTCTCAACAGTATCAGAAAAGTTATCTCCATACTGAATGTTTTCGTTAAGGAAGTTGATTGCATTATCCAGTGCCTGTGTGTAAGTCATTTTTTCCATAATTCATTACCTCTTTCTTTATCTTTATTGTATAATTATTATAACATATTTTTTTAAGTTTGTCAATAAGTTTTTTATTTTTATTTTTTAGTTTAGGGGACTGGGCGCCCAGTCCCCAAGGGCTTGCGGTATTTATGTCATAGCGCTCCGCGGTCCTTTTAGCGCTTGCATCCTAAATCGTGTCATAGGCTTATCTATCTCCTTTCCTTACTGTGATTTTATTATATCACAGTCGCCGGCGGTTGTCAAGTACTTTTTAAATTAATTTTTAATGGTTTAGTTCGGCGGGTCTCTCATAATTATCATTTCCTTTCTTTATCTTACATATTTATTATAACATAAGATTTTTAATTTGTCAATAGTTTTTTTAAGATTTTTCGGATTGGCTATCTGCTTTTCGGGCGGTCAGAAGGCGTTTGGCTCTGCCGACCGCCCTACTCGGTGGTGTTGCTCTTCCTTTATCTTGATTAAATTATATCAGATTTTTTAGAAATTACAATAGACAAAATGCACAAATTTTGGGAAAAAATTTGTGCAGATTTTTTGCAAAAAACGCTTGACAAAAAGTGCGGTGATGTGGTACAATGGAATTTTCGGCGCGAGGCCATAGGTCGCGCGCCGACAAATGAAAAAAAAATGGGCAACCGCCCATTTTTTATACTTCAGTGTCCATCCAACCTTCAATAAATTCCAGTATTGCGTCAGGAATTTCATCTTCTCTATGTCCCTCAAATAAAGTATAAATATAACCCCAGTCCTGATTAAAGTACTCACTTAAATCTGAATCAAAAGCCATAGCTTTATAGATTTTAGCTAAAATTCTTTCTCTTTCACTTGTCATTTTTTATCTCCTTTCAAATAAGGGGTTTTAGTTCCTTCACCTACACGCACCTTACATCTTAAAGGCTCGTACCCTTTTTGTAGTTGTATAACGGTCGCTCTTTAACCTCGGTCTGTCTTACAACGGCGACTTGTGCCTTTGGGTTGCATCTCCAATGCAGATTCCCTTTCGGGGGCTGAACTTGACCTTTATCCGAGGGGGTTTAGGATTTTCCTTTCCTTTGTGTCTTTATTATACCATAGGGGCTGACTTTTGTCAACCCCTATTTTAAATTATTTTTTGGGGCGATGTTTAACAAGTTTCAGTGTATATTCTTCACTTTCAAAAGTGAATGTAACTTCGGTTTCAGTTTTAATGCCTACAATATCAGCTCCCATTCCCTCAAGAAGAACCCGACAGTTTGACAGGATTTTCTTTTTGGTGGGGTCTACTTTTCGTTCGCGGGTGGACTGTTTTCTAGGCTTATCAGACTTTTCATATCTTTTAAGCCCGCCCGCCTTGATTTCCATCTCGGCCATTTCTTCAGCTTCCGCACGAGTAACAGGCTCACCGTCCTTTTCACACTCACGCATAATCTGTTCAATTAGCTTTTCTTTTGTCATGGTCATCTCTCCTTTCTTGATTATATTATATCATATTTTAGATATTTGTCAAGCGTTTTTAAATTTATATAATAAATCTTTTACAATAAATTTTTTTATATCTTTTCTAAGACTGTCTGAAAAACTATAATTATATTTTTGAAATACATCAATAAAATAAGTATTTAAAGTAATATAATATTTTTTTCCTTTAGGAGCGAAAAAAAGAGATAACTCATTCTTATTTTTACAATCAACTCCTGCAAGAAAAGTGTATCCTAAACAATCTCCTTCCCACACTGTAAGGAAAGTGCTTTTGTTACCAAAATAATCTTGAGCAATAATTGTTTTAGCTTCAGTCATTGTTTTCTTATCCCCTTTCTTTGTAATTTAATTATATCAAATATATTTTTGTTTGTCAAGTACAAATTTCGGGATTTAAAACTTTAATTTTTTGTGCAAATTTCCTATTGACAAAAGTGGCTGAGGTGTGATATAATGAAATGTCGCGCCGAGGCGGTCAGCTGCGGCGCGACAAATAAAAAAGAGCCTTACGGCTCTTTTACTCAATAAACATCAATAGAGTCAATGTCTAATGTTATTTCGTCACCTTCCCAAGTGGTATAACGAATCTCCAGACCTCGGGCTTCAACTGCTCTCCAAGCATCAAGAAAATCATTAATTGCTTTCTGGTCAGCTTTATTGGCTCTGTCTTCTCTTTCTCTATTGGCAAGTGCAATAATATGTTCCAGTTCTTCCAAAGATAATTGACTAAAATTTAAATCCATTTTTCATATCTCCTCTCTTTTGATGGTTTTATTATATCATGGGGATTGATTTTTGTCAATCCCCATACAGCCTTTTTTCCATTTTTTTATGCTGTTTAAAGCAGTGGGCCATGATTTTAGTTTCAATTAATACATCTTCAAGTCCAGTGTGACTTTCAATAAAATCGCCCTGTCCAGAAATGTATCTGTAAAGGATTTCCGCGGTCAAACGTACTTGCGGTTTTCTATGCTTTGTCATGTAGTTATTTCTAAGACAAAATTCTTTATACATTTTCTGTTTGCCTATTGTTTGACGAGCCATTTTTAAAGTATCCCAGATTTCAATGTTTCTAGGGAAAAACCATCTGAATCGAGATTTTGTAATATAGCGGATAGTGTTATTTAAAGCCCGCACATCAAAGCCAGCATTATGAGCAAATACATTTTTCACTCCATATTCTTTAATATCTTCCATTAAAGTCTTTTTAACTGTCCAGAAAGTAGCAAGCTGTCTTTTACCTGCTTTAATGTCTTCCCAGTACTTAGGAATCTTTTTCGCATAATATGCGGATTTCATAACATCTTTCATATCCAGAAAGATTTCAGCGATAACAAAGGAACGTGTTCTATATATACGCCCCCTTTTATCAGTGACCGCCCATCCTAAATCATATACAAGGGACTGAGTAAGGTCAAGTTTGTCATCATCCATCATAATGCCATTACAAGTTTCAGTGTCAAGACCGATAAGGTAGTTAATTCTTTTATCCATTTCTTATTCCTCTTTCCTTTTGATAAGTCTATTATAAATGATTTAGTCCAGATTGTCAAGCATTTTTTTAAGATTTTCTTTATCTTTTCTGCGGGCGTATCTGCGGAACCTACGTTCAAGTTGATTGCGTGATTTATTATGAGGTACAATAGAACGGCAATTCAAATCCCATGAAGTGTAGCGGACTACATTTAATCGCTTGAAATAGTCTTTAGTCATTTTTTTGTTTCCTCACTTTCTAGTATTATTATAGCAGATGTGAGTCGATCTGTCAAGAGGTTTTTAAAAAATTTTTTAAAAATCGAGGTTTTCCTGCTACGGTTTACGCGCTCTAGTTATTCTCTCTCGAAGACTCCGCCTCTGGGCGCCTCCCCTTGACAATTATATTATAGCACATTATATAGAAAATACAAGTGGTACTATTGCACAAATTTCGGGATCTGTAAGTTTTTATTTTTGTTTAATTTTTCTCTTGACAAAATGGCTGGAGATGTGGTATAATAGAATTTTCGCGCCAGGCCGATCAGGCGCGGCGCGCCCAAACGTTTAAATAAAAAAGAGGGCTTATACCCTCTTTGCTTTCATTTTTTCTCTAACCTTGCGAGCATGTGCCCGCATCCACTCAAGCTGTTTGTTGGTATGTTCATCAGCATCTTCGAGATAGGTTTCAAGAATCCTAACTCCAGGAGCCTTTGCTTCGGCCCAAGAGCCAGTGCTAAATTCTACGCCATCCGCATTAATTACTCTGTACATAAGATTTCTCATTTTTTTTCTCTCCTTTTTATCTCTTTTGATGATTTAATTATATCATATTTATTTGTTTTTGTCAATTCTTTTTTGAAAAAAGATAAAGATTTAATTCTTCTTCTCCCTTTTTAGTAAGGGTAATATTTTCTTTAATGGCATTATCTGGAATTACCTTTTTTCCATCTAAAAGACCGGTAGCATGAAAATAACAATATTCTTTCGGGGTCATTTCGATTTCTCTTTCTATGGGGACATAATATGTAATTTTAACTTTCATTTTATTTTCCTCATAGCTTTCCTGATGTTTGATTGTAAATAGAAGAACAAGTTTTTTTCAAGCAAACAATTAACCCTTTAAGAGAAAAGTTAAGTTTATATATATTAATAACTCTGTCGTTCGGTTCGGCATCTAAACAAGCTTTTCCAACATTTCGTAAACCGCATACATACTGATAATATCTTTTTGTTTCGTATTCTCCGGCTCCTACATATTCATCAAACTCTCTATCAATTCTGTATAACATTTTTTTCTTCCTTTCCTTTGATGGTTTTATTATATCATCATATTTTACATTTGTCAAGGGGATTTTTTAAATCCCCTTGAGAATTTCAATGATGTTATCAACATCAAACGCTTTTCCTGTCCAATCGTTACGGTTCTTTTCTTCATCATCGAAAAGAATGTCGTCAATTGTTTTTGCAAAGTTCTGTTTTGGTGTGCCATATGCTACGATGTGGATTTCATCGAATGTTACACTTGCCAGATGCTTTTTAAGCCATCTTTTTTTGGCTGTTGTAACGGCTTCATCATAGGTATTGTTGCTATTTTTTGAAAGCCAAGAAATAATACCGATATGAAAGCCTTCAATCTGAAGTCTATTGAGTAGTCTAGCTAAAGTATTAAGCTGAAGTAACGGTTTTGCTACGTTATAGGGGTAAGGGTCATATGTGGTTAAACAATCTAACCAGTTTTCTACCCCATACAGGTCGGCAATTGTGCCGTCCATGTCAAACCAAATTGTTGTTGTCATGTTTCATCTCTCCTTTCTTCGTACCTTAATTATATCACAATGGGGACAAAAGTCAAGGGGTAAAATTGCACAAAATTGGGAAAAAATAAAATAAAAAATTTGTGCAATTTTTCTCTTGACTTTTTTATCAAGGCGTGGTATAATGGATTTTTCGCCGCGGGCCGGGTGCCCGCGGCGCAGTCAAATTGGGGGAGGATTTTTAGTCCTCCCCTTCCATTTCAGATGTTATAAACTGCTCCCAAGTTTTATATCCAGTTCTAACAAAGCAAACCGCATTAAAAATATCATCCCAGGTTTCCGCCATAAGATCTCTGGCAAGATTCAGTTCTTCTGCTGTTGCGATACCGTATTCTACTATCTCATCATATTTAATCATTTCAGCTGTAGTCATTTCATTACCCCCTTAGCAAAAAGCAAACATGAAAAGCAATCCCCAGGTTATAATAGCTACTAAACCGCCCATAATTAAAGTTTCTTTCATTTTTTATACTTCCTTTCTTTATCTGTATTTATTATATCAAATTTTAATTATTTTGTCAAGGATTTTTTTATTTTTTCTTTTTCTACTTTTTCAGCCTCAAAATCTTCTTTTGTATAATACATTAAAGGCTGATTATTATTATATCTTTCTTCATCTTCTTGGAACATAATCTCAGCAAGTCTTTCCATTTTATTCATTTTTTTGATCTCCTTTCTTTATCTTGATTATATTATATCAGATGTTTGATTATTTGTCAATAGGTATTGGGAAGATTTTTTTAATCTTCCCAATTATGTACGGCTACAATCTCGCCATACCTATCGGCAAGAGCATAATAGCTCCACTCACCGAGAACATCATCTCTGATATAAGAATCAAAGATGGTGATAGTCTTCTCATCAACGATACGCACCCAACCAAATTCCCAAGTTTTAAGCATCATTTTTTGATCTCCCTTCTTTATCTTGATTATATTATATCATAATATTTAAATTTGTCAAGGGGTTTTATATATTTTTCTAAGGATCTGGCTTTTTCGACCATATTAGACCAAAATTTGTGTTAGCCACGTTCTGGGTTTTAATGCCATATATCGAAAAAATCAATCCAACTATACGCACAAAAATAACAAATTTTTTTGCGGGGCCTGCTGAAAAATTAATTCAGCAGGTTCCACAAGATTTTGCTATATAGCTTGTGGAACCTGCTAGTTTTTTAATACATTTCCTCTTGCTCATTCACATAGAAATAAGCAATTTCATTCCAGTTGATAGGATTTCCTAATCTATCTTTTTCTGGATGATTTTCATTCATTTCATCCACTTCCTTTTGTGCTTCTTCTTTGCTTTTATATGTATAATAAGCAAGGAAGCTATCACAAGTTACCGTGCTACCTAAAAAACTAACCGGCTTAATTGTCTTATAAGAAATAACTGTTTTTTTCATTTTTAAATCCCCCTTTGTTTTATCTGTCTTAATTATAAGCGATATTCCTAAAAATGTCAATACTAATTTTAAAATTTTCTTACTGGTATTTTGCACAAAAATGGGATTAAAATCTTGTGCATTTTGCCAACAAATTCGGTCTTGACAATACGTGGCCTCATGTGGTATAATTTTTCGGGGGCCGGCGGTCGCTGGCGTTAGTTATAATAAAAAAGATAAAGGCGTTTCCGCCTTTATCTTGTAAAAATACAAAGTGAAATGTCTTTATTTTCATCTTTAAAATACAGGGACACATGACTTTTTGAATGTGACCAAAGCTCACCGCCGGCCTTGATTAATAAATTGATTTTATTTTTATCTTTGATAACTACATCTACCCACATCATAGAACCGGCATCTTCCAGTCTTTCTACTTTTTCGCTCATTTCTAAAATCTTTTCTAACATTGTTTTGTTCTCCTTTCTTTTTGTACCTTAATTATAAGCGATATTTGTAAAAAAGTCAATACTTAATTTAAAATTTTCTTACTGGTACTTTTCACAATTTTAGGATTAAAATTTTGTGCAATTTGACGATAATTTTTCACTTGACAAGTTGAACTCGCATGTGGTATAATTTTTTCGGGGGCCACTGGCCCCCAACGATGATTTTCTGGCGGATCTGGTTTGTGAAAGCTTTCACAAACTAAGTTTTTTAGGGGGTACTTTTTATTCTAATATCTATGTCAATTGACATTTTATACAAAAAAAATTTTTATTTTTAGTTATTTTAACGAAAAAAATAGGGGTATTGTGCATTTTGCTGGTATAAAAAAATGTACTTTCGGGGAGTGTTGACATTGTTTGTGAAAATTTTAACAAGCGGCGCCCGGATCCTTTTATTGTATCACAAATTTTAGGAATTGTCAATTGTGCAACTTTTACAAATTTTCGTCTCGGTTTTTATGCAGTTTGCTTATTGACAGAGGTCTCGGGCCGCGCCGGAGTGCAGCGAGGGTGCGCGGCCCGCCCATTATATCATAGATTTTTCTTTTTGTCAATAGTTAATTTGCACAAAAATGAAAATATTTTTTATATATATTTACCAGTATGGATCTTGTCAATAGTCAGAATATATAAAATTTCCGCTATCTATTTGTATAAAGTGCTAGATTTAAAAATGTCAATAGTCAGGATATGCAGACTTCCGCCATATATTTGTACACTTTGTCTATTGACTTGATAAGCTTCCTTAGATTCCTCTAAGGAAGCTCATGGCTCTTGACACCGCGTCAGTGAGGTAAACAACGCCCTCGCTGTCAAGGCAGAGGAAGCGGCCGCCGCACATATTGACGACCTCAACGCAGCGATCTCCCTCAGAGATCCAGTCGCCCTCTTCGGCTGTCATAAGATAGTTGATGCCTTCATTCCATTCCTTTGTTGTCATTTCTTTCTCCTTTCTTAGGAAGGCTCTTTAGAGCCTTCCTAACTCGATGTATATTGCTTCATTATCATCAATGAACAGCCATGAGATGATGACTTCCGACCAGTAACCATAATGATTATACTGGTTATTAATGGAAGTCAATACTTCAGACCTCCATTGATCGAAGTCATCGTCATCCCAAGTAGACGGTCTTTCTACGGCGATATCCTTGACATCAAGGTCATCTTCCCCATGAGCTCCTCTACGAAGCTCTACTCTTAACATTTCCGCGTTGTCTAATGTTTTAATCATGTTTATTCTCCCTTCTTGTCTGTTCTTTTGTATGGTGTACAGAGTCAGAAGACTCTGTACACTGTTCCGCTATGGCCAACCCAGATTTCTGAATCAGCCTCGAATCTTTCGAAGCTGGCAGCTTCTGGAAGGATCTTGACGTCGACAGGCTCAAGAGCCTGTCTTGTCTTGTCAACCGCTTCTTTTGCGTCGTTCCAGTCTTCTGTGCCATATGGCAGGCTGTTCATAATAGCCGTAAGCTCCGCCAGATCCTGTTCAAGCTGTTCTCTTGTCATCATAATCATTTCCCCCTTTCCTATTATCTCTATCTCACTTGAGTGAGATAGAGATGTTTGCGACGTCATCCAGTCCGTAAAAGTACGGGATACTGTACAGCTCATAGCCATAGGCTATGCTTGCCTTGTCCAGTACGCCATGCTGTCTCACCCAGTTTGCCATACCGCTGTTTTTGGTGATGATAACATCAATGGTAGCTACCGTGCAGTAGGTTTCGGTGTCTACTGTTGCCTTGTTTCCTTCATAGCCGAACAATTCAGCCAGTGTGGTAGCTTCCTTTTTCATGGTGTCGATAATTTCTCTGATTTCCTTCAAGTCGTCCATTGTATACATTTTGTACTCCCTTCTTTTTTTGCCTGTCTTCTTGAGACGTCTTTATCTTACCACATCCCCGACCCCCTGTCAAGGGGTCGGGAAAAATTTTTTTACTTTTCTACGATGTAGAACATATCCTGCGGATGAACCATAGCCAGGAAAGAATGCCTTGCCAGATACAGATGCTTTTCCGCATCTTCTCTCTTATCATACCAACCAATCTCTGTACCTGCTACCATAACAACGTACTTTTTCATGTTTTTGTACTCCCTTCTTTTTTTGCCTGTCTTCTTAAGACATCTCTATGTTATCAAACGTCAAAACATCTGTCAACTATTTTTTTAAATTTTTTTCAAAAAATTTTTTTCTTCCTATATAACCAAAAAAACAAGTACTTGTAAAATACAGATACAGATACAGATAGATACAGACACAGATACAGATAGATACAGATACAGATAGATGATAGATGATAGATGATAGATGATAGATGATAGATGATAGATGATACAGAACCGGTCGACCGGTGGACCGGTTTTATTATACTAGTGTACTAGTGTAATGATACACTAGTATAAGTCTGTCACTGATCAGATCAGTTAGCTTGTTATTCTTTTAACAAGCATTGATCAGATCCGTCAAAAGATTAACAATCTTTAGTTAGTACATGTTTTTGTACGTTGGTGCATTTTTTTGTACTTATTGAAAGTGCATGTTTTTGTACGTTGGTACACTTTTTTGTACTAACCAAAGTACGCTTTTTTGTGCCTTGGTGCATTTATTTGTACTTGAGTACATTTTTTTGTATTAGTTAGTAATAACTAACTACCATTTTATACATCTTATTACATGTTTATACATTTGTTAAACATTTAACAAATGTATAATTATACATTTAACCGATTGTTAAAAGATTAACAAGAGTTCGTTAAATCTTTGACAATCTCTGGACTTTGTATTATAGGAAAGTTTGTTAAATAACAAACGAACTACTTTCGTATAATAAAATAGTTTGTTAAATTTTTAACAATCTCAGCGGCCTGCCGCGACCGCACACGCCTGTTAATTATTTAACAATGTTATTAATAATGACATTAAATACTTAATAATAATATTATTATTAATAACATTGTTAAATGTTTAACATTATTGTTATTATCAATGATGTTGTTGTTATTAATAACACTTTGATTGTTGTTATTAATGACATTAGTGTCACTCATTGAAGTGTTATTACCTCTATTGTGTACACAATTGACTCAATGAGGGTAAAATGTCAGACAATTTAATCAAATGACATACAATGAATATTTATTCATGTTACTTATTATTACAAAAAATCCCCGATTGTTAAAATTTTAACAATCATCGCCGTTGGGCCGACAGAATCTGAGATTGTTAAAATTTTAACAATCTCCGCCCTCTGGTAGGTTGTCCAACTTTGTTAAAAGATTAACAGAGTTTGTTAAATTTTTAACAATCTCTGGACTCGAATTTTAGGAAAAGTTTGTTAAAAGTTTAACGAAGTTTTCCGTTGAAATAAAGTGGATTGTTAAATTTTTAACAAAGCCTCGGCTTCAGTTGGTTGTTGGCGACTCGATGAATCGCAATAGTCAAAAGCA
>ODAJ012033115.1_pt1 | contig 12421 bp, 10 predicted proteins | sample 1539241 | NCBI WGS metagenome assembly ODAJ01 (sample SAMN02144231, study PRJEB22623) | gut metagenome | biome: sheep rumen | host: Ovis aries | place: New Zealand | reverse complement strand
AACAATTATAGCATAACATTGCTGCATTGTCAATAAAAACGCCATAGTACTTCTGACTGTAAATCAGAAATACTATGGCTTAAAACTTCTTTATGAGTATCTTTCTTATACGCTCCGGCGCTTTTATTATTCAGGATGATCAGTCGTCGTTATCGCCAAGCTGGCTCTTGAGCTTGTTGGACTCAGCTTCCATGAGCTTCATAAGATCCTCAAAATCAGCCGATACGCTCTTGGAGACTGCCGGTGCGGGCTTCTTTGCTTCGGGCTCCCTGACAGGTGCAGGCTCTTCTGCCTCGCCGCTATCGATGAGCTTGGAAGCTCTTTCGTAATAGGACGGATCGATAGCCGGCTTGTCGTCAGGCTCGGCAGCCGCGGGCTTTTCCGCCTCGGCAGGTACAGACTCGGATACTGTGCTGCTTGTCTTGGAAGCTGCCTTAGCCTTTACAGCGTTGCGGATGACCTCGTTCATGTCGCTGTCATCATCGTCGTCAAAATCGACCTCAACAGCCTTGACCCTGCTGCGGGCAGGCTGCTCGGGAGCATGTTTCTTAGCAGGAGCCTTGCCCTCGCCTTCGGACATAGCTTCCTCAGCGTGATGCACGCTGTTCTCTATCATTGCCTTATCGTTCTCGCCGCCGAAGAGGAAATCATCCAGCTTGACAGGCTTTTCAGCCTTGCTGTCGTCCTCATCCTCGTCGTAATCCTCGTCTTCGCCATCGTCATCGTAGTCGTCGTCATCATCGTAGTCATCATCGGCATAGCGGAAGTGATTAACGATCATAATGATGAGCTCCAGGAAGATGAAGAGGAAGATAGGAGCTGCAAGAAGGATTATGAATCCTGTGCGGGATGTAATGAAATAGAGGATCTTACCGGCAGTAACGTAATAAGTGGTAGCGACGCCGACCACCTGCTTGGAGCTGAGCTTATAGAGCTTGGTGGTGTCGGTAAAGTTCTTGCCCTGATATACGGTATAGACAACACCGCTCTTATCGTTGCTTATAGAGACATCAGCCAGCCAGAAAACGGAAGTTCCCTTACCGCCCTTATCGCCGATCCCGGGGACCTCCTCGCAGAGGACAGCCTTACCGACGTCGTTGGTAGCGGGAGCGCCGTTGGTAGCTATAACGAGGGCTCTCTGGGGGACATCGTCGCCCATGTTTTTGCTTTCCATGATATACATACTGTACCCGGCGATGCTCGGTGTAACGTCCTTATTCTTGAAAACGAAGAATTTCAAGCCGCAGAGGATCAGCGCCTCAACGATTATAAAAACGATGAAGAACACTGCAACGCCCTTGGCGGCGGACGATCTTTGCTTGGTCACGCTCATTGAAACATATCCTTTCAGTTTAGGTTATACCGCTTTCGGAGCCGGCCCGGCACATTCAGGCGGTATTATCGCATGGTCAAAATATATTATAACACATCGTTCTGAAAATTTCAACTCTTTTCGAGAAAAAAATTTCCTTTTTGCAAAAAAAACGTATTGACAAAAAAGCTCTTATGTTTTATAATTAAATAGTTATCGGTACATAACAATGCTGGTATGGCTCAGTTGGTAGAGCAGCGCATTCGTAATGCGCAGGTCGTGGAGTGGTTTTAAAGAGATGCGACACAGTCCGACACAGATGCCTTACAAGTTTTATAAAAATCAACAATGCTGGTATGGCTCAGTTGGTAGAGCAGCGCATTCGTAATGCGCAGGTCGCCGGTTCGAGTCCGGCTACCAGCTCCAGCAGGGGCGTGCCCCTGCACCAAAGCCCTCGCCCTTTACTGGGACGGGGGCTTTTCATTTTGTTTGGCTCGGGGCGATGTGTGTTTGTGCGGACTTTTAGTTTCGGGTCTGCTAAAGCTGAAACCCGCCGTCACGCAAAGTTTTCGGTTTGATTATAGTATCAAAAGGCGGCATTACGCCGTGCGCGTTAGCACCCGGTTCGAGTCCGGCTACCAGCTCCAGCAGGGGCGTGCCCCTGCACCGATGCCCTCGCCCTTAACTACGGCGGGGGCTTTTCATTTTGTCTGGCTCGGGGCGGTGCTTTGCTTTGAGCTTATCATTTTTGCAAGGTGACATTCCTCTTTTGGTAAAAAATAAAACTATCCATATATTGGTTATTTTTGCTTGACAAATTATCCAAAATGTGCTATAATAAGAAAAGAAATTTCAGTAAAATCTTTGCCGAAAGGGTTGACAACGCCATGCTGTTCCTGTATAATTTGACAGACAGACAGACAGCATAACTATGCCCTTTTTTCAATACGTTGATGCAGCATACTCTGTGGGATAATTCCCGCAGGGTGCGCTTTTTGTGTATATTTTTTAGGAGGTAAAAATCATGACTATTAGCAATTCTTTCAAGCGCTTTGCTGCGGCGGCGCTGGCTCTGATCGTTGTTGCAGGTGCAGCACCCGCAAATCTCGGCGGCGGCGTTAAGCTGTTTGATACGGCTGTCGTTGCAAGTGCTGAGGGGCTTGCGGATACAAGCGAAACCGCAAAGCAAAAAGATGAAAGTGATTACGTCGGCTTCAACACAAATGGAATAAGCTTGAACTTATACGGTAAGGACGGGGAAACGACTATTCGGACGACCTACGGTAATACGGGATTTAAATTTTACATCGCTGTGAGCGATGACGGAGTGAACTATACTAACGCATATAATATTTATAGTGATTATTCATTAACACTTGGCAAGGTATATGATTTTTCCACAGAGCTTGGAGTAAAGGTGAAGATAAGCGCCGAATTGGTTAATGGCGGCAAAACTGTCAAGATCGATTATGATGTCGAGAATACTTCCGAAACAAAGAAGTACATAAAGATCGGCTCAATGGGTGATACTCAATTGACCACACCGAAGCGACTGGAAGCTAATAGCCGTGACGGTGATAATGTTGCTGTAACTAAAACCGCATCGGGTATCACTCTGTCAAACGAAGACCTGAAATTTGATATTGCTCTTTCCGATGTTAATGATCTTGGTGTCTGGATAGGATTCTTTTTTAACTGCTTTGATAACTACTTTGGAAACGGCGTAGAGGATGTCAAAGATGACAGCGGTGTAACATGGCACTGGGCGTATGAGCTGGATGCAGGCAAGACAAGAAACACGTCCGTGTTTTCAGGTGCAATGATTGCGGCTTACACCGTGGATTTTGACACGAACGGCGGCTCGACAGTACCTACACAGGGTGTTAATGAGGGTGATAAGGCAAATAAGCCCGATGACCCCACAAAAGAGGGATATAAATTTGAAGGCTGGTATGCGGATAAAGAGCTTACAACGCCGTTTGATTTTGATTCCGCTATATCAGGCAATACAACGGTATATGCTAAGTGGACGAAAGATCAGATCAAACCCACCTACGCCCCTGTCCTTGCCGAGGGTCTGACCTACAATGGCGATGCACAGAACCTTGTGACTTCTGACAACGGCGAAGGCGGCGCTATCCACTATGTTTACAGAAAGACCGGTGATACCGCCTGGACTGCTGCTGCGAGCGGATATCCGCAGGTCAAGGACGCAGGAATATATGAGGTAGGCTGGTATTCCGAGGAAAGCGACGACTATCTTGCAGCCGGCTCGGCTCTGGTGCCAAACATTGCCGGTACTGTTACCATCGCAAAGGCAGACGCTGCCGTCAAGACTGCTCCGGAAGCGGTCAGCGGTCTGATCGCTAACGGCAAGCATCAAGAGCTCGTTACCGCAGGCGAAGCCGAGGGAGGAAAGCTCGTTTACGCAGTCACCACCGACAAGGACAAAGCACCTGCTGATGACGAATATTCCGAGACTATCCCCACTGCCACAAACGAAGGAGCTTACTATGTTTGGTACAAGGTGAAGGGTGATGAAAATCACAGCGACAGCGAGCCTGCCTGCGTTGAAGTATCTATCGTGGATAACAGGATCGACATCTCCGAAAGCACTGTGACCGTTGACACCGAGAACAAGACCGTTACCGTAAAGGCCGACGGCAAGACCGTTCCGGCAAGCGAATATCACATCATCTACTTCACCTATGAAAAGACCGCTGGCGGCGAGACCCTTACAAGAGTCGGCACTGATTTCCCGACCGAGCCCGGCACCTACATCGCAGGCATTGTTGCAAACGAGGACAGCACGCTCTACATCGGCGAGAACAGGAGCGAGCCCTTCACGATCACTGCTCCCGAGCCCGCAAAGGATACCGAGCCTTCCGATACACCTCCCAAGACCGGCACAGCGGCAGCAGGCATCAGCCTTGCAACAGTTGTTACGGCAGCGGCTATCATCATTAAGAGGAAGAAGTAAAACAGTATAATAGCACAGCTCCCCGGGCGCGGTCGTGCATCCGGGGAGCTTTTTGCTTTGCACCTTGCCAAGCGGGTATTCTGACTTCTGTTCCACCAGTGCGGCGAAGCGGAGAATATCATCGTCCGAATAAGTATTGTCGCAGGAGAAGGCTGTGACCACCTGCGGCTTGCCGTAAGTCAGCGTACCTGTCTTATCAAAAGCGATACGCCTGATGCGTGACAGCGTTCCCGTCGGCAGCATTGCCACGGTCTTATACATCGACGATCTCGACAATGTATTCATAGAATGGGTGAGCAACGGACGTCTGACCTCGTTCTCCAAAAAGGATTTCAAGAGCCCGTTTGAAAGGGCATCATAACAAGAAAAGCAGTCGGCATTTTGTCGGCTGCTTTTTTCATGTATCGGAAAAACTCTCACGGCACCAGCCTGACATTGAACAAGTGGTCGTAATAAAAATCAGTGATCTGTTTGACTGACTCCTCACAGTCATTCTGCACCCACTGCATTGACACATTGAACAAGCTCCCCATGAAATAATACGGCGAATACCGTGATGCAGTATATCCGTTCTGCTCGAAATTCCTGACCAGTGCAGTGTTCATGAAGTCGAGGTACATAAATTCAAGATGTGCCGATATCAGCAGCTTTACGATCTCCTTGTTGTCCTTCAGCGTGGAGAATACTCTGAATATCACTTCATAGAAATCATCTTTACTCCTGATGGTAATACTTTTCAGGTCTTGAAAGATCGCATTGTTCTTCTCAAAATAAAACTTGATAATATCCTCTTTTGACTGGAAATGGCGGTAAAGTGTTGCCCGTCCGTAGCCTGCCTTCTGAGCTATTTCACTCATGGTGATGCTCGGATACTCCATTTCCGTCATTAAGGCGAACAAGGCATCTTTCAGGCTCTCTTTTGTGCGTTCGATCTCTTCTGCTGTTCTCATGACTGCCTCCTATGCGATACAAAATATGTCCTGATGTCTCAAAAAGCGAAGAAGCATTGACATACAAAACACATTATGATATAATTTGGATATACAATACAAGTGTATTGTATTTATCATACACCATTGCAAGCAAAATGTCAAGTAAAATTTTAGGAGGTACAGTTATGAGTAAAGTCAATATCGCTGAGGAAGCAAGAAGCATTGCACAGAAATATCAGGAAAAGCCTGAAGCGGTCAACAAGATAGACCTGCTCCGAAAGCTGGACCAGAGCGTTACAAAAATGCCTTCTGTCATTTCGCTGTCTGTGGGGATCATCGGTATCCTGATCTTTGGTCTTGGAATGAGCTGCTGTCTGGTATGGTCAGACCTGTTTGCACTCGGTGTCGTACTGGGACTTGTCGGCGCGGCGGTCTGCATTGTGAACTATCCTCTGTATTCAAAAATGGTGGCTGCTAAAAAAGAAGAGCTCGCGCCGCAGATAATCCGGCTCTCCAATGAGATAGCTGCCGGAGAACAATGAATTGAGGGAGAGCATTGAAAAGACAGCTCAGCAAGATATTCAAGCCGCCTGTCAGAGCGGTCATTATCATTGATGTTATTGCGATACCGCTTACGGTAATCGCACTGGCTTTTCTTTCTCCGATGAATCCGATCTCCTTGTTCGCTTATTTGCTGTCAACCTATGCGCTAATAATTTCTGTAATTGGCTTTAAGAGTGTGATACGGCGCATCAGAGAACTGATGACCGGAGATGAAATAAAAGCGATCGTTGGTTTCAGAAAGCTGATGCATAAAAACAAACTGACCGCCCTGTATCTTGAAAGCAAGGATTTCAGGGCGGTAGTTTCATTATATTTTGGGCTTGCATTCAATCTTCTTTTTGCCACATTCAAGGTGACTTCGGGAATACACGATGGTTCTGCCTGGCTGATCTCGATAGGCATTTACTACTTCGTTTTTGCAGCGGCACGTTTTATGCTGGCTCAGGATCACCGCAGGCAAAAAAGCACTGATAAGAACAGCAAGCTGTATGAATACCGTACATACCGAAGATGCGGCATCATGATGATGCTCCTGAATCTGACTATCGGCGGGATGTCTGTGCAGATGATATGGAGAAATGAAGTCACCTCCTATTCCCGGACTGCTGTTATCATATCGGCTGCATACACCTTTTTCTGCTTTATCAGCAGTATCACAAAAGTCATATCCTTCCGCAGGAGCGACAATGCGATACTGCTTGCCACAAAAGACCTTACCATGAGCGGTGCGGTAATGTCCATGTTTTCTCTGCAAAACTCGATGCTTCACACCTTCGGCGGTGCTGACGATAACAAATTCAGGCTCATTATGAATACAGTCACAGGCGGTTCTGTGCTTGTGATCGTACTCGTTATCGCCAGTTTTATGATAATCAGCGGTACTAAGAAGCTGAAAAAATATGGAGATCTAAAATGAATGTCACTTTGGACTCTGATTCAAAGTAGCGCACAAGGGCTGTTACTTTACGGCCCTGTTGACAAACCCACTAAATTTCTCAAAAAAAACCGGCCCGGTAGTCCACCGAGCTGATAAACATCGAATATATCGTTTGCAAAAGCTTCCCCTTGAGGAGCTTTACCATTCGTTTTAAATTCAGGGCGCACGCCGATAAAAGGCATTGCTCGGTCACCCGTTCAATGCCACGCTTGCGGGTGCGTCTAAGGTTGTGATTTTCTTTTTGATGAGAGAAATTGCCTTCGCACCAAATTTTTCGTAATTGTATTGCTTTTTTATATTCCTCTGTTGTCATATTCTGCCGCTGTATCTCTCTTGCACTTTCGTGCAGTTTCCGTTCTATCTTTCTTGACGAGTATGCAAGTATGCTTGTTCTCAGCGTGTATGATGACTTTATCGGCACAGCAAAAGCGATGCTTACGGGCAAGCACAAAGAGAACTTGAGAAAACTGCTTGATTTCAGGTTTCAAAAGCATCCACGCTATAATCTTGACAGCAAACGGCTAAAGCTTATCGAAGATCAGATACACAAGAGAGCAAAGCAGCTTCTTGAAAACTAATGCGGTCAATGATAATAAACGGGACTTTGATCCTTCGATGGTGATTTCTCTTTTCTGCTGATAAAATGTAATACGGAGAATACGCTATAGTTTAAAACAAAAGCAGCACCCGTACTTTGTGTACGAGTGCTGTTTTGAATTATCAAACACAGTATGATTTATTGCTATCTTATCAGATCCAGCAGAATGTTCCGCCCGGTGCGTAGTTCCATTCTTCTCCGCCTTTCCACAGGTTCCAGCCGCAGTCAAGGAGCTGATACTTCTGCTCAGTTGCTCCGACCTGGTCGATGTTGATGCCCATATAGAAAGTCTTTTCATAATAGACTTCTCTGAAGATCCTGTCTGCATCGCCGTTACTTCCGTCGATAGCTTCGCTTGTAACGAGGTTTGCGTTCTGAGGAACTGATGATGTGTCAACGCCAACGCTGTTGAGCAGCGAACGGATCGTGATGCCCTTACTCTGACAGTAAGCTGCCATTGCTCTGACATCATCATACTTTATTACCTGTGTGCTCTTTTTTTCTTTGAACCAGTCCTGTGTGAGTTTGGACATATTGTTCCAGTATTTGCCGTCGCAATTGGGATTGCTGGTATGATCACAGCTGAAAACCTTGTTTGAAAGCTGATATCCTTCACCTTTTGGGTTCTTGTTTATAAGAATGTTTCTTGCACGGTTGAAAGTCTTATCATACATCGACTTAACAGTTACGGTCTGTTCGTACGGCACCTCATCCATCTGCTTCCATACCTGCATTCCGTTGATATATAATACTTTGATATAACCATATATCGTTACTTCATTAACTTTTGTCTGCGGAGGATAAAAAGTGCCTCTTTCATCGACATAGCCTACAAACACAGAGTGTGTTTTGGTAACGACTTTGCCGTTCATAAAATCGCCTATATTCTTTATCTCTTTCTCAATATCATTCTTGTTAAGGCAGATGTGGGACTTGTAGCTGCTGTCTACCTTGTCCTGATATCCCTTGGGAAGCTGTGCGAGGTAAAGCTGTGCCGACAGGCATTCTGTAAGTGTTGCGCAGCCTGCGATGTATGTCTGCATAAGTGCGTCGCACAGAGGCTTTGCCTTGTCAATAGCCTCGCCGCTGAACATGACCTGTCCGCAGAAGTGTCTGTATGTAAGCTCGAAGATGTTTGCATTTGCGGTAGCTGACGGGTTTTCAAAAAGCTCGTTGAGCTGACCGAGTACGTTCTCAAACTTGATATCCCACTCGCTGTATGCGCCTGCAAGAGAGCCTATCTTTGCGATCTTGTCAAGCTGTGTGAGTGAAGTGTCTGTTGAGATCTCCGAGATCTTTCTTCTCATCGTCTTGGTCTGTGCCTTGAAAGCTGTGTAAACCTCGTGGAAGCTCTGGATACCCATATCTGTTTCCATTGTGGAGACCAGATCGTTCTGCAGCTTGTCGATGCGGTCAAACAGCTTGTCGATCTTGTCGTTTATCTGATCCAGCTTTTCCTGTGTAGGATCCGGCTGACCGCCGATGAACATATCAAGTATTCCGCTGAGAGCCGGTGTAAAGAACTTGCCGTACTCGGTGCATTCCTCAAGGACCTTGAAAAGTGTTCCCGAGGTAATATCCTTGACCTTGAGCAGATCGTCGTCTGCCTGAAATACTGCGCCGTTTTTTTCTGCCATTGTAACAGCAGCGTTTGTGTTCATATTTACAACTGCCTGTGTGTTGTCAGCAGATGCTGCAATAGTTGCCGCAGTGGACATCATCATTATTGCAGCCAGTGCTGCGGTGAAGGTCCTCTTTACTTTTCCGTTTGTTTTCTTGGTAGTATTTGTTGTGTTTGTCATAGTGATTCCTCCTTTGATGTGCCTTCGGGGTTGTGGTTCTTGCTTTTCTCTGTCTATATAATAGCCCCATTTTGCACAAATTTCAATAGATAATATATCCCCACTTTGTAGTAAATACTGCACGTAAACGTTTGCAAAGTAAATTATGCTACAAGGGCAGGTGAAATTGTAGTCAAAAAACTGCTGTGTGACACAAATACGCCAAAGGGAAAACTTGTGCTCTTAAATCAGCTGATAAAGATCCGAAACTGCTTGACAAACCCAAATGAGTATGGTATACTGAAAAAAAAGAATTGCGAACATTAGTTCGATTTCATCGCTTTAAAAAAAGCTCACGGTCGCCGGTTCGAGTCCGGCTGCCAGATCCGGTGCAGGGGCGTGCCCCTGCACCGGATCCGCCTTTTGCAAAGTTGCAGAGGGCGGATATTTTTGTTTGACGGCGGGGGCGATGTGTGTTTGTGCGGGATTTTTGTTTCGGGATCAGAAAAGCTGAACCCCGCCGTCACGCATAGTTTAGCTTCGATCATTGTATTCATAAGGCGGCATTACGCCGTGCGCGTTAGCACCCGGCTGCCTGCTCCGGCAGGGGCGTGCCCCTGCACCGGATCCGCCTTTTGCAAAGTTGCAGAGGGCGAATATTTTTGTTTGTCGGCGGGGCGATGTGTGTTTGTGCGGGATTTTTGTTTCGGGATCAGAAAAGCTGAGCCCCGCCGTCACGCATAGTTTAGCTTCGATCATTGTATTCAAAAGGCGGCATTACGCCGTGCGCGTCAGCACCCGGCTTTTGCAGGTTTGGGTGAGCTGAAGCTCATCGGAGTTTGCAAAGGAAGTCATAGGAGGATAAAGCTCTCACCTTATCTCTTCTGACTTGCTCAGCAGAGCAGATCATTATCAGCAGAGATACACGTCGAAAAAAGCCGGTGCTTACTGAACAGAGCAAGCACCGGCTTTTGCCGGTCAGTTATTTTATTGAGCTACAGGTCACCGATGCTCGCGCTTTCCTGAGCCGACAGCGACTGCTATCATAATAACAGCGATCGCTGAGCCGGCGTAAGCTGCACCGGTGGCGGGGGTTGTATCAGGCATTCCTGTCTGCGAGGAGGTCTCGCTCTCAGCCGGAGTGCTTTCTTCCTCTTCGGGATAAAGCTCATTCATTTTCGCATTGATAGCTGCAAGGTCATAAAGCTGTTCATAATTACGGCTGCCGTCCTCGGCATAGGCAAGCATCTGATAATCAGGCTCGATGCCTGCATCAATGCTTTGGCCGTTCTTATCAACAAGATGGACATTACTGGACATTCTGTAAGGCAGACATTCAGGTGTCGTACACATATATACTGCACAGGCACCGCCGCCCGTCTTGTCTCCAAAGAGAGGGATGCCGTTTTCCTTGCAGAGTGCGGGCAGAAGATTTCCGCAGGAGAAGGCCAATTCGCTTGTTAGTACGCCGAAATTCAGGTCATACTGCTTCTCCTTGTCCTTCTCGTCAAACACGCCGTCGAAATTGGCATCGATATCGTAATTTGTTGTGACTGTCTGTCCGGAGAGAGTATTATAGAAGCTGATATAAGATTTCCCGGAGATGAGCTGCATTATTGCAGCTACGATATCTCCGGAGCCGCCGCCGTTGTTGGAAAGGTCGATGATGAAATTTTTGATTTCGGGATCCTCATCGGCCTTCTTCATTGCATCGAGCAGACCTGACAATTCATCATTGGGTCTTTCTCCCTCGCCTGCATAGTATTTCTGCCATTCGCCCGCCGAAGCCAAAAACGAATCAAAGCTGTAGAAGGCGGTATTGCCCTCTTTGTGATAGTTCTCCGTCCCCAGGACCTTTTCCCTTGCTTCGTCAATTCTTATATACGATCTAAACTTGGACATCCGGCTTTCTTCGGATTTCAACAGATCATAACCGGTCATGGCCAATATCGTTCCGATAGTATCTGTTTCTGTATCGAGCGTGCTCTGCATGGCAGTGAAAGCCATATCGAACCCCATATGGCCGCCGTCATAGAACAGCAGATTAAGCATATAGATTCCGGCCTCAAATTTATCGGCTTCCTCCGAAAGGAGCAGATCCTTGAGTCCCACAATCCCGTCAGCCTCTTTGTCAAGTGTCTCCAAAGCCTCGTTGAAGCTGCTGCTGTTTTTGAGAGCATCGTGTATCATGGCTTGTCCGGGAAGGCCGTAGAAGGTGTCGATCGCAAAGCAAAGCTCGCTGTAACCGAACTGTGCGGTCTCGGGAGAGCGCTTGCCGTCCTTGAAGAAGCAGCTTACTGCTTTTTTATAAAAGGGCTCTGTCCAGGAGGTGTCCGTTGAGCTGTAATCGGCATTATCGTCAACGAAATAATACTCTTCTCCGGTATAGAAGGAGCTTATCATGGTGACACTTTTGAAGAGATCGCTTGCGGTGATAAAAGGCACCCAAAGCTCGCCGTCATCGGCGCGGAGATCGATGCCGTAGCCTGCAAAGTCGATCCTTGACGGCAGAGCTTCCTTGTCGAACTGCACCCCGGCCACTTTCACGAAGGGCATACCGTCATAATAGATATTGTTGACATTATCCTTTCGGAATACAGTTGTGTTGATGAACTCGCTGAGATCATCAGAGGTGAGTACATCGGCATCGGTATCTATAACTGCGGTATCTCCGAAGGGATTTTTCAGATTGAACACAGCGCCGTCTGCTTCGATCTCAAGCTCCCTGTCAAGGAGCAGGCTGTAATAATCGTTAAGGCGCACATAAGGCACCTCGGGCAGATCGTTATAAAAACGGGAAGCAAGGGGCATCAGATTATCCTGCGAATAAACGTGAGCCGTAATATCCTTCTGAGTGAAGTCCGGATCATTGGCAAAGACGGTGATCGGTACTGCGGACACGCTGAGCACGGCTGCCGCAGCTACGCTGAAAAGCTTTTTTATCATTTTGGTTCCTCCTTTACAGCTGTTTTCCCGAGGAGATCATTCCCCCCGACAGTTTATCATATTATACCACTTATGCAGGCCTTTTTCAACCCTTTTAGCAGTTTATATATTTCTTATATATCATCCACATTAGAATTGTGCAATACGCCGAGCAGATCAGAAACTATGATAAGCTGTGCAGGCAGACGGCATGATGAATGAGCGGCTTTTCACAGCCACTTTTTCTTTTTTGAAGAAGATAAGACACATGGCTGCGATAGCTATAGGCAATACCGCACAATCCCTGTGCGTCAGATGCGCAGTCAGATTTTTCGTCAGAGTGCATAAATTTGACGCAGGCGGGCTGACGCCCGGCAAGGAAAATTTGTGTG
>ODAJ011609112.1_pt1 | contig 12422 bp, 22 predicted proteins | sample 1539241 | NCBI WGS metagenome assembly ODAJ01 (sample SAMN02144231, study PRJEB22623) | gut metagenome | biome: sheep rumen | host: Ovis aries | place: New Zealand | reverse complement strand
CCTCCCATAAGTCGTTACAAACATATAAAAAAAAACGGTTTTTGGCCGTTTTTACGTGTTTTTCGTCCGTTTAATGTTGCGTTTTGTCGGGAATTTCTATATTTTTATGAATAAAAAGAGAAACCGCGCTTTCGCGTGTTCTTTTTTGAATCACCTATTGACTAACGGAAATCAATAAGCTATATTTACGTAAGTTAGGCCGAAAAACTAACAAACGTTAAGCAACCGCGCTTTATTGCGCGGTTGTTTTTTTTTATTGCAAAACTTCTTTAAATATTTTCCAATTACTACTAGAATCTAGTATGTAAGCTCTATATATGTAATACTGAGTATGATAAATTATGTTTGTAAAATTAAGGGCAGAACCCCTAATACTAGCAGGAAAAACATATATATTATCTCTGGAGGTATGTGTAGTATTGATAATTTTTAGTATGACATTTTTTCCATTAACTACTAAATTGTCATACACGTCTTGGTAACTAGGCGCTCTTGATATATTTAAATCATCATCAACAATTATATTATAATATACAAGTCCAGTAGTTCCCGCTTCTCCCTGAGGGCCTCGTTCTCCCTGCGGCCCCTGCGGCCCCTGCGGCCCCGTCTCTCCCTGCGGACCCGTCTCTCCCTGCGGCCCCTGCGGCCCCTGCGGCCCCTGCGGCCCCTGTGGCCCAGTCTCTCCGTTCCAATAGATGCCGTTACCGTTATCTATAGACATAATTCAACCCTCCACTAAATAACGTCATAAGGATTTAAAGACGATGCAGGATGTAGGCCTGCCGTGTCAATGTCGAGGATCAATTTACTTTTGAACCCCTGCCCTAAATATGCAGTCTGGATATTATAATCGTCTACAGACATATCACTAATCCCGTCAACACTAAGCGCATATTTTTGAGGAGCATTTTTATTTGGTATAAATTCGGCGTTGAAATCTTCCCATTCATTATACCGATTGAAACTTAAACTAAATTCGCCATAAGTAGCGGAAAAATCATTTATTTCGACTGCATTTAAAATTATTTGTGCAATGTTGTTAGCACCGAGAATGTCAAAACCACCTCTTAGACCATCGGCACCAATAGTTACTATTTTTGCCCTTTTAACTTTAAGAACATTATCTCTTATAAAATAGACATTTCCTGTTATGGATGAATTATTCATAACAACGGATCTAGCAATATACGTTCCACCAACTGGATGCAATAAAGTATTTCTATTATTACCCTGAAAGGTGAAATTTTTAGAAAAATTAGTCAAGTCAATTTCGATTAAATAATTGCCTTGAATCTTACTGTTTTTCATCAATTCCATTTTTAATCCTCCGACGTTTCTTCCGGAACATTTGCCGCATCCTGAAGGTTAAAGCCAAATCCTAGAGCCAATTTTTGGGCGTTCTCTAGTCCGTACTTTTCGCGGGCCTTTTCAAAAAACGTTTGCGCTAATTCCGGATCGTTTGCCACCAAATTTTTTACTAAAGGATTCTCGGCCGCCTGTACGCCGACGGCCTGAAAATTGTTGTTGTTCTTTTGCAGCAATTGTGGCAAATATTCAAGAGCTGTCTTTAGCAAAATATTCATCGTTTCCCCTTCTTCTTCTTCGTCGCTTTCTTCGTTGTTTGCGGTTCCAAATTCTTCTTTAATCTTTTTCAGTTCGCGCATCTGTTCCAGAATTGACGGCTGTCTATTCTGTTGCTTTAGTGTTTCCATGGCACTCAAAACGATAGTGTCCGAAAGTGCTTGTTTCGGCTCGTTATTCTTTGAAGTCAAAAGCGCGATAATTTGCGCCCAATCCGGAGACGGTGGCGGAGGCGGCGGCGCGAAAAATTCCTTTAGCGTCTTAACCGCCAAGGAATAGGCCGTTATCTTTTCAGGAGTCAAACCGTTTAAGAGATTTTCAAGGAATCCGCCGCGCGGCGTTTGAGTGTTTGCAGCCACTTCTGGGCCGCGCGGCGTTTCGTTGTTGGACGGTTTTTGGACAAACTTGTCGTACTCTTTACCGACTGTAAAGATAAAGTTTTTTTCGACCGTTTCTTTACCGTCGGCCTTGATGATATATCGGATTTTATATTTTCCGGAACCGTAATTTTTACCAACAAAATCTTCATCGACAAAACGGTCAACCTTACCGACAAATTCAGTCGGTTGTCTTACGTTGTCATTAGAGAGTAAAACGCGGTAAATACGGCCGTTGATCGTTACGCCGCCATTTTCGGCGAGTTCCGAAAATTCGTCTAGTACCTTGTCGATATCCGTTTTTGAATCGACGTTCTCCGCGTCGATAATTTCTTTTTTTCTCACTTGCGTTTATCCTTTTCGTAGCATCAAAAAAGCCGCCACTATTCCCGCCACGGTGAGGAATACGGCCGTTTTGTCGGTCGAATCGGTTACAGTAACGGCTATTTTTTCGCCGCGCTTATACGCCAAATCTACCTGTTTAAAAAGTTCGTCGCTACAGTCTCCCGAAATTGTCGCGCCGTCTCTGTTTTTACCTACTCCAATACACCCCTTTAACTGTTCGGCGTTGTTCGCGCCGTGAAATAAAATGCCGATTCTGTCCGGAACATTCAAGTAAATTTTTTCCGTTCCGAATTTCGGCGAGGTCATACCATAAGCGTCATATTTTCCAGAAGGTATCTTGTAAGTTTCATTTTCAAGGCCATAACAGAAAAAACCGTCATTGACGTAAACTTTTGACGGAATCGCGCCGTTAATCGGTTTTTCTCTTACCACCTTGACGATCATCTTTACCCTTTCAATTTATCCGCGAATAAACGGATACAATTATGAAGCTCATTATTATTTAAAACAGAATCTAATTTATCCGCGCCTACGCGGATGTAGTTAAAAATAATTTTGAGTTCAAGATAGTTTCTTGACATATTGGGCAACTGTTCGACCTCTCCAGAAATCGATAGCCTGAAATATTCCTCTTGCTTTACGCTTGCGCCGCTTGCTTTCCATTGCAGTTGGAAATTTTCAGTTTGCGAAAAGTTGGCAAACGGGAACGGGGCCAAGTTTACCGGCGTTTTATTTCCATCATGCAAAATCTGCAATTTAAGCGGGTTATCAATCGCGCTAGTAAAATCCTGTTCCTGACAATTTGCTGACAACATGATTCCCGCAATTATCCCCTTTTCATTCTGCAGCAATTTTCCGAATTTTTGCGACGGTGTCGTATATTCGGAAAAAAGATATTTTCCGGAAATAATCGGGGCAGAAAATTTCAAGAAACACGGGTAAACCGTGAAGTTTTCCGCGTCGTTGAGAGTAAAGGGAAAAAGACTCTGTAAGGTTGCGGCCATTTTTTAAACCTCGTTCAAGTCAAGTTCAAGGCCCGAAAGAATGACCGAGCCGCGGATGTTGTAAGAGGGCGTCGATTTTATGTCTAACGAAATAGTAAATCTTTGATCGAGCAAATAATAAAGGTTCTTGAATTCCTCGAAATGCGAATTTTTGAACGAATCCAGATATTCGCTATTTTCGCGACCAAATACCAAACCGCTTTTTACTGTTCCGTAATTTTCGACGCTAGAATTAAACGGTGTCCTAGGTGCAAAGTTTTCAAAATTAACACCGACGCGCGGAAAATCTGCAACCGGCAACGGGTAAACGCTTGACGGGCTTTCCCAATAGCACGCCGCATTTGTCAGTAAAAAAATCCAATTTGCGCGGGTGGTCATGGACTTAGAATTTGCAACGCCGTTCTTAATATCAAAGTTAAAAAGGTAGTCGCAACTTCTAACGCGTTTAGCCGCCTTTAGGATCTCGTCACGTTTCGCGGGTTCCGTTACAAGTTCCCCGCGCTTTTTTACCAATTCGGAAAAAAAGCCCTCGTTAAATTGCTTTAGCATTTTTCCCCCTAGTCGTTCAAGGGGTAAATTTTCCCGTTAAATACGATGTCGATTTTCTCGTCGGCCATCGTGTATTCTTCGCCGTTCAACGAATCTTGAGCACGGTTGTCGTATTCGATAATAAGCGCGTCACCCTTGGGATAGAAGTAGAAGAATGGGCGCGCTCCATATCGCGGCAAATCGTCAAAACACGGCGTACCGATCAGCTGAACCGGCACAAAGTCGGAACTCTGGGAATTACCGGCGGCCTGAGACTTGAATTTAAGTTTTACGCCGCAAAAATTCTTTGTTACCCACGTCGAGGGGTCGGACGGGTCAGGCTTTACCGTAACTGTGGAATTTTTAGTACAGAGGATATTGTAGGACTCTTGAATAAAAGGGCCCTCGTTCGTCAGCGGAATCGTGAAAGAGTCCGCTTTACCCGCTTCTGCAACAAACGAACGTTCAAGATCGAAAGTCTTTTCGTACTTTTGAGACTCCCGCACGTCGTTTATTTTCTTTGTAATTTCTGCCAAAGTTGCCATAAAAAATTATCCTCTTTTTATGTTGTTTGTTTAATTTCATATAAATTCTATTTTCCGGATTCCCTTTTTCCGGAAAATAAAATTTATATGAAATCAAGTAAAAAGCGCGGCCCCGTTAAGGGGAAAAACAGACGGAACCGCGCCGCTCTCACGCAAGCGAGCTTTAGGATTTAACGACCTTGAGACCCTGCAAGATCACGACAAAACCGAATTCGGCCGGATCTGTTTCCTGTGCGGGAATGAGATCGTCGGGAACCGGACGCGTAAATCGCACGGTTCCGCCGACGTTCACGTTTGCCTGAATTTCGATAGGAACCTGAAGCGGAATCCAACCAATGCCGCCGCCGAGACCTTCGGCAAACGAGCAGGTATTTGTCGCATCAGCGCCGACAATATCTACCGGCTGCATAAGGTCAAGGCCGCTAAATTCTGCAACCTTCGTTTCGTTCGCGCCTACAGTAATGGTAGTTACTGCAGAGGCAAGAAGCTGCTTAATTCTTGCGACCTGTTCCGTTGTCGGAATCCAATTGCCCGTAGTCGGCAAAAGGTTAAGGATTCTAAATCCGATGCGATTTGCACGGAACGCCATCGTAGAGCCGACTTTACGCGTCTCCATCAGGTTAGTAAGCTGTGCGGCGTTTTCTTCTGGAGAATTTGCATTGAAAGCAAAAAGCGGGTTAATTCGCTGTGCGCGAATATTAAAGCCCGTCCAGATGCTAGCCATGTACATCTGGCCACCTGCACCAAAAGATGCAATTTCGGGGGCAATCGTTGTTACCGGAGTCGTTATAGACATTTCGTCATCCTCTCTTTTTATGTTGTTAAAAATTACATTTCTTCGCCGTCATAGGGCGCGGCAAGCGGCGCGGCCAAGCAAGCGGATTCTGCACCATTAAGGCCGGTGTAAGGTGCGGCCAATTGTACATAGGGTGCGGCAAGATCCGAGCAACCACTAACGGTCGAACCGCTAATTACATTAGCGATCAAGTTAGTAGCACCGGCGGCGGCGGCACCGAGACCGAGACCCAAGAAAAGTTTATTTTTCTTCTTAAGTCCCTTGTAAGCCAAGAAACCACCGGCGGCGGCAAGAATACCGTTTTTAGCTACATCGGGGATAGCGTCCGGCATTTTCGACAAAAGAATAGAGCCGCCGATAGAGCCCACACCGGCCCCTCCAACTGCAAGCGCAATATCCGCCGCGCTCATGCGTTCACCGGCCGCGCGCTTGATCTTGCGAGCCTTTCTCTTTGCGCTAACGTAAATATTGCGCGTCTTTGTAACGGTGCGCGTCTTACTGCGCTTTACACGTTTTGCCATTTTTCAACCTACCTTTTTAGAGTTTTATAAATCAGGATTCCACCGCCAAAAATCAGCCCCCACTTAATCAACGGATTAGATAACGTGAAAGATGGATAATTGACCGCATATTTAACATTTTCGACGACTTCGTTTAACGGTTCCACGATCGTACTTTTTGCCGTGTCCGTCATACTCTGCAATAGGCTATAATATCCGCCTTGAAAGTAATTGACCGCCGCCGTATCGTGAGCCGCGAAATTATAGACCCAATTCAAAAATTTATAGATTCCATTCGAGTCTACAGAACCGCCAAAAATAGAATAAAGTTCATTTGCGAGGTCGCGCAATACTTCGCGGCGTTCGTCCGCGTCCGAAGTAAACCAACCACGACCAAATTTATTCTTTAGGAACTCAATGCAATAATAAAGCTTGTCGCGTGTAAAATTGGCATACCCAAAAAACACCCCCGTATCGTTTACTTTGTTTGGGAGATTATCGGGCGAATTATACCAATTACACATCTTAGTGTAAATGTTTCTCGCGTCGTTGTCTGTAATTGCCCACGCTAACGCCATTTAACCGCGCCTTTTATTTTTCTTTGATGAGCGATAAAGCAAGTAAACACCACCGGCTATCAACAATATAGTACCCGCGCCAATAGCCACGTTTTTAGCTTTCGGGGGTTCTTCTTCTCCTGTACTCTTGTAAGACTTCAAGCCAAACACTTTAAGCATATCCGCCAAACCCTGATTTACAGTTCTACCGGCGGACACAAATGGAGAAATAACCGGCACTTTGTCCAAAATATCCGTTACACCGCTTGACACTTTAGAGAACGCGCGGAACGCGTCGCCCTTGATATAGTCGAGGGGTGCCTCAGCTCCCAATAATTCCGTAAACTTCGTTTTATCTGGAACAAAAAGAACGTCAAAAAACGCGCTATAGTTCGGATCATAGCACACCGAGCGCGGGGTGTAATTTCTTTCTATGGCGGCGTTAGTAAGCCCGCAAACGCGGCCTTTTAGCTTATTCCAATCGGACGCGCCGAACATTTCAACCCCTAAGCGGTCGTTAGGTTTATAAAGAGAATTTAATAGTTTTTCGTTTCTCATTCTTTACCGCCATTTTTCAAAATATAAGCCAAAAGCAAAACACCACCACCGATTAAAAGATACTTTGAAAAGTCGCTTTTCACCTGAACTTCTGGTAAATATTGCATCTGTTCGGACGTTGCCGCGCTATTCTGGGCCATTGCCGCGCTATCTCTTATCTGTTGTGTTCCCTGACTGTCGGCGTTTTCGATTCTATAGGCTTTTTCAACCGCATTAGAGGCCGACGCAACACCGGCACTTCTTGACGCTTCGTTAGCGTTTTTTGCGTTGGCCTCTGCGACTTCTTTGTAGTGCTGCTTTTGAGCCTGTGCCGCCTTATATGCCGCCGTCTGTTTTGACGCTTCACCGGCACTTCTTGACGCTTCGTTAGCGTTTTTTGCGTTGGCCTCCCGCACTTCCTGCATATGCTTAATCATGGCTGCTTCTTCTTCGCGCTTCTTTGCGGCCGCCTTTGCGGCCGATTCGCGTTGAGCCGACTGATAAGCGCCGCCGCTGTAAAAGTCTTTTTTAACGTTCGTTATTTCGTCGGTTACTGGTTTTGTTAAGGCTTTGGCGGTAACGCCCGCCGCTTGCTTAACGTCTGCTATAACGTTGTCTACAATTCCCGTAGGATTTGTTATAGCTCTCTTCGTCGAATCTACGGCCAACTTTCCCGCGTCTTTTGTAATTCCAATGCCTGTAGAAATTGTGCGCTTAGCTTGCCACAAAGCATTTCTAGGGTCTACAATATAGTCAGCTTTTTTAACAAGACTTGAAAAAGAACCGAGTTGAGGGGTGTAATAATTATACATTATTTCCCCCTCGTAAGGATAACGGCCGCCAAAAGTCCGATACCGCCGATAATGAAAAGATTTCTCGTTTGTGCGTTCAGTCGTTCAGGGCTAGTTTTTACAGCCGCTTCTGTTTTTGCGTTCGCTTCGATTTGCGCCTGTACGGCCGCAATTTCCAATTCATGCTGTCGTTGCTTTTCCGCTTCGGCCTGTGCTTGCTGGAACGCTTGTTCTTCTGCCTGTGCTTTCGCCGCCGCTTCGCGCTCGTTGATCCCTGTAATGCTCTTAGCGGTATCTATTGCCGTCTGGATTTGCTGCACACCTGTACCAAACCTTATCAAGTCCATAGGGCTTGCGCTTGCGGGTAAAATCGCCCTCAAACTTTTTGTAACAGGATCGGTTATGAGATTTTTAACGAAATTGTAGCCCAGAACCGGCGCGGCCATCTTGCAACGGTTCACGAAGTGTCCCCAATTTTCGGCCCCCAGAAGTTCGGCACCCATGCGGTGATTAAATCCTATGGCCTCGTCTATAACGTCGTTATTACTGTCGTAATTCTGTTTTTTCCACGCTCCGAAGTTTCCTCGATTCATCACAAGTTCACGGGTTGCCAAATTCGCAACAAAACTTTTTAGTTTGTTCCAAACAGTCGGGCCGTAAATCAAAACGCCCAAAGTATCGTTAGTGTCAAAAAGACGGTCTAGTAAATAACCGGTATCGTCTGCACCTTCTAATGTCGCGAGATAAGCCATAAAATAAAAACCTCTTTATAAGGAATCTATAATATTAAAAGAAGTCCGTCAATGCTTCCAGATATGTAATATCCGGAAAATATGGGTAAAAACCGACAAAATTTGAATTATAACTATATGTGGCATCCAAAAAAAGCCCGTTTTGCATCTGCAAAAAAGTGTGATGAAGCATTTTGTCGGGCCTTGTCGATGATGCAACAAACCGCACTTTATCGCCGTGCGCGTGGAACCACGCCGCCAATAATACGGCCTTATCGTCGCAATCGCGCGGCGCATAGTTGACGTTAAGAGTAAAAAGCGGCCTTGATACCGTTTCAACGTTTGGCGGATCTGGGATGTACGGCAACCGACATATAAAGCGGTAATATTGCAAAAAAGGCACGTCCAACCACCGGCCCAAGTCGGCGCAATAACGACAAGCCAGACGGCGCATCTGTTGCCCCGTCTGGTGAACGTCAAAAAGATTATGTTTAGTCAGGATCATTTATAAAACAAACTAATAATATTATCCATTTCGTCAACATTCGACGGTGTAAGTTTTTTTGATTCTACCGCAATCTGGAAAATTTTTGCAAGTAGCTTAATATCTTTCTTTTCAAATTGGATAGTAACTTTGTCTAACATCGGCTTTGTGCTATCGACGATTTTTAATACTGTTTTTTTTGCAACAGTTTTTTTCTTTTTCAAAGTCTTTTTTTTCGTTGTCGTTTTTTTCGTATTCGTCTTTTTAATGGTCGTTTTCTTTTTCATTTTTTAACCTCTCTTTTTCCTTCTGGAATTGGCGGAACTGTTCGCAATTTCCGCGCTTTTCGCAAAAAAAATAGTAACAGTTCATTTCATTTTCAGCAAGCAGGCACCCCTGATAGTAATTTTTAGCGGCCATTTTTAAGAATCTCCATTATAAAGTTTTTTGCTTTTTTGTTCATATCGGCTTTTTCTTGATCGTCAAAGTAAAAGCGCCATGCTTTTAAAGTATTTACAATCAAATTAACGACAACACCGGCTAAATAGTTCGATAGTTTTTCAATTACAATTTTTTCAAGTCTCATTTTTTCGTTCCTCATGATCATTAATATTTAATTTTCTAATTATATCTATAGAATTTCCTGTGTCATTATTTATAATTTTTATTTTAAAACAAAAATTGTGATGTTCGCAAAATTCAAGTTTAGATATTTTTTCAATAAATTCTCTTAATTCTTCTTCTACAGATTTTTTTAATAAAATATCTCTAACACCTTCTAAAAAATAATTACCCATTTTTCAATTCCTCGTCAATTTTAATACTCCATTCTTCGTAATGGTGCAAAATATCATCACCATATAATTTTTTTATCAATCTATAAAATAATCCTTTATATCTCATAAAATCTTTTAAATACTTTCTTTTGCCTGTAGTAATAAGTTCTCTTTCATTTACAATAATCCTATCGCAATAAACAAGCAATTTTGCAATGTCATCTATATAACAACTAACATTATATCTTCCACTTTTATATCGTTCATCAATTAAAGGCGTTTCAATACTCATTTTAAAACCTCATTTATTTTTTTAGCTCCCGTTGTAAAGTCGTTTCTATTAGTTCACGAATAAAAAGAGAATCGGCGCAACGCGCGAAAAGTCCGCCTCGCCAAATCCTTTTCAAGTCTTTAAAATTCTTTTCGTCAACTATAAAAAGTTTTTTTTTCATTTTTCAATATCCTCTATTAAAAGTTCAATTCCTTTTTCAAGATATCCAAACGCCCCCGCGTAGGATTCATTTTGTTTATGATACTTTCTTGATCCTTCCAAAAGATCATTCAATTTTTTAACAAGTTCTTTTTTTCTCATTTGATTAGTCCCAGTAATGATTTGAAAAAATATATGTCTTATTACCATAGTCAATTCTCATATTCTCGTTTTCTCCATTAACAGTAGATTTTCTTGACCATATTGAATAAATTTCTACAATTTCTTTAGGTAAATAATTTTCCATTTCAGAAATAAGATATTGTGGAACCATCCTATATTTTTCAGAAACAAACATTAGAGGCGATTCAGAAAAAATCATACATTTTTTACTATCTTCAAAAACGGTTATTTCGTCCATTTTAAACACCCCCGTGAGTAAGAAAAAGAATGCTCCAATATTCCCAAACTGAAGACGGATACAAACAAGATAGCCCCAAATAAAGAACTCTACCGTCAGGCTGTTTTATATTTCTGGCTTTCTCCCATTCTTTATCTATCATGATATTTGCAGCCTCAATATTTGACTCGCATAAATAAGAATCTTCCAACATTTTCAACCGTCCTTTTTTGCGCGGGAACATTCCCGCCGCTTTTGTATATACAAATATATATTATTATATCCAATTTGTCAAGACATAATTTCACTTTTTTTATTCCAAGTTGGAATAATACCCGCGGCATCATCAGAAAGTAAAGCGGGAAAATCTTGCTAACTGCACATAGAGAGCAAACGACGCGGGGCGTTATCTCTGCCCCCCCCACAATTCCCCCCCCCGAAACGGGGGCGGGGATAAGTCCGACGGCGTCAAACGTTCGCGGGAATGACGCCGCCGAACTTGTACAAACTATTTAAGGACTTACGTATAAATTTTGAGATTTACAGGCCGTGCGGCTAATCGGTATTAGCGGCATTTTGTGCAAAGTAAATCCAAACCGAACCGCCGCACGTAGTCCGCGCCATTTCCACCGGCAAGCGGCGGCGCGGCCTTGAAATGTGTCGCGCTTGCGCGCGCGACGGAAAAGAACGCAAGCAACCCGCGCGCTTCGCCCCGCGCGAGTAAGACGCGGACGGCCTTTAAATCGTGAGTGTATAAGCCCCCCAACCCCCCAAGATTCTAAAAAAGAATCCTGTTCGGTTGGTTTAGGCTCACGCCCCCCCGCAATAAATCGGCCTGCCGTTTTTACGGCCATTTCGTCGGAGTTTGTCCGAACGGTCAATTACTGCGCGTCGTTCGGTGTCATAGTGTCACGCGGATTTACTCCCCGAGAGTTTGCCCGCCTTTTTATATTTCGGGCCTTATCTACCGCGTCAAGTGCCGCTAAACTCATTAGTTCGCCACGACTACTAGACCGAAAAACTAACCTTTATGGGGCCGTTACCTCCCATAAGTCGTTACAAACATATAAAAAAAAACGGTTTTTGGCCGTTTTTACGTGTTTTTCGTCCGTTTAATGTTGCGTTTTGTCGGGAATTTCTATATTTTTATGAATAAAAAGAGAAACCGCGCTTTCGCGTGTTCTTTTTTGAATCACCTATTGACTAACGGAAATCAATAAGCTATATTTACGTAAGTTAGGCCGAAAAACTAACAAACGTTAAGCAACCGCGCTTTATTGCGCGGTTGTTTTTTTTTATTGCAAAACTTCTTTAAATATTTTCCAATTACTACTAGAATCTAGTATGTAAGCTCTATATATGTAATACTGAGTATGATAAATTATGTTTGTAAAATTAAGGGCAGAACCCCTAATACTAGCAGGAAAAACATATATATTATCTCTGGAGGTATGTGTAGTATTGATAATTTTTAGTATGACATTTTTTCCATTAACTACTAAATTGTCATACACGTCTTGGTAACTAGGCGCTCTTGATATATTTAAATCATCATCAACAATTATATTATAATATACAAGTCCAGTAGTTCCCGCTTCTCCCTGAGGGCCTCGTTCTCCCTGCGGCCCCTGCGGCCCCTGCGGCCCCGTCTCTCCCTGCGGACCCGTCTCTCCCTGCGGCCCCTGCGGCCCCTGCGGCCCCTGCGGCCCCTGTGGCCCAGTCTCTCCGTTCCAATAGATGCCGTTACCGTTATCTATAGACATAATTCAACCCTCCACTAAATAACGTCATAAGGATTTAAAGACGATGCAGGATGTAGGCCTGCCGTGTCAATGTCGAGGATCAATTTACTTTTGAACCCCTGCCCTAAATATGCAGTCTGGATATTATAATCGTCTACAGACATATCACTAATCCCGTCAACACTAAGCGCATATTTTTGAGGAGCATTTTTATTTGGTATAAATTCGGCGTTGAAATCTTCCCATTCATTATACCGATTGAAACTTAAACTAAATTCGCCATAAGTAGCGGAAAAAT
>ODAJ012175454.1_pt1 | contig 12430 bp, 8 predicted proteins | sample 1539241 | NCBI WGS metagenome assembly ODAJ01 (sample SAMN02144231, study PRJEB22623) | gut metagenome | biome: sheep rumen | host: Ovis aries | place: New Zealand | reverse complement strand
TCTTCCTGGGATCGATCTCCTACGTCACCCAGGCCCTGACGGCAGTGCTGCAGCTGGCGGTCACGATGGACTATTCCATTTTCCTGCTGGAGAGCTACGAGGAGAACAAGAGACATTATCCGGATGACAGGAACAAGGCCATGGGCATGGCCATCAGCGCGACTTTCCGTTCTGTCGTGGGCAGCTCTGTCACGACAGTGGCGGGATTCCTGGCTCTGTGTGTCATGACCTTCGCGCTGGGCCGCGATATCGGTATTGTTATGTCCAAGGGAGTCCTGATCGGAGTTCTGTGCTGCGTCACGGTACTGCCCGCTATGATTCTGGTTTTTGACGGACTGATTGAAAAAACCAAGCACCGCCGCTTTATCCCCAGCCTGGACGGAGTCAGCGCCTTTATCATCAGACATTACAGGCTCTGGGTCCTGGTTCTGCTGATCCTGGTCGGGCCCGCCCTGTACGGCAGCAAAAATGTGAGCGTATACTACAATATTTCCCAGTCCCTGCCGGATGACATTCTCAGCAATATTGCGAACGACAAGCTGCAGAAGACCTTCAAAATGAATACCACCCATGTGATCTTGATGGACAGGAATCTGGATAAAGACGTCAAGAGAGAGATTTTCGAAGAGATCGATAAGCTGGAGGGCGTCAAGTTCACCCTCAATCTGTCCGGTATGGTGGGCCCCCTCCTTCCCGAAGAGATGATTCCGTCGAGAGTGAAGGAGATGCTGCAGAGCGATCAGCACGAGATGGGGATGGTCGTCTCCAGGTACACGGAGGCGACGCCCGAGGTAAATGCCCAGATCGCACAGATTGACGAGATCGTGAAGTCCAGGGATCCCGGCGCTCTCGTGATCGGCGAGGCACCCATGATGAAGGACTTGCAGGATACAACGGACGTTGACATCCAGCGGGTCAATTTCCTGTCCATGGCGGCCATATTTGTCATCATCCTGTGCGTGTTCAAATCGATCTCACTGCCCTTCCTGCTCGTGCTGGTCATTGAATTCGCCATCAATGTCAACATGGCGGTCCCTTATTTCCAGGGCATCAGCCTGGCATTTGTCGCCAGCATCGTCATCGGCACGATTCAGCTGGGGGCGACGGTCGATTACGCGATCCTGATGACCAACAGGTACATCTCGGAGCGCCAGGCCGGAAAGTCCAAGGAGGAGTCTATCTCCATCGCCCACAGGTCCAGTATTCTCTCGATCCTGACCAGCGGCTGCAGCTTCTTTGTGGCGACGTTCGGCGTATCATGGTATTCCCGGGTGGATATGATCGCCTCCATCTGCACCCTGCTGTCCAGGGGCGCGCTCGTCAGTATGGCTTCGGTCATCATGCTCATGCCCGCCATGTATATGATCTTTGACGGTCTCATCATCCGGACAACGGCGGGTTTCGGAAAGAGAAAGTGATGTTTGTTCCGCTCCGTAGAGCGGCATGATCGGAAAAAAGCGGGAAGAAGCCCGCCCTGTCAGCTGACGGGGCGGGTCCTTTTTTTGCCATGAACCGCATGTACAGGAGTCCTCTTTTGCCATGAACCGCATGTACAGGAGTCCTTTTTCTGCCATGAACCGCATAGGAGATTTTCGGATCATCTTCCCCATAGCCGGGGTGTATCAGAAGATAGCGGAGCTGTATCGGATTCTGTGCAAACAGGTATTGTATACAAAAAAGTCCAAAATGGAAGCCTATTTATAGCTTTGTAATAATTGCTTTTTTTTGCGCCAGGGAATACAATATTAATAGTAAAAACCACCAATCCCGTCGCTTGCTGCGATGGAATTTCTGTGAAAACTGATAGTTTTTTCACAGGGGGAGCCGGAACAATTTTGCCGGCAGGGGAGGTGCAGGCTTTGATCTCTATCCGGGGGATATGTCAAATCCTGCTGATCGCTATTCATTTGTAGGGGGCAGAGCGTTTTTTCTTATTTATTTTTGAAAGAGTAAAAAACCGAGATGCTAAAAAGTAATTACCGAAAGAGCGCCTGTCAAATGGAGGATCTATTATGAGCATCTTAAAACTGGTACTTGGACTGGTACCGATCATCTGGCTGATCATAGCCCTGAGCGGGCTGAAAATGCCGGGTTTCAAAGCCTGTCCTTTAGCAATCATCTTTGCCGCTGCAGTGGCGCTCATTTATAAAAAAATGGCCCCTGTTCACGTGGCGACGGCAATCGTTGAAGGTGTCTGCATGGCACTGTGGCCGATCCTTCTGGTCATCATTGCGGCTCTGTTTGTCTATAACCTCGTTCAGGCGACAGGCGCGATGGACAAGATCAAAGCAATGCTGACAAGTGTGTCCGTTGACAAGCGTGTCCTGGCCCTGATCATCGGCTGGGGCTTCGGAACTTTCATGGAAGGCATGGCCGGCTTCGGTACTGCGGTCGCTATTCCTGCAGCCATTATGGTGGGCATGGGATTCGATCCGATCCCGACGGTTATTTCCCTTCTGATCGTCAACTCCACACCTACCGCGTTCGGCAGCGTCGGTGTCCCGACAACATCTCTGGCGACGGCAGCCGGCCTGGATGTCATGACTCTTTCCGCCAACACCATTAACATTCAGCTTCTGCTGGAGTTCCTGTCGCCTTTCTTTATGGTCATCGTCATCGGCGGCGGCATCAAGGCTCTGAAGGGGATGATTCCCTACACTCTGCTGGCATCCATTTCTCTGTGCCTGCCTGCTTTTATCATGGCACATGTCGCCGGCTCGGAGCTTCCCGACATCGTCGGTTCCATCGTCTGCATGGTCGCCCTTGTCGTTTTCGCGTCCAAGTTCATGAAGGATGATCCGCCCGAGGAATACAATGTCGGAAAGACCTCAGGACAGAAGCTGGAGCTTACACTGGGAGAAGGTATCAAGGCGTGGGCGCCTTTCATCTTTATCTTCATCCTTCTGCTTCTGACTTCCAAGCTGTTCCCTATGATCTCCACACCTCTGTCCGTTTTCAAGTCACAGATTCAGATTTACAACGGAATTGAGTACTATGATCCTTCGGCGGCTTCCGGCACAGCTAACTTCAGCTGGGTCAATACGCCCGGTATCTGGATCATCATCTCCGGTATCATCGGCGGTCTGATTCAGGGCGCGTCGATCGGCAAGATCTTCGGAATTCTCGGAACAACTCTGAAGAATAACCTGAAGACGATCCTGACTATCTGCTCGGTTCTCGCGACAGCACGTATCATGGTGCACAGCGGTATGACCAGAGACGTCGCGGATGTCCTGGTTCAGATCACAGGAAGCTTCTATCCTCTGTTTGCTCCGCTTGTCGGTGTTCTGGGCGCTTTCGTTACCGGTTCCGGAACCAGCACAGGTATTCTGTTCGGCTCGCTGCAGTCCGCCGCTGCCACCCAGATCAATGTGGATCCGGGCTGGCTCTGCGCCGCCAACTCTCTCGGCGCGGGTGTCGGCAAGATGATCGCTCCTTCCAACGTCGCTCTGGCATGCGCGTCCGCAGGCCTGGTCGGCAGTGAGAGCAAGATCATGTCCAACTCGATCAAATGGGTTATTCTCTTTGCTGTCATCGGCGGCATCATCACTTACGTCGGTCCCATGATCGGAATCGTAGCTATGTGACAAAAAAGGATGATCTGTTAAATAAAAGCTACTTATGCAGCTGGGGGGCTGCATATGACTCCGGCGTACTGCAGGGGATTCGAACGGCGGGAGGCCGGCACATTACGAAAGGAGATCTGCAATGGCAACTTACAATCAGGTGACACCCGAGATTCTTGAGCAGCTGAAGGCAGCTGCCCCTGGTCATGTGTATACGGGAGAAGATATCAATCCCGATTACATGAGAGACGAGATGCCGATTTACGGCAAGAAAATGCCCGATGTTCTGATTCAGCCTCTGACCACGGAAGAGGTCTCTGCGGTCATGAAGATCTGCAATGACAATCTGATCCCTGTTACACCCCGCGGCGCGGGCACAGGTCTTGTAGGCGCCAGCGTATCTATTCTTGGCGGCGTTATGCTTGATACCCAGAAGATGAACAAGATTCTCGAGTATGATCTGGAGAACATGATCGTACGTGTACAGCCCGGCGTCCTGCTGAACGACCTGGCTGAAGACTGCAGCAGACAGGGCCTGCTGTATCCCCCGGATCCCGGTGAGAAATTTGCCTGCCTCGGCGGCAACGTCTCCACCAATGCGGGCGGCATGCGCGCAGTCAAATACGGCGCAACACGTGATTACGTCCGCGCTATGAAGGTTGTCCTGGCAAGCGGTGAAGTCGTTGATTTCGGCGCCCAGGTCAGCAAGACATCCACAGGCTACAGCCTGATCAACCTGATGATCGGCGCAGAGGGAACACTTGGTGTCATCACCGAGCTCACCCTGAAGATCATCCCCGCTCCCAAGTGTGTCGTTTCCCTGATCATTCCTTTCCTTGATCTGGAGACCGCTATTTCCACAGTTCCGAAGATCAAGATGGCTCAGCTGGATCCTCAGGCTCTGGAATTCATGGAGAGAGAAATCGTCCTTTCCAGTGAGCGCTTTATCGGCAGGGAGACCTTCCCGAAAGAGCTCGAGGGACAGGAAATCGGCGCTTATCTGCTTGTCACTTTCGACGGCAGGAGCGAAGAAGAAGTCATGGATAAAGTCGAGCAGGCATGTGAGCTGGTTCTCGAAGCAGGCGCGTTTGACGTCCTGGTCGCTGACAGCCCCGCCAAGATCAAAGACGCCTGGGCTGCCCGCTCCGGTTTCCTTGAGGCAATCGAGTCCGAGACCAAGCTTCTTGACGAGTGCGACGTCGTTGTCCCGATCAACAAGATCGCTGAGTTCCTTACCTTCTCCAAGGAGTTCGGTAAAGAGTGCGGCCTTGAGATCAAGAGCTTCGGCCACGCAGGTGACGGCAACCTCCACATCTACCAGTGCAGCAATGACCTGGAAGAGGAAGAGTTCAAGAGACGCGTTGACAAGTACTTTAACGTTCTGTACAAACGCGCTACCGAGATTGGCGGACTGGTTTCCGGTGAGCACGGCATCGGCCGCGGCAAGATGAAATATCTGCGCGAGTGCCTGGGCGATACTTCCATCAACCTGATGTTTGGTATCAAGAAGGTCTTCGATCCCAACCTGATCATCAACCCCGGCAAGGTCTGCTATCCGATCGAAGGAGTCTGAGACTGATTGTTGCTGAAGGAGTCGGGGACTGACTGCTGTCGAAGGAGTCTGAGATTGACTGTCATCGGGAAGTTTTGAGACTTGCTGTTTCGATGGAGTCTGAAACTGACTGTCATCAGGCAGGCCGGAAAGCCGGCTTTATAGGAGAGCGTGCTCCTTTCATTGTCACGCATATACTTCAGGGATGTTCTCAATAGGAACCGCCGGAGCCGTGGACTATGCCGCGGCCCGGCGGTTTTGTGTTGTGACACGGCCAGTGTCATGTGTTTTCCGCCTTCAGCGGTCACGGAGCGGCCGGTAAACGAATTTATGCAGGTCTGTCCTTCAAGCATATATCTTTTTTCACAATATGTTGTTATAATCATAAATTGAAAGAGTCTGTGCAAGAGTCTTTCTTTGAAAACGGAGGGAAGATACATCAATATTCCGGGTATGCCCGGGCGTTCGATCATATTAACTGCCATTGAAGGAGAGAACTGTATGGATATAAAAACAGGAAAATGGCGAATTTTTTTGACGGCGGTACTTATAGCAGCTGTAATGCTTGCTTCCGGCTGCGGAACTCAAAAGCCTGTTCCCGTCGTGGAATCAGCGTCGGAGGACATGACAGAGGCCGCACAGACTGCGGAGACAGTTGCAGTGCCGGAGCCTCCCAAGCTGACCACTGAGAACGCGAAGGTAGGGATCAGTTTTGCAAGGTCAGAGGACGGAGACAATGAGCGTCTCCTGTTTGAACTGAGAAAGGCCCTTGAACTGCAGGGCTTTATGCCTGAGAACATTATTGTCCGGGAACAGACCCGCAGCAGAAGCCGCCAGGCAGAGCTGGTTGAGGAATGTCTCGCAGAGGGATGCTCTTTGGTGATCTGTTCAGCTGTTTCAGATGCCAGGATCCCGTCTCTGGCTGACAGGATCGCGGAGGGCGGCGCCAGTGCCATCTTTGTGAACTGCACTCCGGACGAAGAGGAACTGGAACGCTGGGAGAAGGAAAATATTCCCGCTGTCTGGATCGGGGCGACCGAAGAACAGAAGGTGGACTGTCAGATGACGATTCTCCATGATTACAGCGGCACCGACAGAGGCCTGGATTTTAACGGGGATGGCAGCGTCGGCGCGATCGTTGTCTGCGAAGATCTGGATGCTATGGAAAAGCTTCAGGAGACAGTCGAGGATCTGGGTTCGAACCTTAAGATTCTCAGAGAGGTGGATACAGAGGACCCGGAGGAAATTTCTCTTATAATACAGAACATCCTGAATGAGTACAGAAAGGAGGCAGAGCTGATTCTCTGCAGTTCTGAGGAGACAGCCCGGGCTGCCGCGGACGGAGTCCAGCTCAGGCACCGTCTGGTGGGCAGGGATATACTGGTCATAGGAACAGACGCTCATGAGGATACCTGTACAGCGATCATCAATAAGCTGATCAGTGGTTCCACTTTTACAGATTTTTATGAGCAGGCAAATCTGGCAGCGGTTGCCGGCAAGGACCTGATCGACGGAAACCAGCAGGGAAGAAGGATCGCCAGTGTGGTCTTTAAGGTGACGGAGGAAAATGCCCAGGAGGTCCTTGACCAGCTCTGGGATATGAAGGAGAAGGTCGAGGAAGCGGAGAGACAGGCCAGGGAGGATGCCGCGAGAGCAGCCACAGAGGCAGCCGCGAGAGCTGCTACAGAAGCGGCCGCTGAATCAGCCACAGATAAAGCTTCGGAGTCAGCCACTGAGACAGCGGATGCAGCCATCACTGAAGCATCCGCCGGGAACGCCACAGAGGCGGCCGCCGGGAGCACAACAGAGAAATCAGTGCAAAGCGGTACAGAGGCATCTGCTGAGAGCACAACAGAGAAATCGGCGAATAGCAGTACGGAGACAACTGCTGAGAGTACGACAGAGAAATCCGTGCAAAGCGGCACGGAGACAACTGCTGAGAGCACAACAGAGAAATCCTCGAAAAGCGGAACGGAGACAACTGTTGAGGGCCCCATAGAGGCAGCCGCTGATAGTATGACGGCGGCAGCTGTGCAGAGTACTGCGGCGGCGGCAGAGACGACTGCCGAGTCCGCTGCAGAGGGATCCGCGGCAGGGGAGACAGCCGGGGAGAGTTCGACAGAGTCATCTGCTGAGAGCAAGACGGAGTCATCCGCAGCCAGCACGACAGAACCATCCGCGTCCAGTACAACTGAGGTGCCCGCTGACCGTACAGGGGAGACATCTGCGGAGAGCACGACAGAACCATCCGCGTCCAGTACAACTGAGGCGACCGCTGACCATACGGCGGAAGCATCCGCGGCCAGCAAGACGGAGTCATCCGCGGCCAGCACGACGGAATCATCCGCGGCCGGTACGACCGAGGCGTCTGCTGATCGTACGGCGGAGGCACCTGCGGAGAGCGGGAACACATCGGGGAAATCCGCGGAGGATGACACCTCAGACCTGACGGACATTCAGCTCCGCCAGTATAAATTCCTGGAAAGACTTCAGCAGAAGTTTCATGATTCTGCGGACGAAAAGGACCGCTGATATAGAGAAGGCAGTCAGGGCTGCCATACCCCAGAAGGCTGCGGACCGGTTCCCGGAGATTTTCTGTTCCGGCTTCCGGTCACCGTACGGATTCCTGTGCGTCTGTACACGGATCCTGAGACCGGGGATTCTGCCGCGCCTGTACGTATTGCGCAGCAATAAAGGAAAAGAGGGAAAGAATGGATTTTCAAAAGTTTTTTGAAGGAGATATGTATGACGCCTATAAATATATGGGCGCACATCCTGAGAAAGATGGAGTTGTGTTCCGCACCTATGCTCCTTCTGCAGAGAAAGTCTGCATAATAGGTGAATTTAATAACTGGACGGAAGAAGAGATGGCAATGCCGGAGCGTTTACAGTTCTATGAGATATTTGAAAAGAACGCGAAACCCGGCCAGATGTATAAATATGTGATTTACGGCAGGAACGGACGTGTTGAGCACTGCGACCCCTATGGTTTCGGTATGGAGCTCCGCCCCGGGTTTGCTTCGGTTGTCAGGGATCTGGGGGCTTATACATTCACAGATGAAAAGTGGATGAAGGAACGTACCCGCTGCTATGACAGACCGCTCAATATTTATGAGCTTCACCTGGGTTCTTTCCGCAGAAATGAGAAGGATCCCAACGGCTGGTACAGCTATAGTGAGATTGCGGACGAACTGATCGGGTATGTGAAGGAAAACGGATACACGCACGTGGAATTCATGCCGCTCTCGGAGCATCCTTTTGACGGCAGCTGGGGCTATCAGAGCACCGGATTCTTCAGCCCCACTTCCCGCTACGGCAGTGCCAATGAGCTGCAGGAGCTGATCGACCGTCTTCACAATGCCGGCATCGGCGCGATCCTTGACTTCGTGCCTGCGCATTTCGCTCTGGACTACTATGCCCTCCGCCGGTATGACGGCACAGAACTCTATGAATATCCCGCCAGCGATGTCTCAGACAGCGAATGGGGCAGCTGCAACTTTATTTTCGCCCGCCGCGAAGTGGCTTGTTTCATGCAGTCAGCCGCAAATTACTGGCTGACGGAATACCACTTTGACGGTCTGCGCATGGACGCGATCAGCCGTGTGATCTACTGGATGGGCAATGAGCTGCGCGGCGTCAATGAGACTGCTGTTGAGTTCCTGAAAAAAATGAATGCAGGCATCCACAGGCTGCACCCGTCGGCCATGCTGATCGCTGAGGACAGCACTTCCTATCCGGGCTGTACCAGGCCTGTCGAGGAGGGCGGTCTCGGTTTCGACTACAAGTGGGATCTGGGCTGGATGAATGATACACTGGACTATTTTATGAAGACTTCGGATGAGCGTAAAAAGCGCCCCGAGCTTCTGACCTTCTCCATGTATTATTTCTACAATGAGCGCCACCTGCTCCCCCTCTCGCACGACGAGGTGGTACATGGGAAACGCACGATCATCGGCAAAATCTTCGGCACCTATGAGGAGCAGTTCCCTCAGCTCAGGACTCTGTATCTTTATATGTATATGCACCCCGGAAAGAAACTGAATTTCATGGGGAATGAGATCGCCATGTTCCGTGAATGGGATGAGACTAAGGAGCCGGACAATTTCCTGCTGAAATATCCCATGCACGACTCCTTCCATCAGTTTATGATCTGCCTCAACGGGATTTACAGAGATTACAGGGCCCTGTCCGCGCTGGATTATCATCCCGAAGGATTCGCATGGCTTCTGATGAACGACCAGGGACATGATGTCTTTGCTATACGCAGAAATGCCGGGAAAGCCGGGGAAAAAGAAGCGGACGCGGCTGGCTCATCCGCGAAGAACGGGGCGCAGGACAGGGAAGGCGACCTCGCTGCGATATTCAATTTCTCATCAAAGGAGAGGACGGCTGTCATCAGGGCGGAAAACGACGAGCGTTGGGACCTGATCCTTCATACGGACTGGGAGTGCTGGAGCGGAACCCGCAAACAGAAGAAAGAATCGGTCAGAATGATCGAGGGCAGCGCAGCCGTGTTTGAACTGCCTCCCTTCTCGGCAGCTCTGTACACCATCCGCCGGGAGGCCGTGGACATGTGAAGGCGGGACACACGCCGCAGGACACAGCTCAGGGCATCAGAGGACGGACACACGCCGCAGGACACAGCTCAGGGATAGGGATCCGTTGATGGCGGCGGAAGCTGTGGAGCTTTAAAATGTGGGTTTGTGAACGGAGGTCATGACCGCAAGAATGAAAAAATTCATCATCAATCTGCTGCTGGTATTTTTTATAGGAGTCCTGCTTTACAGCGGGTACAACCTTTTTAAGATTTTTTCAGAGTATGGAAAGGGGAGGTCGGAATACAGTAGGACTTCGAAGGAGGTCGTGACAGAAAAGGAACCGGAGCCTTCCGGGGAGACCCCTTCAAAGGAAAAGATCGAGACTGCTCCGATCGACGTCGATTTTGACAAGCTGCTCAAGAAAAACAGCGATGTGTGCGGCTGGATCTACTGCCCGAAAACAGTGGTCAATTACCCTGTCATGCACGCCAAGGACAATGACTTTTATCTCCACCGCATGGTCAACAAGGAATACAATTTCGCCGGCTGCATTTTCGAGGATTACAGAAATACACCCGGCCAGGTTGATCCCGCGACTATTCTCTACGGGCATCACATGAAGGATGGCTCCATGTTCGCCATGCTCCACGAGTATACTGATCAGAAGTATTACGATAAGCACCCCACCATGTGGTATCTCACACCTCAGCGCAATTACCGCCTGGATGTCCTCATGGGGTACGTGGCCCAGGAGAATGACGATGTCTATGCCCTTTTTGAAAATGTGGAGCAGATGCGGGAATACCTGCATAAGGTGGAGCCCAAGTCAACCTTCAAACCTAAGGTAAAATATGACCTGGACAAACTCAACAGTGTGATCGTGCTGTCCACTTGTGCCTATGAATTCAACAATGCCAGGTATATTGTCATTGCGGTCCCGATCATCATTCAGTGACGGAACCATTCGGAGATAGAACCATTCGGAGATAGAACCATTCGGTGATGGAACCATTCGGAGATAGAACCATTTGGCGATGGACACATTCAGTGCCGGAACCATCCGGCGATGGAAATACGGAAGAATTGAGAGTACGATGACACGAAGCCCTTTACAGAAAGACTCTTTCGTTCCTTAAGACCTGGGGATGTGGAAGCCGTTGGAGGAGACTGTCGCAATCTGCGTTCCCAGCTCATCAGTCACATCGATGCAGTAAAAGGTCGTGCTGCGGCCGTCCTTGAGGACCCGGGCTTCAGCCGTCAGCTTTTTTCCCCTGGCGGCGCCCAGAAAGTTGATCTGGCTGGAGAGAGTGACGGTGATGCCTTCTTCAATGTCATAGTTGTTGGCTACCGCGAAGGCAAAGTCGGCCATGGTGTAATAGACCGCACCCATCACGCGGTTGGCGGCGTTCATGTGGCGGGAGTCCAGATCCAGAGTGACTTTCGCGTAACCCGGCCGGGCTTCCTCAATCTCGATGCCTGTGGTGGCGGTGGCATAGACATCGGCTTCAAAAAAATTCTTTACTTCTTCCAGTGTTCTCATATAAAAAAATACCTCAGATATGTTCGTGACAGGCGGCGCACGGGGATCCCGATTTAAAAAATATAACACCCGGGGCGCGCAAATGCACGGACTTTTCCATGTTTCCCCTACGTTACACTTTTTTTCTTTTTTTACTGCGGGTTTACAGGAGATAGGAATGCCTCAGATAGACTTGATCACCGGCTTTTTGGGAGCCGGTAAAACAACTTTTATCAAAAAATATGTAAAATTCCTGGTTGACCAGGGTGCTATGGTCGGAATCCTGGAGAGCGACTATGGCGCCATCAATATCGACCTTGCTTTTTTGCAGGATCTGATGGGAGACAACTGTGACGTGGAGATGGTCACGGGCGGGGACGGAATCCTGTCCCATCGGCGCAGATTTCAGACCAAGCTGATCTCCATGGCTATGACCGGCTACGATATCGTGGTCGTGGAACCTTCGGGAATATATGATACCGATGAGTTCTTTGACGCTATGGCAGAGGAACCGATCTGTGACTGGTATTCTCCAGGCTGCATGATCGCGATCGTCGATGCCGACCTGGGCGAACTGTCGGAGGAATCGGAATATCTTCTTGTGTCGCAGACGGATAATGCAGGCAAGATCCTGCTGAGCCATCTGGAAAAAGGAATCCCGGAAGAAGAAAAGAGGAAGAAGGTCTCCAATGTGCTGGACAGGGTGAACCGGGCACTGGAACGCTTCAAGAGCAGCCGCCGGTTTACGGAGGAAGACATCGTCGCAGTGTGCTGGGACGAGCTCACTGTCGGGGATATGGAGACGATCGGTCTTTGCGGTATGATCCCTGCCAACCATGTCAAGCTGCCGGTTGAAAGAGAGAGCGGGTACGGCTCACTGTTTTATTACGGGACGAAAATGACGGAGGAAGAACTCCGCGCCAGGGTAAAAGAGACTTTCAGCAACCCTGAATGCGGAAATGTGATTCGTGTCAAGGGCTTCGTCCGCACAAGCCCGGACACGCTCATGCAGATCAACGCGACAGCCAAAGAGATGCAGATTGAACCGACTGTCTTTGCAAGAGAGGTCCTGATTGTCACGGGAGAAGACCTGCACCGGGAGGCTATAGATGGCATCTGGGCAGAGGCCTCCGAGATCATCACGCCAGGGAATTCCACGGCGGGGCTTTGAGACTGTTTTTGTCCGCGCGCTGGATTCAAATTATGATAAAGAAGGGGCTGCCGCATTTTTTTCTTAATGCGGCAGCCCCTTTTT
>ODAJ012052774.1_pt1 | contig 12430 bp, 11 predicted proteins | sample 1539241 | NCBI WGS metagenome assembly ODAJ01 (sample SAMN02144231, study PRJEB22623) | gut metagenome | biome: sheep rumen | host: Ovis aries | place: New Zealand | reverse complement strand
GAGGCCAAAGAAACGGCGACATCCAACGACGATGCTTTGAATTAGTCGCTCATATTGAGAGATGCATGCCGGACGTCTTGGCAAGACGTCCGGCTTTCCATATCGATAGTCATTTTCTTTGTCTAACGTAGTCTAGAAATCCCCATTGGGGAACAAGCATCGGGATGCGCAAAAGGGAGCCTCCCCAGACCTCAGCACAGAGACACGCTTGTTTTGTAGGGCGGCGAGACACGTAAGCGTCAAAAGTAGCGCGTAGCCCGGAAACTCCAGCTCCTTCTAGCTGGGCGATTGGAATCTGCCGACAACTATCCAGAATGACGATTGGAGGCTACCGACGGCTCTCCAGAGTGCGCTTGAAAACTGCCAACATCTTTCCAGCCCCGCGGTTGGAAACTTCCAACAGCTTTCTAGGCGTCGCCCGCAGGCCGCTAGGGGTTGTCCGGCAGCGCCTCCAGGACCTTTGCGTCCACGATCGGCTCGTCCGGTGACTAGTAGCTCGCTTTGGTACCGCCAGTCATCCTTTGTTGGTACCGCCAGTCATCCGCATTGGTACCGACGGTAGTCGTCGTTGGTACCGCGCCACTTGAGCCCCTGGCATCCGTTGTCGTGCACCCAATCCGGGGTGCCGCGACAACGGAAGGGGCTGATGCCCATGAGCAAGTACAAGAGGATCCTCCTCGCCGTGACGAAGGGAGGGATGAGCCAGTCGGAGATCGCGGCCTCGCTGCACGTCAGCAAGCGCGACGTCTCGGCGGCCGCGAGGGTCGTCCGCGAGCACTCGCTCACGTTCGACCAGGTGAGCGCGATGGACGCCGCGGCGGTGGACGACACGTTCTTCCCCAGGGAGGGACGGGGGTCCGACCCGGCATACCTACGGCCGGACATGGCCGCGCTTGTCGAGAGGAAGAGGCGGAACCGGAGGCTGCCGGTCAAGCTGCTGTGGGCCGAGCACTGCGAGCGTGCCGCCGAGGAGGGCAAGCTCTCCTACTCCTACCAGGCGTTCTGCGAGATGTTCGCGGCCGAGGCCGAGAGGCTCGGCGCCACGCGCCACTTCGAGCACGAGCCCGGCGCCAAGTGCTACATCGACTGGGCCGGCGACACGGCGCACCTCACCGACAGGCTCTCCAGCGCGACGACGAAGGTGTACGTGCTGGTCGTCGTGCTGCCCTTCTCGAGCAGGCTCTGGGCGGAGGGGTTCTGCGACACGCGGCAAGCGTCCTGGCAGGACGGGCAGGCGCACGCCTTCGACTACTTCGGCGGCGTGCCGCGGATGCTCGTGCCCGACAACTGCGCGACGGCGACCGACCGCAGCGCCGCGCGCGTCACGCTCGTGAACGGGGAGTACGAGGAGAGCGCAAAAGGGACAGCGGGCAGAACGCCGTGGTACCAATTAACAAACAGACGCAAGGAGGGCAGCCCATGAAGTTCAAATACGTCCGCATACAAGGTAGGGACCTTGCGTCAAACACCATGCACCCAGCCGGCATCTTTGGCATGTGCGTGCGACTTATCCAGCAAGGAATCATGGACGAGGAAGATGCCGCCCTCTACCGCGAGATAGACTCTTGGTTTGTCGAATCCCTCCCCTTTCCGGAACCCTGCATGAACAAGGAGAAGGTCGTCTGCTTCTTCAAGACGGAAAACGCGGACCTCATGCTTCGCATGCTCAATCCGGCAATGTGGCTGCTCGATAAATACGGCGTCCCCTTCTTTATGGTGTATACCAACACGCCGGGAGAGATCGTCTACGAGGAAGAGTATCAGGTCACGGTAAAGGTCGATGAGGATATCCCCATCATTGAATACCATCGCGAATGGGCTGAACCGGAGGGAACCCTAAGAGGTACGAGATTGCCAAAGACGGAGACGCCCTGGCCCTAACCGTATGGGGCAGCCTTGACATCAAGTCGTCACCCGAGCTTGAGCAGGCACTCCAGAAGGAACTGCGCGGTGTAACCGACTTCACGATTGACTTTGCCCATGTGACCTATGTCTCGAGCATGGGGCTGAGGCTCTTGCTTGCTTGGCAGAAGCTTATGTTCAAGCAAGGAGCCATGCACGTCATCAATGTGCCTGAAGAGGTAATGGAACTATTTGACGAGACTGGCTTCAGCGGGATCTTTGACATCCACTAGATTGCAAACGGCCGTAGGGGCACCTGCCGCCCCATTGAGCAGCATACCAATATCGCTAGCACAGCTGACAGCAGAACTGTCTCTACAACTCTACGGGAATCGTGTAGACCGTTCCGTCATGCGCATCTATGGACAGAGTCACCTGTGATGCACCCTTCTCCACATAGAAGATGGCGCAGAACCTTCCCTTGGACCCAGCCGAGATTGACGGGGTGGTTTCGCACGAGTATTGGCCATCGCTTCCGTGGTACATCTCCGTCACGGCCTTGAGCATGAAGCCATCCGCATCCTCGACAATGATGGTATTGTCTTGCAGCACCTGATAAGGCTGCACCGCTCCCCCGGTTCCGCGCTTGTAGTCATGATTCTCAAGCGTGCACTGGACGCCCACCAAGTCCGTCGTCTGGGCGTCGTAGGTTTCCCACATGTCGTATTTCATGGACTCGGGCAGCAGGTGAACACCGTCGACAGAGATATCGTACTCAAGTTTTCCCGATTTAGCGTTATGCACCTCAACGCTCTCGCCCATCGCGTAGTCGACGTTTGTCTTTGACGTCTCTGTCGATTGCTCGCTGTCCTTGGCCTGCGTACCATCTGTCTGTTCCTTAGCCGAGGAGCTCCCGCCAGATGTGTTTGCGACGACAACACTGGATGAGACAGAGGGGTTGGGTCGCGCAAAGAACGCGATAAGACACACCAGTGCGACGACGGCCACACCAGCCGCCACAAGCACCAGTTTCTTGCTGCGATTGACCGGCTTGCTCTTAAGGAACGTTGTCAACTTGTCAATCATTGCGTCAAAGAACTCAATGTTGACAGTTACGCCGTTCTGCCAGCGGACGTCATCTACGTCTTCGGGCAGAGACTCGGGAAACTCAAAGCCACCACTCATGACGGGCACGACGTTCTTGCCGTGCGACAAGGCATAGGCAAGCTCCAGACGAACCCAGTCGCCCTCGTTTACGCAGCGATCCAGCGCACCCGGAGAAAGGATGATGATTACGTCCTTGCATGATTCAATGACATCAAAGAGCTTCTGGTTGAAGTTGCCGCTTCGCAGGCTGTCGGTGTCAAAGAAGACACGGTACCCTCGCTCGGTGAGCACGTCCCTCAAGTGTTTGGCGGTCTCTGCCCCACCAGCCCTTCGATAGCTTATGAAGATGTCGTAGGCCGTCTCGTCCTTATGTCCCAACGTCGGCCCCCTTCACGTAACTCGTCCGTCAACTGATGCCTAACAGTACCGTAGCACTCACTTGGTGGTAACGGTCTTGGTACTGACGTCGTACTGCATCTCGTAGTGCTTGCCATTCCAGTCAAACTGCGCGTCGACCACCCGGTATTGCTGTCCCCTAAGGGTGAGCCTCATGTTCTCGGCGCCTCCATTGTATCCGTCAAGCGTGGCAAGGCAGGCTTCTCGGGCTTCTTTGAGAATGTCAGAATCTGAGGGCCCAGCGTCCGCAGAATCCTCTGGTACCTCAGGCTCATCCTTCTCAAGAATCTCGCCCGTCTTTGCGTCAACGGTGTACGAGAACATGCCATAGTCCGAGTTAAAGGTGATTAAGTAGACGTCACCTTTATCCAGAATGCGCATTCCAAAAGCATCGCGCGATCTGATGGGGCACACGTCAAAGACGGCACTCCTGGCTTCCTTGCCGGTGATACGTGCGGCGTTGGCAAGCATCTCCTCAGTAATCTCGGGCTCGCTCTTTTCAAGGACCTTGCCCGTATACACGTCGATGGTGTAGGCAAAATCGCCAAACTCCGACCCAAACGTCACCGTGCGAACGCCATCATGCTCGAGCCCAACCAGGATGTGCTCAGCCTCCCTTGAGGAAATGGGGCACTCGGCAAATGCCGCCTGCATGATCTCTCTGGAGTCAAGCTTTCCATCATCGTCGGATTCCTGTGTTGCCGAAGTCGTTTCAGGCGATTCCTCACTCGCAGCAGACGCTTCTGACTGTCCTACGTTCTGGGCAGATTCCTGCCCGCCACAGGAGCCAAGGGTCAGAGCAAGGACGCCCGACAATAGTAGCGTTGCGACCGTTCTTCTCATGGCGCCCTCACTCTCGCAGCAGATGACAACTCGACTATAGCATGGGGGCATCAGCCCACACACACTGTAATCCATCAGCGCTTTTGGGCGCCTGAGCCAACCAAGGACAAAAGAGCCCAGGCGCCCACTCGGACGCCTAGACTCGCAGAAGGATGTTGCGGGATGGGGTTACAGCTCGCAGACACGCGCCTCAAGCGGGCGCAGCGCGCCGTGGCAGAGTGCCAAGCAGAACGCCAAGACACAGGCAATCCTTAAGGAGATTGTCGGGTACACCTCGCGCCAACGCGAGCTGGATGTCTTTGAGAAGCAGGCACGCTCAAATCCCGACTCCTCGCCCGAGCTGCTGGCATTCTGCAAGAAGCAAGCGTCGGACGAACGGGCAAAGGTTCTCAAGGTCCTCAAATCCAAGCGCATACGGGACAAATTCGATACGGCCATGGCCCTTGCAAAGAACGTCTCGTGGAAGAAGCGCTACGTCAAGAACGGTCTTCCGGAAAGCGTGGTCCGTGCGAGGTTTGACGACATGATCGAGTCGGTTGGGCACGAGCTCGACAGCCTCAAGCTCTCCGATGACGAACAGACCCATGACGTGCGCAAACGTGCCAAGCGTGCACGCTATGTGGCCGAGTTCAACGCCGATATCCTGGGAGCGGATGCCGTTGAGATCGCAGAGAGCATGACCGCCCACCAAGACAGCCTAGGTGACGTGTGCGATGCGCGTGCCAACATCAGACTGATTGGCGAGTTCCTGCAACGGAACCTCCCCGAACCATTGGTCTGGGAACTCACGCTCATGCGCGCTCAAAACGAGACCGTCCTCTTCAGCACCCTTAAAGCCAGCGAGGCGTAACGGTCGTCAAATCGAAGACAGAAGCTTAAGGAACTTCTTGTCGTTCATCTGCTCGTTTGTCAGGTACTCGCCGTCGTGGAAAAGCGCATACGTTGTGATGGGCGTGGGAGCACTCTGCGCTTCCTCCCTGCTCGTGATGTGAACCGTCTGGAAGGGAACGCCGCACTCTTTGGCGGTTTGCTCGATGACGGGCACGTATTTGGCATTGAATGGGCACTGGTTTGTGTAGTACAGGACAAACCCCTCTCCTGCTACGTGAGGATGCCGAGCACACTCCTTGAACCTGGGTTTTGCGGCCGTGTCTTCAAACGGCAGATACCAAAGCTGGATACCGTTGTCCGCCTCGTCACACGCAGAGAAGCCCTTGTGCCTCAGATACTTTGGATCGGCTAGGAACGGCTTCTTCTTTGCGGCGCAGAGTATGCAGAGCCCCTTCTTTTCTTGGGCCTTGCTGTCCTCTATGCATGCCTCAAGCAGGTCATTCGAATACCCATGACCCTTGAGAGAGCCAGATACCCACAGGCAGTCGATGTACATGTATCCATCCGCATCGATGGGATTCCATGCGTTTTCAGCGGGAATGTACTCGATGAAGCACTTTCCACGCTCGCTTCCCTTAAGGAACACCAAGCCTTCTTCAAAGCGCTCCGCAAGCCAAGCCTTCTTTGAGAGGACTTGTGTGTCCTTATTGCTGGAAAGGGCGCAACAGATGTGCTCCTTCTCCAAGTTGTCCTTGGTCACTCTGACGTATTCCACTGCGGCGCTCCTTCAAACGGCAATACGACTGTTCACGTTGACAGTATAAGCTGGGTCAATGGGCCTAGCCTGAGAACACGCAGGGCGTGAGGAGGCAAGAGCGACCATTTGGACCATTTGGGACGGTTCCCTTCGGTCGCCCGACCATTTGGGACGGTTCCCTTCGGTCGGACGGTTTCCCTCGGTCGAGTTGACGACAACCTCCGTTCCCATTGTCATGCCCCACGGGTCAGAGGGGCGCATTCCCCGTGGCATACCACACCGATAATTGAAAGTGCAGCCTTGCATTACTTTTCCTTTCGCGGTATTAGGCATTAACCGCAATTCTGGAAGGGGTGATGTACTTGGATGCAAAAGCCAGTCTGTTCTCGCTAGTTGGAAACTCTGACTCAACCCTAACCGCAATCAACAGGTGCCTCGCGGGGGCAGGCATCTCCATCACGCACGAGGACGCCCTCGCACTCGCTGCAAGAAGGGCTGAGAGCCTTACCTCGCTCGAACGGGTAGAGTTTGGCACTCCCGCAATAGTGGCGATAGCCAAGGCGGTTGAAGGCTCGCCTCATCTAACCCAGAAGAACGCCACCACTACGCTCGCTCTTCTACAGGATGCCTTCTACAGCCTTCGGGATGAGCTTCCCATCGACGTTCCGGACGACGAAATTGTCGAGGCGCTTCGTGGCTGCCTAGATGAGCTGGACGACGCAGCCGAGGTGGCAGTGATGCCCACCGATGAGCTCATGGCGTACTCAAAAGAGTATGTGCAGGCACTGGAAGCGGAGCATGAGGACGGATATCGCGTCGTCGACGACGAGGGCCGCGTGTACGCCTTTGACTCTGCCGAGTGGGACTACGACGAGACGTCTCCCGGCTGGGACGGAGAAGGGTGGGCCGATGACTGGGATGATTAGCTGTCGGGACGATTCTACACGCACACCTGACATAGCCATCGCACGAGAGAGCTTCTCCCAGCTCATGACCCATGTCGCAAGACTCCATGGCATGGGAGGCTCTTCCTCGCTATCGGCGTTTGAAGCCCAAGAGCTGGCTGCCTCAGTCGCCTACGCACTGGGCATTGCGGACAAGACAGCCGAAGAGGCAGCTCATGTTCTTACAGCTAGCGACCCCGTAGCCCTTTGGCGTGAGGGGCTCACCGCACTCGACGCCCGCGTGGATGCCGCGCTCGACGTGTTGCACGAGATAATGGCCACCATGCCACCAATCCGCAACGTCTCGCTGCGCGACACGCTGGCAAGCCTGAGCCAACTAAGACACGTCTACGACACGCGCTTTGCCGCTCACGAAGTGCCTTGCAGCATCGACTACCAGCTAAGCAAACCGATAGATACGCACCTTATGGGCATCGATTACATCGAGGCCTGGCTCGCGCAGCTCCTCAAGGAGACGCGCTGGCTTGCGCGATTTGACGTGGAGAGCTGCGTGTCCGTGCTCGAGCGCGTCTGTCCCGACTACCGCGGCCTTCACGTGAACCTCTACGATTTGCTGCTTCCGCACGCGGGAGAGCTCACACTGGTATGACATATAGAATGCACATGACAGCCGAGCCGAAGAAGGAATACCGCATGGTCAGAGATTCGATGATCGAAAACATAATCGGGTGGGCTGAATCGAGGCTCGGCAACCCGGAGTATGCGGGATGGTGCCTTTCGGTCGTCGAAGATGCCCTTGAGATGAGCAACGGAATCGAGGTTTTTGGCGGGGACTCCGCAAAAGAGTCGAGCGAGTTGTACGCAGACGCAATACGCACCGGGCTTCCTGAGCGAGGGTCATTCGTCTTCTACGACTGCCTGTGCCCAAGTGATACCGGACCCGTAAACTGGGGACATTGCGGCATCAGCCTTGGAGACGGCCGCGTCATACACGCATGGGGCACCGTAAGGGTCGATGACTACCTGGGCATCGAGGGCATGACGGCGCTTACGGGCGAGCACCCACACTATATCGGATGGGTTCCAATCGGCCGCGTGTTGGCGCAGAAGCCACGTTAGGCCAATGCGGCGAGTTTGTCGCATCCCGCAACCAGAGCTCCAGAGCTACCTCTGTGCGCAGTTGGCCTACTGTCCTTCGTACGGGTAGGTTACTGAGAGCAACGACGTCCAGTTTCCCATCTCGCCGTTGAAGCGCGCATCCTTCACCGCAAGGGTCAGGTCATCTTGCAGCTCGTATGAGTTCAGGTCCTGCAGCATGGCCACAGCCGCTTTATCGGGGTTGGGGGCGTCCAAAACCCATGTCTTGCGTTGGATGTCGGCTTCCCTGTCGTGGCCACAGTAATCGTCAGGCGTCGTCGTGAGCGTATACGAGAGCCTTGTGCCCGCAGCATCAAAGGAGAGGTCACCCGACCGATAACGGCCGCTCTCGTATTTGTCCAAGTTCGCAACCTGCGTATTGGCATCCACGTCCCAGAGCTCGATGTAGTTGTACAGCTTGTCATCATGCCTGTCGTGCCACATCTCCACGGCCAACTGGCCATGTTGGTTGACAACGAGACTCTGAATGTATGAGCCGTGGTTGGGGTTGATCGTGCGGTAGGGCTGCGCATCCCCGTCTCGGTAGACAAATATGGTGGCTCCGGTCATCGCTGCCGCAAAACCACCGGGATAAGCCGTACAGGTAAGCAGCTGCCTCTCCTTGTCAAATGACAGCTCATATGGCTCGGCAAAGCTCGTGCCGTCATCGGATACTCCCACGCAGACTATATGCTCCTGCGTGTCATCACGGGTGCAAAAGTAGACTTTTCGACTGTCCTTGTCCTCGTAGATCCTGCCAAAACGATTTCCCCACTCGCTAAAGCTCGTCATGTCGAAATCGGAGGAGCTGATGCTGTCCAGCACGTTTCCGCTCTCATCGAGCAACTGGATCGCTTTTCCGGAGTCAGACACAGCCACCACGTACGACGAGGCGGAAGCACCTTGGTCAGGAGCGTCCTCCGCAGCCTTGTCATCAGCACCGGAGAAGTCCACTACACGGTACTCATGTGTCGTGCCTTCCTCGTCTGCGGCAAGAATGTGTCCGTCTTCCTGCAGATGAGCACGAGTCAGATGAATCTGCGTCCATGTGGGGGCCGTCATGCTGCGACAGTGGAAGCCGTCAAGCAGACTGAGGGAGCGCGTGTCTGCCCAAAGAATCGCACTGCCGTTGGAGCTGAAGTTTGAGCCTACGATGTCATAGCGTACGTTCTTCTCGGATGAGCCCATATGGTGACCTTGCATGTCGTAGACGCTGACCATCTTGCCGGTATCACCCCAGTCACTCGACGAGTAGTGCTCGACCTTCAGACGGTTACCAGTTGTATCAAACTCGCAATTAAAGATTCCCACATGGAATGCGATGGCAGAGAGGGCTGACTTGGTAGCAGCATCAGCGATGACGATCTGCTCGTCGCCGAAAAGAGCCACAAGACCATTGCTGGAAGTGGCAAGCACGCTTGAGCGTTCGGCCTTAGACGCCTCGCCCTCGTTGGAATCAAGCTTGCGCTGGCTCTCGCCCTCGTCCACTATCCATTGCTTGCGTTGCAGCTCTATGAGCGCACCGAGCTTGGCGGACTCATCGTCGGGATCCGATTCGAGAATCTTGGCATAGTAGGCCAATGCCTCGTCGGAGTTGTCATCGAGCGAATACGCCCGCGCCGTATTTGCATAGCTTGACATCAGGCTTTGATGAATCTGGGCGTTCTTGCTTAGCACCATACCGATGAAGGCAAGCATGATTGCCATACAGACCCCCATGGCGATGATTGCGCGCTTGGTCTTGTTGCGCCGCTCGCGCTGCCAAAGCGCATCAAAGGGACATCCCAGAAGCGCTGCATAGACGCGCACGATCTCCTTACGGGCAGCCTTATGATTGATTTTGTGGTCCGGAGACGAGATGTTGGCCGCCAGGGGCTCCGCGTCGCCCGTTATGTTGCCCTCTTCGTCATAGGTGTGGAGTAGGAGCGGCGAGAAGGCCTCGTCGGGCTCGCCGTCGACGAGGATGGCCAGTATGTGATCGCGGTCGTGCGTCTTAAGGAAGTAGCGTATCTCGGCTTCGCAATATTTGGACTTTGGCAAGTCGGGGGTGCAGATGACCAAGAGATACTTGCTGCGGTCCAGTGCGTAGGTGATGCTGTTGGACAGGCTGGACGATGCCGGAAGCTCGTCCTCGTCGCGAAAGACCTTGCCAAGCCTCTTGCCGCCAACCCTGTCTTGATACTCCTTGGGCACGACATAGCTCTCAATACGTTTTTGGATGAGCTCCGCGGCGCTCTTGTCAAGCGGCTTGTGGCGATAGCTTATGAATGCGATATAGGAACGTTCATCGGGATTTGGCGAAGCAGCAGATGGCTCGTCATGACCTACCCATTCGAGCATGATGCAATCTCCCACGGACGAGGTATGCAAAATGGAATGCAGCCATCATAACCCGATGGCGCCGTAAGCGCAAAAGTAGCGCGTAGCCCGGAAACCACCTCGCCTTCCAGCTAGTCGATTGGAATCTGCCAACAGCTTTCCAGAATGACGATTGGAGACTACCGGCAACTCTCCAGAGTGGCGCTTGGAAACTGCCAATGACTTTCCAAGTCACTTTCGAAGACGTTAGAATCCTTCCGACAGCGCCCCCATGGCCTCTGCGTCCACGATCGGCTCGTCCGGAAGCGCGGCCTCCTCGTCGACCGTCGCCTTCGTGAGCCTGCAGGAGTCGGGGACCTCCTCCGACCACGGCAGGTACCGGTCGATGCGGCCCGGCTCGGAGAGGCGCTGGTCGTTGGGCATCTCGGTGAGCAGCCACTCCAGGTAGGCGCGCTGGTTGAGGCCGTTGAGCTTGGCGGTGACGACAATCGAGTAGATGGCCGCCGAGGCCCCCGCCCCCTTGGGCGTGTCGGAGAAGAGCCAGTTCTTCCTCCCGATCACGAAGGGCTTTATGGCGCGCTCGGCGATGTTGTTGTCGAGGCCGAGGCGCCCGTCCTCCAGAACGTTCATCACGTAGGGCCAGTACCTGAGCGCGTAGGCGAGCGCCCTGTGGAGCGCGAGCCCGGGCACGGCCCTGCCGATGGCGGCCCCCGCCCACGCGCGGAAGGACTCCATGAGCGGCCGGAGCTCCCGCTCCCTTGCCTTCCTGCGCCGATCGGGCTCCATCCCGTCGAATCGCGAGTCCACGCGGAAGATGCGGTCTATGCGGCGCCTGGCCTCGAGCGCGATCGAGTCGGCGCCCTCGCACGCGGCGTCGCCGCCGGCCGCCTTCACGATCTCGGCGAACCTGCGCCGCACGTGCACGAGGCATGCCGTGTTGGTGACGCCCTCCATGCCCAGGTCGAAGTAGGGGTCGTAGCCGTCGGTGGTGAGGTATCCCCTCCAGCCGTCGAGGAAGGCGCGCGGCACCGCGCCCGACCTGGTCGGCCGGTACTCGTAGACGCATATGGGCACCTCGTGCGGGCCGGTCCGGAAGAGCCACATGTAGGACTTCTGCCTGGCCTCCCTGCCCGGCTCCCTCAGCACCTGCACCGTCGTCTCGTCGGCGTTGAGGTAGCGGCACCCGAGCAGCCGCTCCCTCATCCTCGCGTGCACGCGCGACAGCCACCGCTCGTGCGCCCCGATGGTCCAGTTGGCCATGTCCTGGCGGCTGACCTCGGCGCCGAGCTCGAGGAAGTCCCGCTCGAGCCGGTAGTAGGGCATGGAGTTGGCGTACTTGGCGTTGATGACCCACGAGAGCGTCGATGCGGTGGCGAACGAGCCGGGGATGGGCGTCAGGGCCGGCATCGGCGCACGCACGATCCGCGACGCCACGTCCTCGCCGGCGGCGTTGACGGCGCAGCAGGCCTTGCAGCGGTACACGTGGCGGCGGTGCTCCTCGACCTCGAGGTGCGCCGGGACGAGCCGTATGACCTCGGTGACCTCGACCTTCATCTCGGCCATCTCGGCGCCGCACTGCGGGCACCTCCTGTCCTCGAGGTCGTGCTCCACCACCACGCGTTCCAGCTTGGAGGTGTCGATGCGGCGCCTGCCGCCGCGCCTGCGTGGCCTGGCGGGGGCGTTGTCCCCGCATGCCGGCCCTGGCTCGGGCTCGCCGGGGTCCGCCCACGCCTCGGCGTCGTTGAACAGCGACAGGCACATCTGGTCGTCGGGGACCCTCTCGGACCTTGGGGCGAAGTATCGCAGGTTTGCCAGCTTGATCTGCTCGACCAGCGAGTCGATCGTCGACTGCAGCGAGGCGACCCTCGCGGACATCTCGGAGAGGGCGGCCGCCCCCTCGGCCGCCTCGGCGGCGAGCCTGGCGTTCTCGGCGGCGAGCGACTCGTTGTCGCGGGAGAGCGAGGCGAGCTGCGCCCGCAGCAGGGCGAGCTCCTGCTCGGGGGTGGGGGCCGTGGGTGTCGCCTTCCTTCCGCTCATAGGCATATATCCCACGAAGCCGCAGGTAGACGGCCATATTTAGGTCAGAGGACCACCTTGCCGGCGACCGGCCTGGGCGCACCCGGCTGCTCGAATTCGATCCCGTCCAGGAGCCAGATCAGCTGCCTTCGCTCGATCTGCAGGGACGGCTCCCCGTCCTCGGAGTGGGCCCACCTGAAGCCGCCCTCCGCCAGCCTCGCGTAGTACATGCAGAACCCGTTGGTGTCGAAGCGCAGCAGCTTCATCTTCAGGCAGT
>ODAJ012132499.1_pt1 | contig 12433 bp, 9 predicted proteins | sample 1539241 | NCBI WGS metagenome assembly ODAJ01 (sample SAMN02144231, study PRJEB22623) | gut metagenome | biome: sheep rumen | host: Ovis aries | place: New Zealand | reverse complement strand
CCCAAGCCTGCCTGACCTGCACCCCAAGCCTGCCTGACCTGCACCCCAAGCCTGCCTGACTTGTAAAGAACCCCGACGATAGTTGCTCTCGTGCGGCGGCGCAATCATTCAGAATTTTCGGGGTAGACGGCGACAGGCAAATAATGGTATAATATATGCCGTTTTCTTCGCCGGGTTGGCACAGTGGCGACTGCGCCTCATTTGTAATGAGGAATTACCAGGGGTTCGAGTCCCTTACCCGGCTCCATTCAACGAGGGAGTGACTAGCATGATAGAAACAGTGTCTACAGAGAAGGCGCCAAAGGCGCTCGGTCCTTACAGCCAGGCTTTGAAGGCCGGCGGTTTTGTGTGGTGCTCGGGCCAGATTCCGATCAACCCCGCGACGAACACCATAGAGGCGGTGACTATTGAAGAGCAGACGCGCCAGGCGATTTCCAATCTGAAGAATGTCCTCGAAGCTGCGGGAACAACGCTTGCGAACGTCGTCAAGACTACGGTCTTCATAAAGGACATGAACGACTTTGCGGCGCTCAACGGTGTTTACGCCGAGATGTTCGGCGACACGAAACCCGCCCGCAGCTGCGTCGAGGTTGCACGACTCCCCAAAGATGTAAAGGTTGAAATAGAATGCATAGCATCGCTTTGATCGCGTTCGCGGCGGTTGCCGCGACCACTCCGCCCTGGGCCACGCCCGAGGTTAATTCCATCAACCGTCTTCCCGCGCGCGCCGTCGTCGTGCCGTGCGAGAGCGCGACCAAGGCCATAATGATCGCCCGGGGCGAATTGCCGCGCACGGAGTCCAAGTGGCTCAGCTCGCTCAACGGCACGTGGGACTTTGAGTGGAAGCATACCGTCGACGCGCCGTACTGGGAGAAGAAAGGGTCGATCAAGGTTCCCGGCTGCTGGCAGCTGCAGGGCGAGTACGATCCGCCGCTTTATACGAACGTGACTTTCCCGATACACAACGACGGAACTGGAAATCCGATGCTTGAACCGCCGGCGGACTACACGAGCCACTGGTTCCGCAATCCCGTGGGGCTCTACAAACGCATGTTCCATGTGCCGTCGGACTGGAAAGGACGCCGCATCGTGATTCATTTCGGCGGCGTTTCATCGGCCATGTACGTCCGCGTGAACGGCAAGGAGGTCGGCTACTCGGAAGACAGCCGTCTGCCTGCGGAGTTTGACATAACGCCCTACGTCAAGTTCGGCGGCGGGCTTGCAAGCTATGTTTCGAAGTCAGGCGATGTCAACACGCTTGAGGTCGAGGTCTTGAAGCACTGCGACGGCACGTTTCTGGAGGATCAGGATTTCTGGCGCCTTTCGGGAATCTTCCGCGACGTGTGGCTCGTCGCCGAAAAGGACGAGGCCCCGAAGGATCTTGTAGTCGAGACGACGCTTGCGGACGACTTCAGCGCGGGTGTTCTCGTCGTGCGCGACGAGAACGGCGGGCGTGTGTTTGAGAAGCGCTACGAAAAGCCGCGCCTGTGGTCGTGCGAGACGCCTTTTCTCTATTATGAGGCATTCGAGACGGCGGGCGGCGACTGGCACGCTGTGGCGGTGGGCTTCCGCAAGGTCGTGATCAAGGACAGCGTCATCTACATCAACGGGCGGCGCGCCCTCTTCATGGGAACCGACCGACACGAGATGGAGCCGGGATCGGGCTACACGGTGTCGCTGGAAGGGATGAAGAAGGATATAGCGCTTTTCCACGAACTCAACATAAACGCCGTTAGAACATGCCACTATCCCGACGACCCGACGTGGTACGAGCTTTGCGACCGCGAGGGCATATATGTCGTCTGCGAGGCCAACATCGAGTCTCACGGCGCAGGCTACGGCGAAGGGACTTATGCGAAGAAGCCCGCCTTCCTCAAGTCCCACGTCGAGCGCGGCTTGAACATGGTAAAGACCTTCCGCAACCATCCTTCGATCGTCATCTGGTCGATGGGCAACGAGGCCGGCGACGGCCCGAACTTCGCGGCGGAATACAAAGCCATGAAAGAGCTCGACCCGACGCGCCCCGTGCAGTACGAGCAGGCCAAGGACGGCGACAACACCGACATACGCTGCCCGATGTACATGCGGCCGTGGAAGGTTGAGGAATATGTTGCGAACAATCCCAAGAAGCCGCTGGTGCTCTGCGAATACACCCACGCGATGGGCAATTCGAACGGCGATATACAGGACTACTGGGATCTCGTTAGGAAGTATCCGTCCATGCAGGGCGGCTTCATCTGGGATTTCGTCGACCAGGCGGTGTGGAAGACCGACAGGCGCGGCACGTGGCTTGCGTACGGCGGCGACTTCGGCGACAAGCCCAACGACGACAACTTCAACTGCAACGGCGTTGTTGACGCGACGCGCGAGCCTCATCCGGGTGCGTGGGAGATAAAGCACGCCTACCAGCCGATCCGCGTCGACGCCTACGACTGGGCGAGCGGCGAGGCGACGGTCTACAACGGCTGGCGGTTCCTCACGCTGGACGGAGTGAAAGGGTGGTGGACGATTGAGCGCGAGGGCCGCAAGATCGCCGAAGGCGAGCTCGACCTTTCGCAGTTCGCGCCCGACACGGTAAAGGTTCTCAAAACGGGTGCGCGCGACGTCGGCGAATCGATAACCTTCCGCTTCTGCAATGGTGAGCGTGAAATCGCCCACGACCAGTTCGTGAAGCCGTTCGTCCCCAGGACAGCCCCCGAGAGATTCGTCGGCGGGAACACGGACGCGCTCGGGATACGTACGAATCTGTGGCGCGCACCGACCGACAACGACCGTGGCTGGAAGATGCCGTCAATCTGCAACGTGTGGCGCGATGCTACGCAGTACCAGACGATGCCTGAGGGCGTGAAGGTGTCGTTTTCGGCCAAGGCCGACGCCTTGAACCCGAAGCGCAAGTACATCGAGTGGACGCTCTCCGTTCCGAAGGGCGATCTGCCGCCGCTGCCGCGCGCAGGCGTTACGTTCACGCTGCCTCGCGGCTATTCGCATGTCAAGTGGCACGGGTTCGGGCCGTGGGAGAACTACAGCGACCGCTCGACTGGCGCGTTGCTCGGCGTGTACGAGGCGGAAGTCGGTCTGGTGAAGGGGATTGCCGGCGAGTCGGGGACTATAGAATATCCTGCGAATCGCCTCAACCCCGACAACTACACAGAGCCGGGCGAGCAGGGCTACCGCACGGGCTGCCGCTGGGTGGAGTTCTCCAACGACGATGGCGCGCGCGTGCGCATAACGGCGATGAACGCGCCGTTCGGCTTCAACGCGTGGCCATATTCGCAGCTCTCGCTAGAACGCGCCAAGCACCAGTGGGATCTCGAAGACGAGGGCGAGATCACGGTCAATATCGACGCGGCCCAGATGGGCGTCGGCGGTGACGACAGCTGGCGTTCGCGTCCGCACGACGACGACATGCTCGGCGCGGGCGAATACGTGCTCAAGTTCATGATCGAGGAGACGTGAGGACGGATGGAAGACTGGCTCGATCTGAATCCAGACCCCGTCCATGTCAAGCGCGAGCGTGAGAGGGCGCGCGCGCTTCGCGCCACCGATTGGTGGCGCGCGCAGCTCGCGAAAGGCGAGTGCCACTACTGCCACAGGAAGTTTCCGGCGGACGAACTTACACTGGATCATGTCGTGCCGGTCGCCCGAGGCGGCAGATCGACGCGCGGCAACTGTGTGCCGTGCTGCCGCGACTGCAATGCGAAGAAAAAGGCCTACACTCCGGCCGAGCAGATTCTCGAGCGCCTCTTTCCGGCAAATATGGTATAATACAATCCATGACAAGGACAGTTTATGCGATTTGCGTGATTTTTGCCGCTCTGTTGACGATTGCGGATGGCGGGGACTCTGCCGCGCCGGTGGCGACCAACGCCGTAGAAGCGGCGTCATTGCCTGTTGTCGGGAATGTGGCGGCCGCAGACGTGAAGAAGGAGCGCAAGGCGACGTCCAGGCCCGCGCGCATCACCTCGGCGACGACTTATTACGACCGCAAGGAGGGGATCGTCTTTTTCAACAAGAACGTGTTCGTGGACGACGAACAGTATCAGCTCCATGCTGACAAGGCCTATGTGTTCATGTCGGGCACGAATGACGTGCGGCGGATTGTTGCGATAGGAAACGTCGCGATGACCAACGACACCAAGCGCGCGTACGGCGCCAAGGTCTCCTACTACAAGGAGGGCGGGATGGTCGTTCTGTATTCCGGCAACGGGATTGCGGCGGAGGTGCGCGACGAGTCGAAGGCCGAGGACCAGGTGGTGCGCGGCAGGAAGATCAAGTTCTGGATCGACTCCGAGCAGGTGGAGGTCATCGACGCCGACATAACAGCGCCGACTTCCGGCTTCGGCAAAGACGGGCTCAAGAAGGCGATCAACCTGCACTAGATTTCGGTTACACCGACCGGCAACACATAAAACGAAAGAGAGGCAAGACATGACAGAGAAGGGGTACATGACAGAGAAGGGGTACATAAAATATCTGATGGCCATGGCCGGGCTCGGCGGCCTGCTTTACGGCATAGATGTCGGTGCGATTGCATCGGCGCTTCCGTACATCAAGGCGCTAAACTATTTCACGGACGCGAAACTGTCGACGGTCGTCGGCGCGGTGCTTTTCGGTTCTGTCATAGGTTCGCTTCCGGCCGGCGTGTTCGCCGAGTGGCTCGGGCGCAGGAAGGCGATTCTCATCGGCTCGGTGGTGTTTCTCGTATCGATACCGATGATCGTCCTTTCCGACGGCGCCTACGGCATGATGGTTGCGGGCCGGTTCGTGCAGGGCGCTTCGGCGGGACTTCTCGGCGTCGTAATCCCGATGTACCTTGCAGAGTGTCTGCCGCCCGAGAGTCGCGGAAAGGGGACGGGGCTCTTTCAGCTGTTTCTCACGATCGGTCTAGTGTTCATGGCGCTTGTCGGCGTGGGCGTCACCAAGTTCTTCGGCGCGGCCGACGCTGAGGCCGTAAGCCTCGCGACGAAGGCTGTGGCGTGGAAGACAGTGTTCTGGCTGTCGGCGATACCGGGCGTCATATTCTTCTTCGGCATATTCGGGCTCAAGGAGTCGCCGACATGGCTCAAGCGCCGCGCCGACAAGGCGGCGGGCGTTGTCGAATCCAAGAAGGAGGATTCAACGGTCGTTAAGGACAGCCTCTTCCAGAAGAAGTACATCTATCCGTTCTGCCTCGCGGTGATAGTCCTCGCCTGCACGCAGGCGACGGGCATAAATTCGGTGCTCAACTACTCCGTCGACATCTTTAACAAGTCGGGGCTTCCTGGTATTGTAGGCAACTACGCCGACACTGCAATCAAGATTGTGAACCTTGTGATGACAGTCCTGGCGGTGTCGCTCGTCGACAGAAAGGGTCGCACGTTCCTTCTCAAGATGGGCACGCTCGGCATCATCGTCGGACTTTCTGGCGTCGGTGCGAACTTCTTCCTTATCGAGCACGGTATCTGCGCACCGTCGCAGATAACAGGATGGGCTACTGCAATTTCGTTCATGGTGTTCATAGGATTCTACGCGTCCGGTCCGGGCGTATGCGTGTGGCTGGCGCTTTCCGAACTGATGCCTGCGAGGATACGCGCGAACGGAATGGCGATAGCCCTTCTCATCAACCAGGGCGTTTCGACGACTATTGCGTCCCTGTTCTATCCGTGGGTTGACGCAGTCGGCTACGCCTGGGTGTTCTTCACTCTCGCGTTCTTCACGGTGATCTACTTCATCACGGCGGCGTTCTTCATGCCAGAGACCAAGGGCAGGACGCTCGAGGAGATCGAAGAGTTCTTCAAGTGACGTTTCAGTTCCTAGGAACGGGTACGAGCGTAGGCGTGCCGCAGATCGGGTGCAGGTGCCCGGTCTGCACGTCGGGCGACCCGCGCGACAGACGCCGCAGATGCGGCGCCCTGATTCGAACCGGGGAAGTCGCTTTCCTGGTCGACACGCCTCCGGAGATGCGAGAAGCTTGCATCGAATACGGCGTGGACCGCGTGGACGCCGTGTGCCTCACCCACGCCCACATGGATCATGTCGCGGGATTCGACGATCTGAGGCGCTTCAACACTTTGAACGGCGGTGCGCCGATGCGCTGTTTCGCCATGGACGAGACCATAGAGCAGATGCACCGCATCTTCCCATATATCTCCAACCGCAAGAACGAGATGGGGCTTTTCCGTCCCATGATAAACTTTGTATCCAACGGAAAGCCGTTCACGATTGGCGATGTCGCGATCGAACGGCTGGCGGTGGAGCACTCGTTCCCTTGTTGCGGATACCTCTTTACATCTCCTGAGGGCGCGCGACTCGCGTATATCTCCGACTGCCACGAGATTCCCGACGAAACTGTCGCCCGTATTGAAGGTGCTGATACGCTTGTTGTGAATTGTCTGAGGGAGCGTCCCCATCCAACCCACCTCAACATGGCGGCGGCTCTCGGGTACATATCGCGCATACAGCCGGGGCGTGCGTTCCTTACACACATGTGTCACGACTTAAGCCATATGGAGTGGCTGTCAAAGCTTCCAAAGGGCGTCGAGCCAGCCTACGACGGGCTCGTTCTCGAAACATAGAATGGAAAGAAGGACGTGAGACCATGAAACGAGCACTTGCACTCCTCATCGCTGCCGTCGCGGCTTGCGCAGGCGCCGCGACAAGCGAGATAACCGTGGGCCTAAAGCTGGACAATCTCGATTTCGTCGTAGGCGAAAGCATCGGCGCCGTCATCAACGTTATGAACGTCTCGCCGGACGAGTTGAGCGTCGGCTATGCAGAGTCGAAAGACCGCCTGTTCGTAGAACTGTACCGCTCGCCGGAAATGCGTCAGATGGAACGCGCCTCCCAGGGGCCGTTTGTAAAGCCGTTCGTCCTGCGACCCAACGAAGGGCTCAAGCTCGCGACACGCCTTGGAGACCGCTATGCCCTGCGCAGGCCGGGCCGCTACCTCGCGCGGCCGGTTCTGGTGCACGGCGGCATGCGTTACGAAGGCCAGATGCGTGCGTTCGACGTAGTGCCTGGGATGAAGGTGACGAACGCGCTGCAGATGTTCTCCAACCACGAGGGGCTCACGCGCGAGTTCGACCTTCTCAAGTGGAGCCGCGGTGGACACGACCATCTCTTCTTCACGGCGCGCGACGGCGGGGTGAGCACCAGGGAGTGGCAGACCACCGACCTCGGGGAGATGATGAAGATAACCAAGCCGACGATATCAATAATGACAAACGGAGAGGTTATCGTTCTTCACAGAGTCGATCCGGACTACTTCATCAGAAGCGAGTTCTGGTCGGTTCCGGACGGAATAGAGTTTTTCAGACGTGAACTCATACAAGACCCGGAGACGGCTGGTTCGCAGCGTGTGAGAGAGATGTATCAGGAGTCGGGCGGGGTGAAGCCTAAAGATAATCCCTGGTGGAAATTCTGGTAGGACGGGATGAACATACTTGGAATAGAAACAAGCTGCGATGAAACAGCGGCTGCGGTCGTCAAAGACGGCCGCATGGTTCTTTCAAACGTGGTCTACACGCAGATACCTCTGCATGTGCCATACGGCGGCGTCGTGCCGGAGATCGCATCGCGAGCCCACATAGAGAAGATTTCGGAAGTCGTCCGCACGGCACTCGCCGAGGCGGCGAAAGCGCCGGACCCCGACGCCGGGCGTATAGACGCCGTGGCTGTCACCTACGGGCCGGGGCTTTCGCCGGCGCTTGTCGTCGGGTTGAATGCCGCGAAAGGTCTTGCAAAATCTCTTGGTGTCCCGCTTTTCGGAATCAATCATATTGAAGCCCATCTGCATACACCGTTTCTTGCGGAACCGGACGCCGCGGCGGAGAGTCCGCTCGATCCGCTCAAATGCATGCCGGCGCTCGGCCTTGCCATCAGCGGTGGGCACACGACATGGGTGGAAATGCCGCGCTACGGAGTGTATGAAGTAGTCGGCCAGACGCTGGATGACGCCGCAGGCGAGGCGTTCGACAAGGCGGCGAAACTTCTCGGCCTCGGTTATCCGGGAGGACCGAAGGTCGACAGGATCGTCCGCGAATACTTCGAGTCGTGCGGCGCCTCCAGGCCAGATCTTATACCGTTTCCCAAGGGGCGGCCGCGCGAAGGCGTGACGGCGCTTGCAGGCCTTCCGGCTGAGTGCTGCGTTTCTTTCTCTGGGCTCAAAACCGCGCTTTTGAGATATGTGCAGCAGAACGGCGGCGCCGAGGCGCTTGCTGCGGCCGGCGAAATCCCCCGAGTTGTATCCAGCTACCAGGAGGCGATCGTCGGCGCGGTCGTCGACCGCACGCGCACGGCATTAAGGCGCGGCAGCTACAAGGCGATGATTGTCGGCGGAGGCGTTTCGCTCAATTCGCGTCTGCGAACGGCTCTCGACGAAACGTGCAGGCGCGAAAAAATCCAGCTTCTCATGGCCAGACCGAAGTTCTGCGGTGACAATGGCGCCATGATAGCGGCGCTCGCCTATTACCGCAGAAACAAAGCCGGTGCGGAGGCGATGCGCCTCGACGTGGCGCCCTCGCTTGATTTCGAGCCATGACGACCGGATCTGTTTTTGGCGTCGTGCCGCGTCTTGTGCTCGACGGATTAAGGCACGGAAAGGCGAGGTTCGCCTGCGCCGCGTTGGGCATGGCCGCTGCGGCTGGGGCGGTCGTCTTCATGTTTTCCCTTGCGGCGACCAACGACGCGCAGGCGCCTGCGCTCGCGGCGTCGGCGTCGAGGCCGTGGGCGGCGTGGCGCATAGAAGGCTGGACTGGAGGGATGCGCCGCGGTTCGCGAGGAGACGTGGAGGTGCGGGAAAAGCCGCCGGTTCCGATCACGGCAAGCCCTGATCTAAGGATGGAAGTCGTTGGTCTGTCGCTTGACATCCGGCCGGGCGGGAAGGTTCTGCAGGGGCCTCCAATGACTTCTGTAATGGCAAAGGCGCCTGAAGAAAGCCCTTACGAGTCTGCGCCGCTTGCAGAAGGGCGCTGGGTGGACGAGGCCTCGTCCGAGGCGGAGTTTGTATGCACCGCCAACACTCTTAAGCGCTTCGGGCGTGATATGGGTGTAAATATAGGCGACCAGGTGAAGTTCGTAGGCGCGCGTGGAACGCTCTCGGCCAGACTTGTCGGGCTGCTGGCCGAGGCGAAACTCCCTCGCGGCTTCCCTGATTCATTCGCGAACGCCGCCGCGTTTGAAAAGCTTTCCGGCGAAAGGCGCGGAACGATTTCAATGTGGCGCAGACCGGTGGAGGGCGACCGCGTGCTCGCACCTTCGTCTGATACTGTTGTCGCGATGTTCAAGAGCGACGAGCAGCGCCGAATGGATTACGCGAGACCGCTCATGCTCATTGCTGCGGTTCTCACAGCGCTTGCGTTGCTTGTCAATTCGCTTCTGCTTTCGGTCGAGGCAAACAGACCGCAACTTGCGGTTTTGCGCACGATCGGGCTGTCGCGGCTGGGCGTTGTGCGTTTTGTCATGCTGGAGTCGCTGACGTCGGCGGCATGCGGGCTCGGTTTGGGTGCGTTCGGGTCTGCGGTCGCGCTCAAAGTGTATGTGGCGTGCGACAGAGCGGCCTTCCCTGTCGGCGCGGCTTTCGACTGGCGCGCCGTCGCGGTTACGGCCGTCGTCGCGCTTGCGGTCGCGGTTCTTGCAGTTCTCTTTGCTCTCGGTCCGGCGCTGTCTGTAAGACCAATGGACGCCGCGTCGACGCGTCCTTCATCGCGCCGCAGGGGAATGGCGGTTGCATTCGCCTTCGGTTTCGCCGCTTTCGTGGCGGTAGAGGTGTGGGGCGCGAGCCTCATGCGAGGCTTCGTCCCTTCGCCCGAATGGCCGGATGCGATCATATCCCTTCTTCCGTCGGGTGCGAGTTCGTTCGATGTCGAGAAGCTCAGGAGGCTGGACGGCGTGAGACGCATCAGCGAGCTTTATCCGCTTCAGCTCATGTTCCCGCAGGAAGACGGCATCCGCGCGTCTGCCGGCGCACGCGCTTCCCGTTATGCGCCGAACGCGCTCTTTCTTGCGGCGGAGTGGCTTCCCGGCTTCAGGTTCGTCGAAGGATCTCACGACGAATGCGCCAGAGCTCTCGCCGAGAACGGTGCGTGCGTAATCTCGCTCATGATCGCCAATGCGCACAATCTCCACAAGGGCGACGAACTGGCTGTTATGTGCGGTGGCGGTCGCGGCTCGCCGGCAACCGAGACGCGCCTGCCGATTGCCGGAGTGGTGGATGTAAACTGGCATATGGTGACGAGCCGCGGCCTTGTGCGAGGAATGAACGGCGCGCCTGTTATGACGGACGGACCTGTTTTCGTTTCGCTCGACACGATAGAGTCGCTCGACGCACGCCCGTCGTCGATGGTTCGCATGACCCACCTATGGGTCGAATACGAGCCCGCGTTCCTTGCGAAGCACGGTGCATTCCAGGCGGGACGCCTTGTTGAAGAGTCGGTGCGCCGGGCGCTCGGCGACCCTTCGGATATCACCGTGAGACTTCACGCGCGCGATGAAATAGCCGAAGGCACCATGGCGCACGGCACAGACCTTATCGGACAGGCCGCGCGTGTGCCGTTCGTCTTTCTCGCGTTTCTGTCGATAGGGTTCGTCGCGATGCTCGTGGCGGAGGCTGATGCATGCCGCCGCGAGCACGCCGTGTTGAGGGCGATAGGCGCGACCAAGGGCCAGATTGCAGCGCGGCTTGCCGCCTCTGCCTTGCGCACGGCTCTTGCGGGAATCGCGATCGGGTTGCCGGCAGGCGCGTTTTTCGGATGGGTAGCGGCAGGCAGGACGGCTGCAGTATGGAGCGGGATGCCACGCTACTTCGCAGTGCCGTGGCGCATCGTAACCGAGGGCTCGGCCGGGGCTCTTGTGTTTGCGCTTGCGGTCGCTTTGCCTGTTTCGCTTTACATCGTGTCGTGCGAATTCTCCTCCAAAGCACAGAATGCAAACCGTTCATGAAAACTAAAGTTCTTGTTTTTGTCTTCGCCGCCGCGTCGCTTTTAGCCGCGATGGCACGGGCCGGCGCCGCCGAGCTTGGCGCAACTCTTATGCCGGGTGGCTCCGTGAAGTTCTCCTGCGCGCAGACGGACTGCGTGCTGCAGCCGGTGATGTTCCTTAAAGGATGGATATCCGCTTCCTGCAGCGGCGGTTATGAACTTGGGCGCGACGGCCTCGCCCGTTTCAGAATGGCGCGAAACGGCGTCAAATACGCCGACTGCACGCTTGCTCTTTCTCAGCTTGAAGAAGGCGCCGTTCGCATCGACTGGAATCTTGCGGCGACGGCAGACTGCGAGATTGAATCTCTCTGCTGCCAGATGACGCTTCCTTCGGACGCCGTCGAAGGATGTGCGTGGCGCACAGAGAACGCGAAGGGGACGTTCTCAAAGCCGGCCGACGGCGGTATACGCATTTCCAACGGACGTTGCGCGTCATTCGGCCTTGTGCCGGGCAACGGATTTCCTCCGCTCAGGTTCGTCTCGACAAACACTGTGGAATATCTCGTGCAGGACAACCGGCGGTGGGGCGCGACCTACTGCTTCAGGCTTGGCCGGCTCGGTTTCCGCAGGATGGCGAAAGGCGACGCCTTTTCGCTGTCATTCGTCGTAAGATCGTCGTCGCCGATCGTTGCCGCCTACGCTAGGCCATACGTTGTTACGGCAGGATCGGAGTGGATTCCTGTCGACTATCGCCGAGATGTCATTGAGGGGAGTGCGCTCGATTTCTCCAGGATGGGCTTCGTCGACGCCCCGGCAGGAAAGCACGGCTGGCTCAAGAACGTCGACGGACACTTCGAGTTTGAATGCCTCCCCGGGCGGCGTCAGAAGTTCTACGGCCTCAATCTGTGCGGCACCGCGAACTTTCCCGACCATGAGCTTGCGGAGATTCTCGTAAAGCGTTTCAAACGGCTGGGCTACAACACTCTTCGCATCCACCATCATGACGCGGGAATGGTTGAATCAAGCCCCGATGGAGTCACTCTTGATGCTGCAAACATGGAGCGCTTCGACTATTTCGCGGCCGCCGCCATACGCGAGGGTTTGTATCTCACAACCGACGTCTACGTATCCCGCGCCCGCAAGATAAAATGGCGTCACATAGGCGTAGACCGCGACGGTTGTGTCGATACGCAACTATTCAAGGCGCTCTGCGCCGTCTACGAACCGGCGTTCGAGAACTGGGCGGCCTTCGCCGCGAACTTCTTCACGCACATCAACCCATATACAGGCCGCAGCTACGCGGATGAACCTGCAATGCCTCTCGTCTCGCTGGTCAACGAGGGCGGTTTCTTCATGGGCTGGACGCGCGGCGTTCGCGACGACCCGCGCATTCTTGCGTCGTGGGGCGAGTGGCTGGAGAAGAAGCGCCATGCCGATCCGTCGTTCGCGCCAGAGGCCGACCCCGGCAGGCTCCCCGAGAATTTCTGGGACCGGAAGGAGAATCCTGCGGTGATCCAGTGGATGGGCGAGCTTGAAGC
>ODAJ012154609.1_pt1 | contig 12441 bp, 18 predicted proteins | sample 1539241 | NCBI WGS metagenome assembly ODAJ01 (sample SAMN02144231, study PRJEB22623) | gut metagenome | biome: sheep rumen | host: Ovis aries | place: New Zealand | reverse complement strand
GCAAACACGGTCGATCCGCTAGCTCAGTTGGTAGAGCACAACACTTTTAATGTTGGGGTCTTGGGTTCGAGCCCCAAGCGGGTCACACGCCGAAAACGGCAAAAGGTCAGCAAAACCGGGTATTTCGCCCGGTTTTCTTTTGTTCAAGCGGGTTGCGGGTAATACCCGGCCACGTTTTGAAATGTGCATAGTTGTGCAATAAAATGCACCTCTTAACGTTATATTATTACTTATATATTACTAAATTCCGTTGGTATTACCAAATTATTACTTACAATGAATATTCCAGTTATAGCACTTATATTTGATAGGAAAAAGAAAAGTGGCGATAACGCGCCCGGCCTTATAGAAATTAGAGTAACCGCCGGGAAAATACAAAAGTATATTAGTACGGGCGTTAAGATATTGCCCGGCCATTGGCGCGGCGACCGCATCATTAACCAGCCGGACGCGGCCACATTGAACGACCGCGTTTCCATCATGCGGCGCAAAGTGGATAAGTATATTAACGAATGTGTGGAAACCGGGGCGGATATTGATTTAACCAGCCTTAAAGATATTGCACACGCAGACGATACAACCGACACGTTTTTGGATTTCATAAGCGAACGCGCCGCCGCCCGGAACGTCCGAGCCTCAACACGCAAGCGTTACGAGGTTTTCATTAACAACTTTGAACGTTACGGAAAAGTACGCAAGTTTTCCGACGTTACCGTTCCGGCGGTTCTTGATTACAACGAATGGTTACACCGTCAAACCGTTGGCGATAACCGTACCCGCCGCACTGGCAAACCAACCGTTAACGACGGGCGTAAACTCTCCGAGGCTGCAATATACAATTATCATAAGTGTTTCAAGTTGTTTTGTAACGACGCTTACCAGCGTGGCAAAATCAAAGAAAACCCATACGACCGCATACCAGCCGGAACCATCCAGCGCGGCGAAACGGATAAAATGGATTACTTAACCTTTGAACAAATGCAACAATTACAAAACGCCAAACTTTCAACTCCAGCATTGGAACGCACACGCGACCTTTTCGTTTTCCAAATGTTCACCGGGTTAAGTTATGCGGATTTGGCCGCGTTTGATTTCGGGGATTACATTAACGATAACGGCGTTTACGTCCATAATGGCCACCGGGTAAAATCCGGCGTTAGGTATTTTAGTTATCTTTTGCCGCCAGCATTGCAGATTTTGGAGAAATACAATTACCAGTTGCCAATTATTGACAATTCAGATTATAACCGCAACTTAAAAATGGTTGCCGCCGAGTCCGGGCTTAACCGCCGCTTATACTCACACCTTGCGCGCCATACCTTTGCAACGTTCATGCTTTCCCGTGGCGCACGTCTGCAAAACGTTTCGCGTATGTTAGGCCACACAAATACGCGACAAACGCAAAAGTACGCCGCGACCTTAGAATTGGACGTGCGGAAAGATTTCGAGGCCGTCGCAAAGGATTTAACGAAAATTTAACACATTTATACAAATAAGCCGGGGTTTTGTTGCCCCGGCCTTTTCTTCATAGCCAATTATTATCGAAACAATCGTAACTTAACCCAATATCCCGATAGTCCATCCAGTAAGGGTCGGTTTTCTTTCCCGGTACGTGGTCTTTCATTTGTACGCGGTGTTTGTCTTTCGTTATACAATCCGCCTCCCAACCATCATTAAAAACAATGCGGTCGCCCGGTTTTAGTCTTTCATATTCTTTCCGCGTCATTTCCTAACACTCCTTTTCCTTTTCTTTGGTTCCGGCTCCACGTATGGTTCCAAATACCTATGAATATCGACCGGGTTGTTCCACTGGTCACACCAACGGCCATCGTTGTATTTCAGCGTTACGGCCTCAACAAACACGTACTTTTTGCCATTTTCTTCGTAATGACTACCTTTGTTAAAAAACGCTTGTAATATCTTCATAACATCGTGTACTTAGCGTTTAACCATCCTATCCCATTGCGGCGCAATAGTTCCGCATCGTCTTTATTGATGGTGGCAATAATGCACCCCGGTAACTTGCTTGTTCCCCGGTTAGCCTCCGCCGTACCAATCCGGGCGGTTGGTATCAATCTTTTAACCGTCCGCGCATCTTCAAACAATGCGTCGTACTTTTCGCCGTACTCAAATAGTACAACGTAATCCGGGTATTGTTTCTTTGTCTTTAGAAACGTGGCCATTGCGGCCTCGCCGTCTATCCTTTGAGGTTTGGCCGCTGGCAACGGTTCAGCCTCAACCGCTACCAGTTCGCCGCCGTTCGCCTCCATATCCGCCCGGATTAGTTCGTTAATATAACGGCCTTTGCACGGTTGACCGTTAAGCCATTCCAGTAACTCGTTATCAATCTTTATTGATTGCGCCGTTTGTGTTGCACCACGGCGGGTTCTTTTCTTTCTCTCCATATCAGAATAATGTTAATTGTTTCGGGTTCCGGCGGCGGTCGTTTGCTTTCTGCCATTGTTCCAGTTGCGAACACCGCCCACGTTCAAGCATTGCACAATTGTTTGCGATAAGGTTTCCGCAATCCATACACGGGCAACCGTCGGCCATTTCCTCATAACGGGGAATGTAATTTACTTTTGAATACAAACGTAAGTGCGGGTAATAATACACATACGGAAACGTTGCCGTGTCATACTCCGCAACAATCCCGGTTCTTTTCCCGGTTAAGCGAACATTTGCAAACTCACGCCCGTCGCTGGTCTTATAGAACTTTATTTCCGTGGTGTACGCTTTCATACGCCCTATTTATAACGCCTCCAATCTCTTTTGGTACATTTCATCCGTCAAACTCCCATCGAGGTACATAGAACGCAATATTGCGGCCTTTTCCTTTTCCGTTAGTTCCCGGTGGCCTACATCTTCATCGTTCATGCTATAAAGCGTATGTTTCCGGCAATACGAAACCAACAACGCGGCTTGTGTTTCTTCCAGTTCCTTAACAAAGTGTTCTTTGTGCCAATCCCAAAGGCTCGACAATTCCACGTACTGAAACCGGGTTAACTCAAAAATGAATTGCGTTTTTCCGCGTTTCCAGTATTTCAGCGAGTTTGTATCTGCTATCTTACTATAACATTGCAAAAACAATTCTTGCATTATCTTCTTTTGGCCGACCTCAAAGGCGTATTTCTTCTTTTCTTCTTGTGTCAGTTCGTCAATACTTACGTGGTATTGTGCGCAAAGTCTTTCAATGGCCGCACGGGCGTTTTTAGCCTCGCCAGTTTCTCCGCGCTCTGCCAGTGCTTGCAGTTTGCGAAACTTTTCCATAACGCTTTCAAAATCCTTTTCCATAATGCTTGTTTATTTATTGTTCAACTTAAATTCTATATGTTCCCGCAAGTCCGCCAGCGTGTACTCGGTTATATCGCTTACTGGCTTAACCACATTACCCAAATAGAAATGATAAATCACTTTAACCCATTCCCGCGCAATAAAGCCGCGTTTCTTCGCCTCTTTCCGGGGTTCGTTTTTCTTCCATTTGCCAACAACCTTGCCATAATACACAACGTCGCCGTTTCTTTTCAATGTTACGCCCATAGTTCTATTAGTTTTAATTTCCATAATGTTGTTTTCTATAATCTTCCATCCGGCTTATAACCTCCATTGTAAACCACATCTTAGCCGCCAATTTGCGGATTTCCGGGTTTTTGATTCTCGCCAGTTTCTTTAACGCCTTTTCCATATTGCCGCACTTTATTCGTAATACCTTTTTCGCTTTTGTTTGGCAATACCTATGCAATATTTAAGATAACTTGGCGTACTTAAACAATTCGTCCTGTCACCAAACACGCACATATTACACGTTCCCGACGGGTTTACACACCCAAACCCGTAAGCCTTTGCCAAACAATAGCGCGGCCTATACTCTTTTACTTTCTTCATAATTAATGGTTTTTAATTGCCCCGGCCTCAACAACCGGGGCGTTAATACTTAATAATTTGCCTTTTTCATGTTCCGGGGCGAATTGGCTATAAAGGTTTTATTACAACCTTTTAACTTGATTTCCCCGCAATTCTCCCAATCGCCATTACTCCAAATCTTTGTTTTGGTTCCAGTGGCTCCGGGGTGTTCTCGCATCAGTTTTTTAGCCGCCGTTAATGTGTAACACGTTTGCGACTTGGGTTCTTCGTTTTCTTTCCAAAATACATTGTAAGTTGTCATATTGAATTTAGTTGTTTTGTTGCCCCGGTGGTTGGCCGGGGCGTTACCTTTTAGTTCATTCTTCTTTTTATGGTTTCGCACGCCCTTATATCCTCTCTAATACCTTTGTATGAACGCCCAACCATTTGCGAGTAACGCTCAACAAAGAAAAATACACTTTCGTCGGTTATTTCATCATCCAAACAAGAAAACCAAACCCATTGCCACTCGTTTTGCCCGGATTTGCCCGAAATATTATTCATACCGAAATACCAACCGAGTTGCACCCTCTCCCATTTATGGGTTATTGTGCTATAATACTCGCTATCACAATAACGCGGGTTAAGTTCGTGCTTTACGTTGCACTTTGCCGTAAATTCCTTAAGTTCCTTGTAAGTTATCATACGTTTAAAATTTAGTTGTTTACTGATTTCGTTTGCAAAGATAGGCATTTTGGTTTAAGTATATACCAAAACACCTAATAATTTACAATATTTTAACGTTTAAGTATATACTTTGCAGCCTCAACAAAAAAAACGGCTAACCTCACGGCCAACCGTTACAACTAAAAACCCTTAAACTTACAAATTATGATTATCAACGTTTATTACTCTTTCTTTCTGAATTTCAGCCAGTAAACCAAAAAAGTCACGGCCAACACCATAACCGCCCATCCTATTGTTTCCGCTATATTACCCAATGCGGATTTTGCTTGTTTCAGCGGTTTAACCGGGTCGCCCGGCTGGCCTATTATGTCCGTGGCCGTATTGGTTGTATCATTCGTTTCTATTTGTGCCGAATGGCCTAAACTTTCCGTATTTGCCACTTTCCGGCCTTTCTGCTGGCTTTTCTTATTGTTCGTGATAGATTTTACACCCGCGACGTTAATCGCGCCTTGTGGCTCAATTATGACGGTTCCGCCACCATCGACCATTTGAAACGTGGTTGTTTCGTCGGTCGAGTCATTTGTTATTGTGACGGCCTCAACCTTTTCCAGCCTAAAATCTTGTTTTTCGCTGGTTGTTCTAACGACTGTTTTCTTGTGGCTGGCACAACTGGCCAACAAAAGCACTATTAACGCCGTGGCGTAAATCCATTTTCTCATATCCCTAATATTTGTTTTGCGCGCTTTAAATACTTCTTGCGGTTTTCAAGTCCATTGGTTCCGCCGTTTATGCGCTTGGTTATTGTAATTACATTGTCTTTGTCTGCCAGTGTGTTTAATCCGCGTTTCCACCAAAACCACATTGCAGACTTCACGCAACCGGGGTTCTTTTCCAGTAACGCCGGGTTGCTTAGAATGTCGCCAGTACAAAAGCCGCTTTCTTGATAGGCTTTATAATTGGCGCGCCCGGTAAGTTGGATAAGGCCACGGCCTTTGTACTTTTGTCCGTCGCCGTCTTTCTCCGGGGTGTTCCCTAACGCGACGGCCTTGCTGCCAGTATCATACGCCACACCGCTGGCCAATTCCCGCGTATATCTGAAACCGCCGCTTTCGTGCGCGCATTGTGCGAGAAAGTGCGCAAGCCTCAACTTTGTTGTTATTCCGAACTTCTCCGCCCAAAGGGTCATTGTTAGCGCGTAACCCTCCACTTTGTCAGCCGGGGCAGTTGGCGCAATAGCCAAAAGCATTTCACCCGTTATCTTTTCCATTGTCCTTTACCTCCTTTGCCTTTACCGCTTTCAAAACTTGTGCTATCTTCTCCGCGTCACTTATCCCGTAAGCCGTGGCCACCGCCTTTGCAACCGCCAGCGGGTCGGTCGTGTCACTTTTCAGCATTGCCAGTTTTTCCCGGACGCTTACGCCCTCTATCAGAATTTCAGCCACCGCAACGCACACACACGCCACGGGGATTTCCAGTACAAACGACAAACAACTATCAATAAGCACGGCAAAAAAATAGAATGTCATATAATCCTTGTCTTTGCCAATAGTCTTACGTAACCCAAACGAGGTTGTTTTGAACTGGCCGACCTTTTTACTGGCCTTGATTCCCAAACGCAAATCAAACACGCTTGCAACAACAACCAGCAACGCAATAACGCCAACCGCCGCCAGCCAATAGCCAACGGCGGGAATATCGCCGTTAAGCAAATGTGAAATGAATAATATTTGTTTCATCTTCTGCCACCACCTTTGCGCCGTTTGATTAAGCGGTTTAGTTCGGCCTCCGTCGGAACCTTTGCGTCGCCCGCGTCTTTCAGATAGTAACCGCCATCGTCCCCGGTATATATAATAACCCACTCAATAGGGAAATTAACAACGCCGTCGGTGGCTTGCTGGTTTATGCAATCTTCCAAATACCCGGACAATATGGCCGACGAATGCCACGTAACATAAGGTTTGCCACCAATCTTTATTTGCATCCTACAATAATTTTCGCATCCCTTTACTTGCGACGCGTCCATTCTAAACTCCACAATATCCATTGGGATTTCCTTTGCAATCAAGTCGTTTATATCAATCCACGACCCACGGTAGCCACCCCGGTACTTTACATCTATTTCGCTTAATCTTGGCATATTAGTAAATATTAGAAACAAAAGTTGGCCGGGTGGCCTCCTACGCATTTTAACCAAAACCAGCCACCCGCGCCATAACTCTTTTAGGTTCCTTTCAAAATCTTCTTAATCTGCGTGGCCGTAAAGCCGTTTTCCGTTAATAGTTCCGTCCATTCCTCGTCGGTTGGTTCGTGGTCACAACTTGCGGCCACGTAGTCAGCAACTGGCACGTTTACGGTTACGCTGGTAGGTTCCCCGGTCGCCTCGTCGGTTTCGCCCGGCTCTTCCCTTTCCTCTTCCCGGTGGTTGTAATAAAGTCGGTACTCGTCCGTTCCCGGTGCTGGCAACGGCAACGTTTGTCTTTTCATTTCTGCGCCTCTTGGCGAGTCGGTCGATTTCTCTAAAAACTTCATAATATTCTCTTTTTAAAATGGTTTGTAATTTATAACTATCGCAATATTTCAGCATTCCCAAATAACTGCAAATACAATTACGCTTGTATTGCGTGTTTATGTCCGGGCGTTTGCTGAATAGTTCCAGTTTCTTAATATAACGGCGTAAAGTGCTTTTTCGCAACCTCACGTTAACCCGGTTTGCAGCCCATCCGCAAAAGTCAATACGCCGCGCCCATACCGGGAACAACTCAATACTGCCAAACACAACATCAAGCGTTCCCGCCATCTCTATTAACAACGGGATAACGCGGCGCGCCTCCGCCTTATCCGGCAACAATATAACTATATCGTCAACGTAACGGGTGTAATACTTCAAACCCAACGCATAAATAACGAAATAGTCAAACGGTGTTAAATAGAAATTCCCTAAATCTTGGCTGGTTAGTGCGCCTATGCTTACGCCGCAATCCATACCCGGCTTGTACGAATAGATAACCTTTGCCAAAAGTTCCAACGCCGCACGGCCTTTGTACCTCTTTTCCAGCAACCCGACGAGTTTCCGCTTGTTTATGTGCGGGTAGTATTTTTGCGCGTCCAGTTTCAACGCCAGTTCAAAACCGCTATTGCGCAAGTCGCGCCGTACTTGCTTGCTGGCTTTCAGCGTTCCGCGCCCCTTGATACTGCCAAACGTCCGCTTAACGAAACGTTCACTTATCCCAAAGTATTTGATTAGCGCGTAATGTACGATTCTATCCTCAACGCCTACCGTGGTTATTTCGCGCCACTTCCCCTCGGTAAACAACATAAAGGCGCGGCCACTGTCCGGGTTCCATTCCCCGGAAAGCAACCGCCGCCGTAATTCCCGCAAATTTTCCTCTAAATTCTCTTGGTATTTCTGAACGTCAGCGCGGTCGCCTTTGTAACCAGCACTTGCGTTGTCGAAACCCTCGCGTAATGTGCGCACGTCCGCAATATCGCGTATATCAACAAATTTTCTTTTGCTCATTGGCTCCGGGTTTTACAAAAGTTAAAGCCTTGCGGGTCGCTTCCTTTTGATTGGGCGGCGTTCATTCCAGCCGTACAACTGGCCACGCTACTAACCGACCATTTATGCAGCATTTTTTACTCGCTTGTCACCGCGCTATTATTTCCCCGGCTGGCTTACGCCCCGGCTATCCCCACGCGGTCGCGGTCGGGTACAATACCCGCAATTAGTAAGGCCGTTTCTTCCCAATCTTGTTTCGTGCGCCGCGCTCATAACGCGCCGTTTGCTTTCGCCTTGCTGCAATCGCTTTGGAGTCAGAGCACCCCCGTAGTTCGTGTTCGTGTTCGACACATCGTTGTTCGAGTTCAAAACCGAACCACCGTCGTTGGAACCGTTGTTCGCGTTACCCACGCCAGCCGGGAGTTGGAAGAAAAGCCCACCGCATTGCCGGGCGGTCACAATGGCCACCCGGCGCGGATTTGGGGATAAATAATTTTTCACCTTAATTTCTCTTTTCAGCGTTCCGCCCTTACGGGCGGCGGTTTCGTTAAATCGCTTTCGTTCCTTCGGGTATCGAGTCGGTCGGGTCATCGGAAGCGAGAGCACCCCCGAAGTTCGGGTCCGTGTGCGACACAACGCGGTACGAGGTCAAAACCGAACCACCGTCGTAGGAACCGCTGCCCGCGGGACCCACGCCAGCCGGGCAATACTTAGCCGTCATATTGTCAGCGCGCCAGTAATAATCGGCGTGTCCAGTGGTGGCAGTGGCTCCAACCATAGACGGTATTAACGTATCTTCAAAATCTTCCAGTATATAACCATCCGTTGCACACTCCGGGCAAAGTTCCGTCCAGTTGCCGTCGGTCACATCCCACGAAACGTTGGTGTTTATGTTGTTGGCCTTATACCAAATACCGCCAACTTTCAAGTACCCGGTTTCCCAAATGAAATAAGGCCCCGCCAGCATATTCTCACGCCATAGGAACTTACACGGCTTAACAACGAGGTCGCTTTCACCGTTGTTAACGGTAATCTCCAATTCGCCTTTATGGCCTTGGATGGAGTTTGTTACGCCCGTTTGATGGAACTGGCCGTAACTGGCTTGGCCTCCATCTTCCGTGCGGTTTAACTTACCCCACCACCCCCAATTAGCGTTGGTAATGCCAGTAAACACGCTTTGGCTATTGAACGTTAGTTCCATCAGCCAAAAGTAAAAACGGTATAGTTCGCGGTCTTGTGTGGCAATCTCGCGGAAATTCGCGCCGAGGTTCTTGGCGTATGCGTGGAAATTCTGCAAACTAACGTTTTGTGTTGTCCATTTGCCCGAATTACTCAAAAGCATATTTACGCCGTCGTGTTTCTCAACGCATCCGCCAAACATATTGAGGAAACGGCGACGCTTGTACTTGTACCCGTAAACCTTGCGTGTGGAGAAACGGAATACCTTTTCGTTGGTCTGCGCATTATAAAAATAACGCATCCATATTCCGCCCACCCGCACCATTGCGGGTTGGCTCCAGTCATCAAGCACGGCGGCGAGGCCGTCGACGGTCTTAGTAACGTCGTTGCCGTTCAAGTACGAAACAATACGGGCGTTACGGTCAATGGTACACGGGAAAGCCGTTGCGATAATCTTATCCAGCATACTAAGGTTTCCCGAAAGAACAACGGTTGTGCTGGCCTGCCCGGCATATCTCTTTATTTCAACATAGTTGATGGGTACGTCGGGATAAATGCCCGCCGCACTTGGCGCGCCGCCCGTAATATCATTTACGGTTGCCTGGTAAGTCACGCCGTTACGTGATAATACAATAACCTCCGAGCCGTTCAAAAGGTCGGCCACCGGGTAATCTTCAAATCTTCCCATAATCTTTTCTTTTATTGTTAAACATTTGTTTGTTGTTAATTCGTTCCAGCCTCAGCCCAAAATCGGGTTGCCGTCACCATCCAAAAGCGCGTTGCCGTTGCCGTCCAAAATGGCCTCCGGCTCATACACTTCTATTTCAACCAGTTGCGCAATAGCGGTGTTTAATGTCGGGATAACATAGAATTTCGCCGTTCCGCTTTCGGGTAGCACAATTTCTCCGTCGGGTTTCACCTTGCAGTTATCCCAACTTTGGAATATGCTACTATTATTAGCGGTTTCGGGTAGTATTTGCAACCCTACCGTTACACTCGCGCCCTTGGGAACTTTCCGGGGAACCTCCACAACCATTGTGGCCGGGCGGCTTGCCAGCGGTTCCGTTACCGCCAGTTGTGCCAGCGCGTCCGTTGCCGCCCTTGCAGCCGCCACGGCCTCCGCACTTGCAGCCTCCGCCATTTGGGTTGCCGCGTTGGCCGCGCTGGTGGCCGCGTTCATACGGTCGGTCATTTCGCCGTTTAAGCGGTTTTCAAGTCCGGCAATCAGCGTAACGGCTCGCGCTGCATTATCCGCCGCCGTGGTGGCCTCCTCAACACGCCCGTTAAACGCCTCAATGGCATTAATGGCCGCTACCGCCGCCTCGTTGGCGTTGGTTGCCGCCGTTATGCACCCGGTTCGTAGCGTATTAAGGTCACTAATTGCGTTATCCACACGCGCCGCCGCCGTATTGGCCGCATTTGCCGCCGTGGTGGCGTTTGTCGTGGCCGTGGTGGCCTTATTAACGGCGGCGGTTACTAATTCATCAATGGCCGCGACTTTTGCGTCCATAACGCTTTTAGCACTATTGGCCGCGTTTGTTGCCTTGGTTGCCGCCTTACTGGCCGCGCTGGCCGCGTTGTTTGCAGCCGTGGCGGCGGTGTTGGCGTTTCCAATGGCCGTGTTAATGGCCGTAACCGCATTTGTGGCCGTCTGCATAGCCGCGTTTGCAGCCGTGGTCGTGGCCGTCACTTTCGCCGCTGCATCCGTGGCCGTCTGCGCCGCTGCATTGGCCGCGCTGGCCGCGTTGTTTGCAGCCGTGGCCGCACTCCTTGCGGGTTCTTGCAATATGGTTATGGGAACTGTAACAAGTTCCCCGGCCTCCGTTTCGGCTGGCATAGAACGCACACCGCTTAACGAGTCCACTAACCGCAACTCGCGCACATTCTCACTTTGTGCGTTTATACGGCTCACGGCCTCCGCGACTATCTGCTCAAATTCTGCATTTGTTATTGCCATAGCCTCAACAATTAAAGGTTACAACTTTGCAGCCTCCAAATAGCCGTTTAGGCCGTCAATAAACCGGGGCGTACAATGGGCGTTGGCGACGTTGGTTATCATTTCTATTTCCAAATCGTCGTAATCCGCCTCGCCCTCAGTCTTGTAAATCTTGTGCGCCAGTTCGTGCGCACGTATGCCATTGAGGTTGTTGTAAATCACGTTTGCGAAACTCTCGCGCACGTCAACCGCTTGTGTTTCAGTGCCACTAACTCCAGTTGGCATTGCAAACTCTTGAAAATTGATTTTTACCATAATGTTTAAATTTATTTATTTAACTAACATATATCCAGTCGGCGCGGTTGTATAGTATAAACTGAACCGTTCCGTCATTCCGAGTATAATCGTCGCCGCATTGTACCGTAAACGAGGTTACAACGCCACTACTATTTGTTTCAATATTATGTACGCCAGCATAACACGGGTTGTCGTTAGTGCTGTCGTTAATGTCATGCAAGGCCGTTGCCATTACAATAAGTTCTCCACCCTCCACGTTCCAGCCGGTAGGAATGGTAATTTTGTATTTTCCCGTGTCTATATGCGTACCCGTCAGCGTTGCACCGTCATACGTTCTATAACTCAAAGTCAAATTGCCGCTATCGGTTCCCGTAACGGTTCCCATTGCCAGCACACGCGCATAACGCCCGTACTTGTGTACGGTGTCAATGTCGACGCGCTTTAGAACTATCCAGCCGTAAAACTCACTGGCCGAGCCGTAACCCAACAACTCTATTACCTCACGGCTCATTTTGAGAGTGCTTTTCTTTACGCCATCTTCAAAGAAATATTTGCCGCTTGGCGCGGAAATACTGGCATAGCCCGTTGCGTAACTACTTCCCCATCTGTAATTAACCATGCGGATAAGCCGCCCGGATTGTGCAATCGTCCATTGTAGGTTATACGACGTTCCCCACGACGAGCCGTTACTAAGTACAACAACGTTGTCGTTATAGTCAAGTTCGGCGGAACTGCTGATAATGGAAAACGGGTTTTGCACGGAACCGCCAAACACACTTTTCCCGGTAACTCTCAAATTCTTAAATGTTGCCGACCCCGCGTCTATTGTTTGCGCGTTTATGCCATTGGCCACAATGGTTTGAACGTCCAGTAAGTTAATGTTTACTTTCCCGTTGCTGGCAACCAACGATTGTTGGCCGTTGGTAGTCTGAACAACGAATTTGCCAGCCGTTACGGTTACTATCCCGGTTTCAATGTTTATCCCGGTGTTATCCCTTAGTTT
>ODAJ012094094.1_pt1 | contig 12449 bp, 9 predicted proteins | sample 1539241 | NCBI WGS metagenome assembly ODAJ01 (sample SAMN02144231, study PRJEB22623) | gut metagenome | biome: sheep rumen | host: Ovis aries | place: New Zealand | reverse complement strand
TTAGCCTTGGCTCCCCTTTAGCGCAGCGATCAGGGGAGCTGGCAGCCGTAGGCTGACTGAGGGGTTTACGATTGTTGATGCTCACCGTTACACAACACTAAAGTTGCTGCAAATAAACCCCTCCACCACGCTGCGCGCGGTCCCCCTCCCCTGACCGCTTACGCTAAAGGGGAGGCAAGAGCCTGCGGCGCTAATTACTGATAAATAGAGTAAGCGTTACATTAGCCGAGGGAGCGTAGCGACCGTGGCTCCTCTTTAGCGCAGCGATCAGGGGAGCTGGCAGCCGCAGGCTGACTGAGGGGTTTACGGAAGTGACAACGAGCAAAAACAATAATTTTTGTTAAAAAAATGGGAAAACTCAAATTCTTTACGGTGAAAGCTTTTAATTTTGCATAATTATGTTTGCCGCCGCAGTTTCGGACGTCAGGAAGAATGATGACCGAAAGCAGACAAGAAAAAAATTCCTTTTTCAAATAAAAAAAACTGCCGCAGTTTAATGCGGCAGCCCTTTTACTTGATTTGTATGAATTTATATGAAATCATTTGATAACTCTTACTGCGATAACGCCGTCAATAGCCTTGATAGCATCTGTGATGTTCTCGGCACCTGCTTCTGCATCCATAATAGTGTATGCATACTGACCCTTTGCGTTATTTGTCATATTGTTGATGTTAAGACCCTTGCTGCTGAACAGGCTTGTTGCGCCCGAAAGGATAGCAGGCACATTCTTATGAAGAATACAAATTCTGTCATGACCCGCAATTCTGGGTGCGGAGCAGTTAGGATAGTTAACACTGTTTGTGATATTACCGTTTTCAAGGTAATCCATAAGTTCTCTTGCTGCCATAGCTGCGCAGTTATCCTCTGCCTCGGGTGTAGATGCACCAAGGTGAGGAAGAGTAATGATGCCGTCAACACCCACTGTTTCCTCGCAGGGGAAGTCAACAACATAGCGTGATACCTTGCCGCTTTCAAGAGCAGCTATCATATCCTTGTTGTTTGCAAGCTCGCCGCGTGAGAAGTTGAGTATTCTTACGCCGTCCTTGCACTTTGCAAGGTTCTCTGCGTTGAATGTTTCCTTTGTATCGGGTGTAAGCGGTACATGAACTGTGATATAATCGCTCACTGCGAAGATCTCGTCCATATTTGCCGCCTTAACAACGTGGCTGTTAAGGTTCCATGCTGCATTTACACTGAGGTAGGGGTCGTAGCCGTAAACTTTCATGCCGAGAGCAACAGCTGCGTTTGCAACAAGCACACCGATAGCACCGAGACCGATGATACCAAGTGTTTTGCCGTAGATCTCGGGGCCCACAAACTGTGCCTTGCCCTTTTCAACAGCAGCTGCAACGCCTTCCGTACCCTTTAAGGTCTGTGACCAGTTGTAGCCGTCGATTATCTTTCTCGAAGAGATAAGAAGACCTGTTAAAACAAGCTCCTTAACTGCGTTTGCGTTTGCACCGGGTGTATTGAAAACAACAACGCCCTTTTCAGCACACTTGTCAAGTGGGATATTATTAACGCCAGCGCCGCAGCGTGCAACAGCCTTTAAGCTGTCGGGAAGCTCCATATCATGCATTTTGAAACTTCTTAAAAGTATGCCGTCGGGATCTTTGCAGTCGTCGGATACTTTATAATCAGCCGTAAGTTCGTTTAAACCCACATTGGATATTTTATTGAGTGTTAAAATATTATACATTTTTGTTCCTCCGATATATTGCCGAAACGATTAAATTATTTATTGTCAGACTCAAACTTCTTCATAAAGTCAACAAGTGCCTTTACACCCTCAACAGGCATAGCATTGTAGATGCTTGCACGCATACCGCCGACTGTTCTGTGGCCTTTAAGGTTAACAAAACCAGCTGCCGTAGCTTCCTTGATGAATTTTGCATTAAGGTCTTCGTCATCTGTTACGAAAGGTACGTTCATAAGAGAACGATCCTTGGGAACTACAGTACCGCGGAAGAGTTTGCTCTCGTCAAGGTAGTTGTAAAGGATAGCTGCCTTTTCTTCGTTGATCTTCTGCATAGCCGCAACGCCGCCGATCTCGTTTTTGAGCCACTTGAACACAAGACCTGCAACATAGATAGCATAGCAGGGAGGTGTGTTGTAAAGTGATTCGGCGTCAGCGTGGATCTTATAGTCAAGCATTGTGGGAGTAATATCCATAGCATTGCCGAGAAGATCCTCACGAACGATAGCGATAGTCACACCTGCGGGGCCGACATTCTTCTGTGCGCCTGCAAAAAGAAGACCGAACTTGCTTACATCCATAACCTCCGACATAATATTGGAAGAAATATCAGCAACAAGAGGTACATTGCCAACCTCGGGAAGCTTTGTATAACGTGTTCCGTAAATAGTGTTATTGTAGCAGATGTAGAAATAGTCTGCATCCTTTGTGAACTTTGAAGAATCAAGCTCGGGGATATAACTGAATGTCTTGTCTTCGCTTGATGCAACAACATTTACATCAAGGTACTTTTCAGCCTCTTTAGCTGCCTTTTTAGCCCACTGACCCGTCTTTACATAATCAGCCTTGCCGTTTCTGCGAAGGTTGAGGGGAACCATGGCAAACTGTGTGTGTCCGCCGCCCTGCAAGAACATTACCTTGTAGTTTTCGGGTATGTTCATAAGTTCGCGGATATCTGCCTCCGCTGTTTTGATGATCTCGTCATAAACCTTTGAACGGTGGCTCATCTCCATAACGGACATGCCCGAACCGTTGTAGTCAAGCATCTCTTTCTGTGCCTGTTCAAGCACGGGCAAGGGAAGCATTGAGGGACCTGCTGAAAAATTGTAAACTCTGCTCACTTTAGTAACCTCCTGAAAAAATAATTACTTATTAATAACATAAAAATATATAATGTATAAAACACTAAATTGTCTTTTATTATACTACTTTGTTTAAAAATTGTCAATACACATATTTTATTGATTTAAGTTATTTGGCAGGCTTGTTTTGTGAAAAATGCAGATTGACACAAAATTATCTTAATCAAATTTTAATTTGCGGCTAATTTATGACTAATAAATTGTGCAAAACAGAAAATTTTAAAAAATTAATTTTTTCATAAAATACAGATTGCACAAAAATTCCATTAAAAACAGTCAAAAAACACGGGGTATGGATACTTCCACTGCTACAACAACTATATTTACAGCTTCCATTTAGGCTACACACCTTACACGGGCTGCAATATCTATTCGGAAAAGAGATAGTTTACGCAATAGATTAAAACACAAAAGCATAACATTGATACAAAAGGCAAAAAGGGGCTGTCGCATTTCTGCGGCAACCCCTTTTTGTCAACTATCCGAGTATTTCAGCAATATGAAAACTCAAATTTTATCTGTGTTGACGTTTTTGCATAAAAATGTTATAATGTTTGAGGTTAAATGACAATACTGTATTTTATGAGGAAGAATTATGGCAAAAAAAGCTATTATCGCCATGAGCGGCGGCGTTGACAGTTCGGTGGCGGCATTGATGATGGTTGAAAAGGGCTTCGAGTGCATAGGTGCCACAATGAAGCTTTTTTATAATGAAGATATAGGCATTGAAAAAAAGAATTCCTGCTGTTCGCTTGACGATGTGGAGGATGCGCGCAGTGTGGCATATAAGCTTGGAATGCCCTACTATGTGTTCAATTTTACGGACAATTTCAAGGAACGGGTGATAGACCGTTTTATAAACGCTTATGAAACGGGCTGCACGCCAAACCCCTGCATAGACTGCAACAGATATCTTAAATTTGACAAGCTTTTCACTCGAATGAAAGAGCTTGAAGCGGACTATGTGGTCACGGGGCATTATGTACGCACCGAACAGAGCGAAAACGGCAGATGGCTTTTGAAAAAGGCGGTCGATGAGACGAAAGATCAGAGTTATGTACTTTATATGCTCACACAGGAGCAGCTTGCGCATACATATTTTCCGCTTGGTACACTTGAAAAGACCGAAGTGCGCAAGATAGCCGAAAAACACGGTTTTGTGAACGCAAGGAAGCACGACAGTCAGGATATATGCTTTGTACCAAACGGCAAATATGCCGAGTTTATTGAAAGACAGACGGGAAAAACATATCCCGACGGCGATTTCACGGATATAAACAACAATATTCTGGGCAGACACAGGGGCATAATAAACTATACCATAGGACAGCGCAAAGGGCTTGGCATATCGGCGGACAGACCGCTTTATGTATGCAGTATAGACCCCGAAGCAAACCGTGTTGTGCTTGGCGACAACAAAGACCTTATGCATGACGAGCTGACAGCCTCGGATGTAAACCTTATCTCCGTTGAGAGCATAAAGGACCCGATGCGTGTAAAGGCAAAAATACGCTACAATCAGAAAGAGCAGCCCGCAACGGTATGGCAGGAGGAAAACGGCGACCTGCACATAAAGTTTGACGAACCGCAAAGGGCGATAACACGCGGACAGGCGGCTGTTTTATATGACGGTGATGTTGTTGTGGGCGGAGGCACCATAAACAGGATAACAGGGTATTGAGATACGGAGATGAAAATGAAAAACAGAATTATAAAAACTTTGACAGCTGCACTTCTTGCGGCGCTGTGTTTTACGGGCTGTGCGCAGGAAATGCCGCAGAGTACGGAAAAAGATGACAAATTGAATATATACACAAGCTTTTACTGCGTTTACGATTTTGCACAGAAAATAGCAGGCGACAAAGCGGAGATAACCAACCTTATACCGCCCGGCACCGAGCCGCACGATTGGGAGCCGACTTCGGGCGATATGGCAGCTTTGAGCAAATGCGATGTGCTGTTTTGCAGCGGTCTTAATATGGAAGGCTGGCTCGATGATGTGAAAAATTCGGTCGATGTACACGCCGTTGTACTTTCGGACAGCATAACCGACCTGCCCTCACGCGACGATCCGCATATATGGCTTGACCCTTCGCTTGCGGATAAAATGGCAAAGGGCATATACGGCGAACTGACGGCGCTTGACCCCGAAAATGCGGAATACTACGCGCAAAACTACAATACGCTTGCCGAAAAGTTCAAAGCGCTTGATGAAAAATACAAAACGGAGCTTGCTCCATACGAGGGCAAAAAAATAGTTGTCAGCCATATGGCATACAGCTATTTATGTGCAAGATACGGGCTTGAACAGATAGCGATAGACGGGCTATTTGCCGACAGCGAGCCTTCACCCGTACAGATGAAAAGCATAATAGACCAAATAAAAGAAAACAATGTAACTACCGTATTTTATGAGGAACTTTTAAGCCGCAAAGTCGCGGATATGATAGCGGAGGAAACGGGTGCGCAGCTGCTGCCCCTTAACCCCGTTGAAGGACTTGACGAGGAGGAAATGCAGGCGGGAGAAGATTATTTTACCATAATGGAAGAAAACCTCGAAAATCTCAAAACCGCACTTGCAGAGTAAGATATGATAAAGAAAAATTACAAGATGGCAGGAAAGGTCATAAGTGTTGATTCGCTTTATGAATATACGCACTACTACTGTGCGGACTACCTTTACACGGGTGATGAAAAGCCCGATATTTACGTTGACATCACGCAAAAGGATATTGATTTTGAGCGCGAACAGGCATTAAAGACAGACGAAGCCGAGGGCTTTGAAGCCTACGATTACGGTGACGATTATCTGGAAAGCCTGGCGGTATACCGCAGTATTGCAGAGCAGATGCTTGAACACGATACATTTCTGTTCCACGGCTCGGTGATCGCAGTTGACGGCAGCGCTTATATATTCACCGCAAAAAGCGGCACGGGCAAATCCACACATACCCGCTTATGGCGAGAACTTCTGGGCGAAAAGGCAGTTATGGTAAACGACGACAAGCCGCTTATACGCATCACAAGGGACTGCGCAATTGCCTGCGGCACGCCGTACAACGGCAAGCACGCACTCGGCAGCAATATAGAAGTGCCGATAAAAGCCGTTTGCATACTGACACGCTCCCCCGAAAACTTTGTTGAGCCAATGCAGCCCGCCGAGGCCTTCCCCACCCTTTACACACAGATATACCGTCCCGAAACAAAGGCAAAGCTTGCAAAAACACTTGACCTTATGGACGGTTTTCTGACAAAGACAAAAATTTACAAAGGCGGTTTCAATATGGATATATCCGCCGCAGAACTTGCGTATAACACAATGAATAAAGAGTGAATTTTCTCTGAAATAATATACACACAAAAAGGGGCTATCGCAGTCAAAAATAGCGATCAAGCCCCTTTTAACAATTCTATTTTTATTCTATCTCATATCTGAAACCGTTTGCATCGCCTTTCACGCGCAGGTATTTAAGGCTGTTTTCGCTGAGACCCGCAAGATTTATATATCTTATGCCGTCTTTAAGCGTTACGCCGCTTGTACTGCCCGTTGCCGACACAACAATGATGTTTTTGCCGTGTTCAAGCACTGCTGTTTTCAGTATATCCATAATTGCTTCACGCTCTCTTGCGCTTTTTATGCCCGTTGTGCTTAAAAAGTCTTTATCGGTGCAGATAATGACGTTCTTTTTGCTTATATCATTAAGGTAGGAACGCAGATAGCGCATCTGTTCGCTGCCGTTGACGGTGAGCGTGCCCGTTGAGGTCGCAAGGTTCACCACCGAAAAATAGCCTGTTTCCTGTGTTTCATACTTATCCTGCCATACGATATCTGCGCCCGAAATATCGCTTGCGCCCACAAAGACCATAGCACGCGAATTTTCACGCATACGCGCAAGAAGATTTGTAAAGGCATCGTTTTTTGCGCCGTTTTTTGTCTGACCGAATACGGTTATCTCCTCGCCGCCTATTGCGGAAAGACTGCCGCGCGACGGGTCGGCAAAGCTGTTTGTTATCGCCTGCGCCGTACCGCCGATGACTGCGCCGATGTTGTCTATATATACCGTACCGCTTATCGGGTCGGTCGTATTGAGTGATTCGACACAGAATTTTTCTATCTTTATCGGGAAAACAGCGCCGTCGGGTACGGGAACCACGGTTTTTTGCCAATCCTGCCCCATAAGCGTACTGTCTATTATCATACCGTAGCTTTTGTCGTTTGCATCACTTATTATAGCTTTGAGAGAAACGGAGTCCCCGCCGCCCTTATACCAGAATATCAGACTTCTTGCGCCCGCAGGAACGGGTACCGGCTTGTCGAGCTGCGCAAATACCGACTGTGTTGTTGTCATATTGCCCGAAAAGCCGTATTTCATCTGTACCGAACGATTACCGTCTATTGCAACGCCGCTTATCTGCATAGCGCTGCCCATTATGCCCTCGCCCGAAGTCGAGGCTGTGACTCTGCGCTTTGCCTCAAAACTCATAAGGCTTGCAAACTGTGTGCCGACCGTTATTTTTACGCTCGCCGTTGCGCCGTTACATTCCGCAGTTACCACCGCATCTCCCAGGCCCTTGCCATAGACTCTGCCGCCCTGAACATAAGCCACCTCGTTATTGTCAACGCTCCAATTGACATTGCTGCCGTCTGCGGCTATTTCAAAGCCCTCTTTATTGATGATATTTGCGCTGACAGGTGTACTTTCGCCTATATCGAGGCTGCCGCTGCCTATATTTATGCCGAGGCTTGCCGCACCGCCAAGCACCTTTACTTTAAGCGTGCCTTCCGCGCTGCCTGCCTTTGCCGTGATGATACAGTCGCCCTCCTGTTCGGGCGTGAACACATTGTTGTTCCATTCGCCCTTTATATTGGCGGAATAGGTCACATTCTGCGTAAGTGCCGTCGGGTTCAGGTTATTGTCAAGGCCCTTTACGCTCACGGGAGTGCCGAAGCCCGCAAACATTATCTTATAATCGTTATTTACATCGAGTTTAAGGTGGGCAAGACCCGTGCTCTCACCGACACCCGCAACACCGAAAGCATTTGCGACACGTCTTTCCGAGCCCTCGCTTGGGTCGTTTGCAACATAGAGCTGCCTGTCCTCGTTCTGCACTACCATAGTGGTGGAACCGCCGCCGTCAAAGTGTATGGCATCGTAACAGCCAAGGTCGGACATAACTTCCGCCGCCTCGTAGTGTGTTGCGCCTATGCTGTCGCCGCGGCCGTCTATGCAGACCACATATATCTTTGTTTTATCCCTGTTGACACCTATCATGGTACGCGGATTTCTGCCGCTGATGATAAGACCGTTTTCGACCGTTTCACCGTTACGCAGAAGCTCACCGCCGCCGCTCACACCAAGTTCGATAGAACTTATCGACTTTTCGGGGCGGAAAACAAAGGTCTCGTTTTCGGTAAAGCCGACACGCTGACCGACAGAGAACTTGCCCAGCTGTGATGCGGCAGTGGATTTGTTCATAACTATGATATAGCCGTCCGAGGGCACGTCCACAGTCTCGCCTGCGCCGCTTATATCTGCGATAGCACCGTCATTCACCACTATTTTCACAAGGTCGCTGCGGTTTGCATCAAGCGCCGCTGTCGAACTTATGGCATTTCGGTCAAAGTAAACGGGCTTTGAAAAATCGGTGTATTTGTTTTTTGCACCCATTTCAAGACCGACATCACCTGCGCCGTAAAGACCCATAGTCGTTTTTACATAGTCTATAAAAGGCACGCCGTCACTGTCAAGAAAGAAGCCCGCATAACGGTTTGCAGTACCGTTATAGTAGTTCTGGGCAGCCTCCATATGACCGTTGCGCGCCACCTGACCCATACTGCTCATTGGTGAACCGCTGCCGAAAAAATCGGCATTTACTGCCGCTGCAACATTATAAGTGGATGCAAAATCGCTTACCGTGTGCTTGCCGCCAAGCTGCGAGGCGCTTTCAAGCACTTTAAGCCCCACATTATCATCATGTGCATCTATCTCAAGCACATAAATATCCATCCAGCCTGCTTTGTACAAGCGGCTTATCTCCTTGTATACAACGCCTTTTGTAAGCGTGCGTTCATCGACCTTTTCATAGAGCAGATCCGATGCCGCCGCCTGAACATGAACGGGAACAAGCGACATTACACACGCCAGAAAAGCGCTGAATAAGGCTTTTAACTTATTTTTCATATGAATAAACACTTCCTTTTGTTAATAAAGCGATACAATACTATTTTACTATACCACCGACCAAAAGAAAATGCAAACAAATCAGAAAATTGTAAGAAAAACGTAAAATAAATATTCGCGCGGTACTTGACAAAAGCAAAATAAAATAATATTATTATTAATATGGATAATAATGTTTTATAATTTTATTTTACTTATATTAAACTACTATTTTAAGGGGAAATCAATAATGAAAAGAAAAATAATGCTTATTTCGGCTGCGGCAATTTCACTTATGCTTGCAATGACAGGCTGCGGCGGCACAAATAACAACGAAAACGCACAATCTTCACAGTCTTCCGCAGCAAGCGAGACGAAGGCAGAGGAAGAGAGCGTTGAGATCATCACAGAGAAGAGCGAAGAAGCGACATCGGACGAGAATTCCGCATCTGCGCCCGTCGAGAGCAGCGAGCTTGTACAGTTTTCGGAGCTTCAGGCAGGCGAGAGCATTGCGACCATACACACAAATATGGGTGATGTAAAGCTTCGTTTCTTCCCGCAGTATGCGCCCAAGGCAGTCGAAAACTTCCTTACACACGCAAAGGACGGCTATTATGACGGCATAATCTTCCACCGTGTAATAAACGAATTTATGATACAGGCAGGCGACCCGACAGGTACGGGCGCAGGCGGCGAGAGCATATGGGGCGGCGTTTTTGAAAACGAGGTAACACCTGCACTCCGCAACTTCCGCGGCGCACTTTGCATGGCAAATGCAGGCGCAGACACAAACGGCAGCCAGTTCTACATCGTACAATGTACGGACATAGGTGACAACTTCAAATCACAGCTTGAACAGATGCGTGAAGAAAAGAACGAAATGTACAGCGATGCCGTAATAGACGAATATATCAAAAACGGCGGCTGTCCTTACCTTGATTTCAGCTACACCGTATTCGGTCAGGTGATCGAGGGTATGGATGTTGTTGATGCTATCGCGGCAGTTGAAACAGACAGCAGTGACAAGCCCAAAACAGACGTAATAATAGACACTATCGAGGTTTCCGAGTTCGGCGGCGAAACATCTGCCCAATAATAACGGGAGGTTGAGATCAAATGAAACGATATATTGCTTTGGCAGCGGCGGCATTGCTTGTAATGTCGGGCTGCGGCAAAAAAGATCAGGAGCCTGCTGCTCCCGTGACCGAAGCACAGCCTGTGGTCGAAATATCCACGGAAGACACTACCGAAAGCGATATTCCCGAGTCTGTCAAGATCACGACAGCCGATGTGCGCACATACTGCGTTTCCATTGATGCGGCACGCAACGCATATATAAACAAATACAACGACAAGATACCCGAAAAGCTCCGCCCCACTTTTGATGCAAACAGCGATGTGCTGGACGATTATATGGACAAGGCGGCAAAAGACCTTACGGATGAGGAGATAGAGCAGCTTTTCAACAATCTCAAAAACCTTGAAACTTTCTTCTGTGTAACAATGGCGGAAGAAATGAAGCTCGGTGACGAGATAGAGCAGGTCGCACTTGCGGCAACAAAGGGCGCCGACTATTACTTTGAGAAAGTAAGCGAGGAAGCAGCCGAGGAGACCTCCGAGGACGAAACGGACGAAGACGAAAGCAAGGACGAGGACTCGGACGACAAGGACAGCGAGAGCGACAAAGACAAAAAAGACGACAAAGACAAAAAAGACGGCAACGACGAAAAGTCCGACAGCAAAACCGACAGTAAAACCGACAGTAAGAAGGCTGAATAATGGGTATTTTTGATATATTTAAACGAAAAGAAGACCGACCGTCAAAAGAAAACAAGCCCGTATACGAAAAACTGCCGCCCAATTATTGGGAAGAGTATTCATATATGCAGATAGTCCCCAAAACAAGCGGTCGGCAAAGCTTTGACGAAGATTTCAGAAACCGCATACGTGATATAGAGGGCGTTGAGATAAAAAGCTTTGATATCCCCGTTGTAGGCAGTACGGGAAAGACGGTTTTGTCGTACTGCGGCGAGGATTATGAAGTAAACTTTTATTGGGGCGATTTCAGACTGCACGAAACGCTGCAAAGGCAAAACCAATATTTCAGCGAGGCCCAGATGCAAACGCTTGCAGCTGCCAATTCGGCTTTGGTGATGTATATGAAATTCGGCAAAGACCCGAAAGTTTCATATCATTTGCAGCTGAAACTTGCCGATGCAATGATACCCGGCTTTGCAGGGCTTGTGGACGAAAGCGCGGAAAAGCTGCTTTGCTATGATTGGGTGAAAATGGCTGCCGAATCGAAAGTTCTGCCGTCATCAAAAGCACTGTTTATAATACAGGCGGTCTATGACGAAAAAACCGGCGAGGTATGGCTGCATACACACGGTCTTGCACGCTGCGGTCTTACGGAGCTTGAGATATTACAGTCCGACAGGGAGCATTACAACGAACACGGCGCTGTTATAAACACGTTAGCAAGCAGACTTCTCGACAAAGACAAAGTGCGTGACAACACTGCCTATATAGGTCAGCTTACAAACGGCGCACCCGTTGTTGCGGTCATGGTACCGTGGACAGAGGGTCTGCACGAATATAAAAACCTTAAATTCGGCGGCGCTGACGACCGCACGGAGGAACACGGCGGCGATACGAGCCTTATCTTCTTCTACAGAAGCGAAGATGACGAAAAGAACAAACGTCTGCGCAAGGTATCGGAGCTTGACAAGGAATGGGGAGACAACCCGATGTTCTTTATCAGCAACGAGGAAACAGAGCGTATGAGCATGCTTGCAAGAGAACGTTTTGAATACCTTAAAATGCACGCGGACAATAAAGAATATCACATTCTTATAAAGGTCGGGCTAAAGACCGACCTGCCCGATATGGAAAAAGAGCATATCTGGTTTGAGCTGAAAGGCTTTGAGGGCGAAGCGTTCAGGGCTGTGCTCACGCAGGAACCCTTTGCGGACCTTGGTATGCACACGGGTGACGAGGGTGTATATACGGTCGATGATGTAACCGACTGGATAGTATACACGCCGAAAGTTGCCATAACGCCCGAAACGGCGTATTTATTAAGAATAGCATTGATTTAAAAACACATAGGGATGAGTAAACGGATGAGTTTTTCCCACAGAGAGGGGCGGACGGCTTTTGCCGTGCTGCGACCGCCCCGTTAAAACCGCTGTTGAAGCTGCCCTGAAAACAATGTGTTCGCATAAGCTGCGTTAAAGCTGTAACGAGATAAGGCTGCAAAGCCTTGAATCAGGGTGGTACCGCGATAATTTCGCCCCTGTTGCCTGTTAAAAGGCGGCAGGGGTTTATTATTTACGGCATTTTGTAGCATATTATCAAAGTTATCGTGAACGTCAAAAATATTTGGACGTTCACGATATGATGGGGCTCATAAATAATTGTACTCAAGCGAGCTTAAGTCCAATTATTTA
>ODAJ014774906.1_pt1 | contig 12472 bp, 13 predicted proteins | sample 1539241 | NCBI WGS metagenome assembly ODAJ01 (sample SAMN02144231, study PRJEB22623) | gut metagenome | biome: sheep rumen | host: Ovis aries | place: New Zealand | reverse complement strand
TGCCTTGATTTGATTTATGCTAATTCTTCCCATTGTTTCTTCTCCTTATTATATTTAATGGCTTTACCTGTAAATACTCCATTTCCCCTATTGACACCGCCACCGAGTGGTAGCATGCCTGTGGCTACATCCTTAAGGGCACGTTCGAAGGCCCAGCGAATGTCGCTGTCAGCAATGGCATCATCGGCAATCATCAGACCTATGTTGAACTTCTCACCTTTAGCGTAGAGGGTCTGCTCGTTGAACAGTGCACCATCGATAGCTCCTCCAGTGAAACGGTCGATAGATACATGATTGAGAAGTTTGGGCTTGGCTCTCTCCCTTACTTCTATAATATCGGATATCAGCAGATTGCCGCGCTGTTTATTCTCCATGCTATTCGTCTCTAGGTTCTTCTCGCCCTCAGAACCGAAGATGCTTCTGACCGCAACATTGTTCTTACCAACTACTTGTTTCCATTCGTCTTCAGTGAGTTTGTCGGCAAAGCATTCTTTCTTCTGATTATAGTAATATGCTGTACGATGAGAAAGAGCGCCTTTGACTGACGAACCAGGAATGACAACAGACTTTTCAATATCTGCAACATTTGCCAGACTCCCCTCATCGTTCCAATAGACATAGGTCTCTCTGACATACGTCATATCTGCATCAGCGTTGATGTCGCCAAAGCCAGAACCAAATAGCACAAAATCTTCAGGGATCAGGTCACTAAGTCGATAGAATGACCATCCCTCACAGATGTCTTTGACTTTTAACTTGTCATTGGCCTTCTCCCATCCTTTCCATTCGGCACCTAGTTCCGATGACTTGTCGAGGTATAGTTGCCTGTCTGCATCATTCTCAAGATTGAGATGGCGATATAGGTAATTTACGACTTTGACCTGACCAAAGCCAGAGCGACTGCCAGAGCCAACGCGGAAAGTAGGAGACTGGATGATTGCGAGAAGGGTGTCAAATCCGTTAGTCTCTTCTGAGGCTATCAGTTCCATCTCGAAACAGAAACGAGAGCCTTTCAGCACCACTTCCTCATCGAATTTTCCGGTATCTTCTGCAGTTCCCTTGTGATTGATTCGCACATGTTGACGTATAGGAAGACGCTCATACAATTGCAGGAATGACTTTTCTTCAGGACTAAGCTTTGGCCAATCGACAATCCCATCGATAGCCTTACCATATTTGTTGAGTAGTTTGGCTTCTGTAACGATAAGTCGTGATCCTTCTTTTTGACTACCCATCAGGTGCTCTTTCTCCTCACCTAAGGCATGCGCCATCAGTCCAGCTAAAGTAGTCCCAGGAATAAATGGCAGGTTATTAACATCACGAATCACAAGTGAGTCGGTCTTGATACCTTTCTCGCCGCTACCGATTTGGAGTGGCGTTACCGCCTCAAGCGTAATCTGTGCCAGATAACGGTGTTGGTTTCTAATCTGTGTCATTACTTATTCTCCTCCTTTCTGCATAATTTTGCCATTTCTGATGCAAGGTTTATCACTCTATGTCGGATATTGTCTGTTTTTTTTATAAATTCCTCTAATGCTTCTTTTCTGCCAGCCTCTTCCCACTTTGATTTGGCTACACCATGATTAAGGAAGGTGCTGATGGCCGTTGGGATGGCTGTTTCTTCAGATACAACCATGGCTATATTGCGGATAGAACTCCACTGTGAGGCGAACTGCTTGCCTTTGAAACGTGATCCATACTTTTCCACAAACTCATTCACATCGGCATATAAACTTTGGGTATCTGCCGCTTTTTCCTGTTGTTTTTTCAGATATCTGAATAGCGGCGTATCCGGTAACTCTTTCTGCTTTTGGGGAACAGGTGCGTCATCTTTATCAGCGAGTGTAAAACTTGCCTTACCAGAGGCATCACCATCAAGGAATGCAGGATTATAGATAACCTTTCCGAAGCCTTCGTTGGTATAGGAGCCTATATAGGTGCTCTTTGTAGGAGTTGCTTCACAAGCAACCACAAAAACGCTGCCTTTCTCTATACCGCAACGGTCTGTGTCGTAAGAATGACGCTTGCCATTCCAAGGAGAATACTGGAATGTACGAATCTGACTCTTTGACCAGTCTATACGATCATCCTTTCCCATAAAGCCCAAATCCTTAGCAGTAGGCCTAAAAGTGGGCTCTCCATTCTCGTCAAGGAAGATGATACGTCCGTCGGCATAAACGGTGGCATATCGTTTTTCATCCCGCGTAAATGTCTTTTCGGACGATTCAATTTCTTGATAGTCTTCTTTTTTGATGTTGACAAGACCGTATTGAGCTGAACGGGAACGGCCTATATTCTTGTTGCCAACGAGTGATTCTACGATTAGGCGATTCGTTGTTTCGTCCATATCAGACTCGACTTCAAAATAGAGCACTAATCCTTCTGGTAGCGACTGGTAACCAAACATCTTCCCGTCTTCACTGCGTCTTTTTTCTGAGTCGTAAGCCGATTTGATGGCATAGTTCTTAGTGAAACAGACGGGCTTTCCAATATTGCCTGTAAAAGTGAAAAATCCTTGGCGACACTGTTTCAGCTGTTTCCCTTTCATCTCGTCTGATTCAGGGTTGGGAATCAGATGGTGAATGTAGCATTCCTCGCTGGCTTTCTTCAGTTTGGGGTAGAACATGGCGTTTGGTACTTTTAAACCTCGAGATGCTCCCTCAATAGATGGATTAGCATCGCCAAACTTCACATGCTTGGAATGAAATACGCTTAGCGCGTCTACCTTATTATATATGGCAGCGGCAGCTATTCCAAGGAAATTGTTGCCTGGTATAAAGTCGAGGCTATATTGGTTACCTTCTGTGCTGGAACTCTGACTTAAGATAACATCAGTCAGAAGCGTGCATTTAAATTTCATTTTCTTCATTATTATTCCTCCTTTAGCCGTTAACGATCGATATCTTGCATCTGCCGTATCCTCGGTTTCTGCCTGTTCCTATCCGTTTTATCATCTGCATAGCCTGCTCTAAAAGTATCTTGCCATTCTCAGGTACATTTCTGACTTCTCCTTCCAACGAACAGGGAACCACCGTCTGAATTCTTCTAAAAGAATTATCTTTAGCAATTCCACTCTTTTCGTCAATAGCAGTCGATGAGAATGTCTGGAAAAGATGCTCTTCCAGCCTGGCCGACACGATGGCTGCTCCTTCTGGGAGCGTGGCATTCCCAAAGAAAGCCTCACCGGCACGTGTACTTCTGTTTGCAGGGAGATCTGCCTCACCTGAAAGCCCAAAAATCTTATTCACCTCAGCGCTGTCTGCATTAAGAACTTCTGCGGCTTCACGGAGAAGTCCTTTTATGGTTTTGCCTGGTACATAAGGGAGACCGTTACAGTCCTTTACCACAAGTGCATCAACGTCTGCTCCGGCAGCGAGGCCAGAACCGCAATGCCAATTAGAGAAAAACTCTATTTTGTATTTTATATCCATAGTTACTTGTTGGTTTGTTGATTCATAATCGTGTTATAGGCAAGTACATCGTAGGCCATACAGGTGCCATATTTCTCATCAGTAAGTATACTGATGGTCTTTTGGTCTGCTGTAGAGAAGAGCTGATTCATGCGCTTTATGCGTTGATTGGCTTTCGCTTTTCCTTCGAGGCGCAGTGTTATCCAATTCCTGATGCCAGACTTTACACCTCTTCCCTCTTCACCATCCAAGCGCTTGCTAAGACTTTCAAGTTCGTCAATCGAATGTTTTCCTTCGATAGGAGCAACAAGGTAATAGGGTCCTGCTTTAAACAAAGGCACGTTCTTTGAATCGACTTTCGCCATTAATTCTCTTGATTCAATAGCTTCGTAATTAGTGATGAAACTATCTTGAACTTTATGGAACATCAGACATGAATCTGGCAGGTTATCTTCACTACCACGTTCCTTTGCCAATGCTTTCGTGTCTTTCTTGGCTTGCCCGCAAAGTTCTTCTGCCAATTGGTAGCCGTAGTAGAAGGGGTAGGAGGACTTGATAAAGGCAATACCTGCGCAGGCCGTCAGATAGTCCTTGTGGTCAGCAAACACATCGTTTTTCGTCAATATGTCTGAAAGCCGTCTTCGTGTCTCTCTTTCAAAGGCGGCAATAAACTCCTTTGCATATTTTACAGCCAAATCTCCGCGGATGATGACTGTCATGTCATCTCCACTCAGTACGACGGGCCGGATGGGAATGACGCCATTCTCATCGAATAATTTTTCTGCCTTCAGTTTGTTGTAGGCTGCATGGGCAGCAGCCTGGGTTGCTTCATCAAGTTCCTGAGAGAATTGCTTAAAAACGTCTTTCTTCTTACCGACTTTCTGCACGACTTTCCCAAGTCCGTTACCATCAGCATGGATAATGGCAATCCAATCGTTCTTTCCTGTTATATCCTTGATGTCGTATGCTACATTGGAGTGCCCTATGTTGGAGGTGTTAAAACTCTTTTCGCAGAGTAATCTTGTTTCGTTAAAGGCAATCTTTTGAATGGTAGAGTCGTCAAGGTATTCGCCTTTCTTGATTTGGGTAACAGGGAGGCCAGTGTTGTTTGTGCGTTTAATGCCGATAATACCAGCAAGAACACTTTTAGGTGGTTTGTTGCGCTGCGCTTTCAGTAGTTGCTCGACCTTGTCAATGGCAGTGTCGAACATATTTTCGTCATCATAGCCACAAATAGCCTGACTGATAGTGATTCCCGGCGCCATCAACATCACTTTCTTGGGAAACTCACGAAAGGCTTTTTTACATTCACTAAAATCTTGATAAATGTACTTGATGTTACCAGCAGCACGCACCACAGATTCCCCTTTTGACTTGTCCTTCGACTCGAATTCATCGAATGCAGAGACACAGACTTGTTCAACAAGTTCGCTCGCACCAACGATGTGTTTCAGGTCATTAGTCTTGAAGATAAAGTCTTGTATGCCTTGCACTGCTGCCGCATAAAGATAATACTTACTCATAAGTGATTTGTTTTTAAATATGTTATTGGTTTGTTATTCTTGTTAATGTTCCATATCCGATACTTGCACTCTTACCAAGCCCGATATATTGTGGAAGGGTAAGGTTCACCTTGAACTCAATATCGAAGGCCATCAACTTGACTCCTTTGTAGTGGGCGAGGCGCTGGCCGGTAATGTCGGTAATATGCAGTTCTATCTTTTGTTCTGCTCGAAAGCCCATCTCCGTAAAGAATGACAGCAAATTGCCAACGAGTTTCTCTTCTAAAAAGGTTATTCGCTGGGCCATTCCTTCAATAGCTTGGTATTCCTTGTAGTTTTCGGAATTAAGAGGGAGCCAGTTGAGCAGGCGGTAACGCTTCGGTTCTTCGCAGAAATCGATGTCGGTCTGGTAGGTGTTAATGGTATCGATACGCATGTCAACTTCTCTCTCACCAAACTTATAATGGTAACTTTCAGCACAGAACAGCTCACCTATAGACTTGATGCCCTCCTTTATACAGATAATGGCAGCCTTCTTGTGTATGCGTTTATATTGTATGCGTGGGTAGTGATAGGCCACGCCATTCTCAGTATGATTATGAAAGAGTATGTCCTTTTCATTGAGTGATGCAATGACTGCTCCACGGAAGAACTGAATCTCCTGCGGAGTTATCTCATTGCTGAATTGTACAATTAATATTGGTAGTTTCATCTTTAGTTATACTTAGAAATCTATCTATTTTATTGATTCGACAAAGGCAATAAATTAATAATCAATAAATTCCGGATGTTCACAATTCATTGTCTTTGAAATAACAAACCCGGATAATGTATTTGAAAAAAAATCATGAACCCTGTCTTCGTATTCAGGAATCAGAAAACCTAAATTCTCATTTTTACCATAGACGAACATAACCTTAAGCAATGCTATTTCATGTTCAGACAACTGAGCAAGTAATAAATTTCTGTAAAGTTCCAAATCCTTTTCATTAATGGCTCCTTCGTCAATATTGCGATATACATATTGTAGTGTCATGCAAAAGCCCCTATAAAAAGGAACTAATCGCAGTCTATGTCCATCATACAAACATATACCTTTTTGCGAATAGTCTCTTAGATATTTTGGCCTCTTTTCTGAGATAAGTGCATTCTCCTGTTCTGCAAGCAATTCATCATTTAGCGTTTGTATCTTTTTCAGGTCTATCGAAGGACACTCCTCATGTAAACGAGAAACAGAAGAACTGCTTACGCCATTCAAAAATAGTCGAAAGGCTTGCTGCTTCTCTCTGTCACATCTATCTTCCATTCCGTTAAACACCCCTTTGATATGAATCTGATAGCATAATGCTTTATATTCATAAAACATGAAATGGAAAGCTTGTTTGGAAATACCAACATGGGGAATAATTGTATCTTTCTCTTGGTCTCGGAGCAAATTGATGAAATTAAAAAATTTATTTTCAAATCTTTCCAATAATATATCATGTCTTTGCCTATCGCTAACACTTTTTTGTATTAGATTAGATTCGTATTGAACCCAAAATGCCTGGAAAGTAATCCAAATAGCAACTATTGAAATAAAAGGAGCTGCTATACCTCCGAAGGTGGTACCAATACTACTCGGATTTCCCCAGTCTATTAATGACCAGTTGTATGGCAAAGTCATAATAATAGGCATAAGTAGTGATATGACAGAAAAAAGAATCGCCCATCCTACATATCTGTACTTTGCTTTCCTTAATTGGCTCAAAATAGTATCATTCATACACTACAATTATTTTATCAACCTATTTCTAATAGCAAAACATTTCTCCATCCACTGACCATCTACGGCATAGTAATAGACTTTGTGGTCATATAACTTGGCGAGGGATTGAGAGAAATCACGGAGGGTCGAGATGGTTTGATTGATCATCTTCAACGGATGCAGAAGGTTTTCCCCATCTGATGTTATAACCTGGTTATATAGCGATTCCGATATAAGTATTTTAAACATAAGCAATGCTTGTATTTGTTATTGGTTCTGCAAATGTAATAATAATATTCGACACTGCAAAAAAAATGTGCTGTTTTTAAAAGTTCTTAGAAAAAGAAGTCAATGTTTGGATGTATAAAAATAAATTTGTACTTTTGCAAACAAAGAAAGTAATTATGGAAGGAAAAGAGACGTACGGACTGACGGATAGATCATACAACGAATTGATGATGATATTGGATTCGTTTCTTGAGATTGAGGAAGTCATTATCTAAAGTTCCCATAATAACAACTATTCTAATTTTTATTGCCTTATAAACTTTGATACCGCACTGACCACATAGAAATTCTCTCCTACTAAAATAGTACCGACAAGTTTACCTTGTAAGTAACTTGGTCTGCCTTGTGCATCATGCTCTATGACGGTATATGATTCAATACCACTAAAAGTATTGGCAAAGTTCTCGTTATTCTTCCATGAGATTTCGCCAGAGAATGACCACTTGATTCGATTCTCATTAAAAGAAATCGGGTTTGACTCCCAAATGATATTGGGGGTAGGTTCTCTACTGGCATTCTGTGTCTGTTCCTTATGAGGGTCTGTGTATGCAAAGTTTATTTTCAGTTCAAAGACATTTTGTGTCCATCTGCTTAACCCTTTTTCCTCAAAACCTTCCATGTTAGATTTCAAAAGCATAAAGGTTTTGGTGCCGTCGTCTGGCGATTCTACATGAAAATTTGTCTCATATTCCCAGATGCCTGCATAGTTCATGTTTACCTCCACCTGTTCTTCATTAAGTTGCAACTTATGTAAATCTCGTTTGGCATATTTTGAAGCAAATGGAAACGATACCAAAAGCAATAATAGAGTTATAACAAAGTTTAGGACAGTATTGGGGATGTCAAGTATATAGGGCTCTGGCCTACCAAAAACAGATTCCAAAACAAGGAAAACAATGATGTTGAAAACAACAAAACTTAGTGTTATAAAGTTTTGACGGTTAGCAACTTTCTCTATAGTTGCCTCCGTATCCTTGTTATACTCTTGTATTTGCTGTTGGAGCCTCGCCAACATGGGATTGAGTTGAGTCATATTGATACAGTAGTCTTTTGTTCTTAGCTATTTTGCTACAAATTTAGCAATTTTCCTTCAATTATTATTCAGTTTTCGGAGAAAAATCTCTTTTTTTATACGAATTCCCTGCAATTGCTTTGTAAATAAACAAGAAATCAGTATATTTGCATGATAATTATGAAATGATTTAAGTATCAAAACAATTGGGAGAATCAATTATGGAACCAGTAGATGAATATATGTGGATAATGATTGCGATGGTAGTGTCGTTCATCATCTCATTGTTTGTATTCTTTAATGCCAAGAGAAAATGGCTTGGATGTATCTTGCAATTTTTTACGTTTATAGCACTTTTTATATTTTCGGCGATGTTGTTTGGAATGTGTCGTGGATTCGTAGATTCATCTAATGAATCGGAAGCTATGGTTGGGGTTCGGTTAATTGAGGAGGATCGGGATTGCCGGTATGAGACCAAGTACTGGATGAAGCCCGACGACACCTATTATTATGAGTTTGAGAAGGAGAGTAATCAGCACAAAGTTGAGCCTTGTGGGAATGATTCATATAGTGGTAAGGGAACCTTTATGCGTATAGATTCCATATATGCCATCCAAGCCAGAAGTAATCCTGACTTCATCATATACTTCGATTTAGACAATCAGAAGGTTACTCCAGTTTATGGCAACGACACTCTTGAGGTGATTGACATCAAATGGGAGCGGATAAGAGAATACTTCAAACAGCAGTAAACAGAATGAACATCAAAATGTTGACAGCCAGTTCTTCAGGGTCTGGTTGTACTCCAATTCCCGACTATTATAGTCTGCTGTTATTGTGGCTACAAAGGCTTCACTTAATTTGCTATCAAAGACACCGCTGTCAATGTCTTTGTCCTTAACTAACAAAATTGGAAGTTTATTCATCAGTCCCATTCCAACCTCCAACTCATTCCATGAAGTGGACATATATTTGTTTTGAATCTCGACTTCATTAGGTGTGTTGGGATGGAGAATACCCTTTTCAATGTTGATCTGCTTAAAGCCAAAGGCAATCATGGCTGATGAATTGGTGATGCTTTGGCGTATCTTACTAAACTGCCCAAACTCTGGGTATTCGTCCTTCTCATAATATAACACCTTATAACCTTTCCCCTCAAGGAAATCACGATAGTCTTTTGTGATGACTTCTGCCTGCTTGCTAAGGCTACCAGGCATACTGAAAAATATAATCTTACCCTCTTGTTTGGTGGATGGTGTTGTTATCTTGTCTTCGAACGTGAATTTACCATTTTCGTCAAGTAGACCTAGAAACTCTATTGGCAAATTAGTTGCTTTAGAAAAGTCAGCTCCGTAGAGAATGACATTTTTGAAATAGGCATTACTAAGATCAGCACCAATGAAATTCGCATTAGTAAAATCACAGTTCTTGATACTGGCGTGATACAAGATACTGTTCATGAACACTGCGCCATGTCCGTCAATATTATCAAGATTTGCATACGAAAGGTCAGACATGAACATATCCGTTTCTTGCATCTGTATTTTGATATTGTCTTTCCTTCCTAAGTATAGGTTTTGCAGATTGGTATTTTGCAAATCCGTTTTTGAAAGATTGACGGCATATGCCAATCCATCACCAAGTGTCTTCTGGAACACACCCGTTGGCAAAACTTTTAGAAGAGAAGATATCACATTGATAGCCTCCAAATGCAGGTCGGCACGTTTCTTGCTTCCCAATTCTTTGAAATATCTTCTCATTAATATCGCAGCAGAAAGCTGAGAGGTTTTTACGTCAGAAGACAATTGAGCTACAACCGTGTCAAAGGACTTGTAGTAATTCTCGCGCTTGACTGCTTCCCGTTGGACGAAGTCAAGAACGAACTTTAAAATGCCATAAACAACAGCAGCAACAAGACCAAGTATTGCTATAAGCTGAAGGAGATCAGAAACACTCAGGTTCACCATTATTTCATTATTTTATCAAACGATTTCTAATTGCAATACACTTCTCCATCCACTGACCATCTACTGCATAATAGTAACTGTTATGGTTGGTTCTTGGAGACGAAAGAGAATTGGAGAAGGCACGTAGTGCTGAAACTATTTGATACATCGATTTTAATGGAGCAGAAGAACGGCCATTCAAACTTTTCTGGGTAAAAAGCACCTGTGGAATGATGGTTTGGTCAACGGTACCGACATTCTTGTTAAATGCCGCCAACCTATAGTCCATCTTCACCACGAAGTAGTTTGAAACAATGCGGCGGTTATGTAGGTCGTGGTAGGTGTCGTTTTTGCCTGACACCCCCAACACTTCCATTGTGATAGGATATGGACGTTTAAATTCTTCCTTGATACCGTTCAGCCGTTTTGCTATGGTCTGGAAGTCATAAAGTGCATCGATGTTGTCTTTGTCGAAGATTACCGTAACGTGATAGGCGGTGTTCAACTCACGTGGCAGCAATTCGTTTAAGATGCTGCGTATATTGTCAAAACCATTACCATAACGAGGATTAGTGGTTTTAAACAGATAACGGTCTGTTAAAATCAAAGCGTTAGAAGGGGTCTGCTCTACACTATCCAATACAGCATCCCATCCTCTACTTAGAGGTTCGCCCTTATCTGTAGTATGTTCGTCGTAAATGTCGATTAAGGGGGTTATGTTAGGATCCGTACCGCTCAGGCACATCACTCCATATTCTTTCTGAATCTTTTTTGCTTCTGCAAACGGTATATCAGGGAGGAATAATGATGACGGATTCTTCAATACCGTTTCTGGATTAGCAGGAATCTTTTTGATATACGCTGTTCTGGTGATGTCAGCCACAAGCCCAAATTCCTTTTTCAGTTGCTTCATCCATTCCATGTCAGGAGCATCCATAGCCACATAGAGATTTTTGGCAGACTTTAGAATCTTGAAAAGATTCGACCTTGTGTTTACAGGCCGTCTGCTCTCAGCCAAGATAATATCCCTAAGTATCTTCTCTGCTATAAAAACCTTAAACATACTTCTCTGATTTAGCCATTGATAATTTCTGTGCAAATATACAAAAAAAAGGCGAATTTAAAACTGATTTTTCAAAAAAGTGATGATAATACATGCGTTTTGCCATTTTTAAGTCTCTATACCGCTCACAGGAGATACGGCTCTGAAGTATTTGCCATACGCAAAATCGAATCGTCTCATTGGGTCTGGCTTATAAGGTGATGGAGTCTCTATCAGAAATAATTCCCCATCATGATTCATGAAGAAATGGCGGTCACCATCTTTGACATAAGCGTATCCTTTTTCGAAATAGCAAGCATACTCCCATTTGGGAGGAAATACCAGATTCCCTTCTTCATCTGCAAACCCATAGTGGTAGTTTTCGTCAACAACGGTTACAAGTCCTTCATGGAAGGTATTCACGGACTTCCATAGATAGGGTGGTATTTCTTTACCATGCAAGTTTTTATAAATCCGTTTTCCGTTCTCATAGTAAAGCATCACTTTGTCTTCAATCGGGATAAAAGGATTGGCATATAAAAACGGAATGACGGTTTCACCTTTCTGATTGATAACACCCCACTTCCCCTCGGTGTTCTTAACTATAGCAATGTCCGCAATAAACTCCGTCACCAAGAGCCACTGACACGGTATTACGACTTCGTCTTGATCATTCTTAAAACCAACCTTGCCATTCTCTTTGAACGAATGGAGTCTTTTTTCGATATCTTTTTCCATAAGTTCGATTCTTTTATTGTTCTATATTATCTTCAGTCCTTGCATTATCTCTCAATTTTATGAGTATTACGCAGAACTCTTGTTCTGTCAGTATAGTGTCATAAGGATCTTTCTTTCCTCGACTATGAAGTAGCCTTTTCCCCTTAGTGGAGAGGAGTGCTTCTCTGAAGAGCCTGTTTTGTTGGAACAATGCGGTGTAAGCACTCGTGACCAAATTGAAGAACTCATCTGAATGCCTATTGATAGGCTTACCCTTCCACCAAACAATATGCTATTCCTTTCTCACCGTTAACAGAATCCAATATGACGTTTCTCTTTGGGTACATCTATTGGCAGGATATCCTCTGGAGTGAGCAGGCGGAGTTGCCGCTTGTCTGTAGGGTTCTGCCTTACACAACGCATAGCGTGTTGGATATAAATGCGCTCCAGTTGGTTGGCTACAAAACGGGCATTGCCCCAAGTCTGTGGATTTCGCTGCTGATAGGCCTGTGTCAGTATCTGGCAGTACTTATCCCATGCAGAGTCGGTAAACTCATATTCATATTCCTTCACTCGGCGACGAGTGATTTCTAATAGTTCATCAATAGTAAAATCGGCAAACTCGAATCTGTTTGGGAAGCGTGACTGCAATCCTGGATTGGCATCGAGCAGTTTTTCCATTGGCTCTTTGTAACCACAGAGCACAATGGCAATGTCTCGCTGCGTCTCATCCGCAAGTATGCTCATCATCAGCTGGACAACTATTTTGCCTGGATCATTCTCATGCTTGCCGTTGAGAAGATAAGCT
>ODAJ012140173.1_pt1 | contig 12473 bp, 11 predicted proteins | sample 1539241 | NCBI WGS metagenome assembly ODAJ01 (sample SAMN02144231, study PRJEB22623) | gut metagenome | biome: sheep rumen | host: Ovis aries | place: New Zealand | reverse complement strand
CTCTCCGCGATCTCCGCGCAACGGTAGTCCGCAGGCGCAGCCGCCTGAATGATCACATCCTGATGCGGAGCCTCTGCTTCCATCTGGCGGTAAAGATCCATCGTGGATTCTACCCGAACCACGCGAACCCCTCCGGGAACGGGTACGGAAACAGATCCGCACACAACTGTCACCTGCGCCCCGCGATCCCGGGCAGCCTCCGCCAGGGCGAAGCCCATCTTTCCGCTGGAATCATTTGAAAGGAAGCGAACCGGATCCAGCCTTTCCCGGGTGGCTCCGGCAGTCACCAGCACCCTGATTCCCTCCATGGAGGCTCTCCGGCAGAGCACATGCTCAATGGCACGGACGATTTCCTCAGGCTCGCTCATCCGTCCGGCGCCGCTGTCTCCGCAGGCCAGCCTTCCGCTGTCCGGGCCCACCGTCAGCACACCCCTGGCCCGAAGCGTTTCCATGTTGGCCCGGGTGGCCGGAGCATTCCACATGCCCGTATTCATGGCAGGCGCAACGAGTACCGGCGCGGAGGTGGCCAGAACCGTGGTCGAAAGCATATCGTCCGCAATTCCGTGTGCCATCTTGGCCAGAATATTGGCCGTGGCGGGAGCGATGACAAAAATTTCCGCCAGCTGTGCCAGTGCGATATGCTCTACCTGCCAGTATTCCGGAGAATGGAAGGTATCTGTCGCCACCGGATTGGCAGAAAGCGTCTGAAAGGTCATGGGCGCAACAAATTCCGTAGCATTCCGAGTCATGATCACATGGACATTCGCGCCAGAATGACGCAAACGGGAGACAATCTCCGCGCTTTTATACGCTGCGATGCCTCCCGTCACGCCCAGCACGATTTCTCTGCCGGTCAGGTTCATCTTATTTCTGCTCCTCGTCTTCCTCCGGGCTGTCGTAGGTCAGCAGCCCGCGGTTAATTTCCTCTACTGCGATTTTCAGGGGTTTCATGCCGGTTGCGTCAATCATCGGCAGCGATCCGTTGACAATCTCACGGCCGCGCTTGCTGGCCTCCACAACCAGCGTATAGCGGCTGTCGGCATGGTTCAGCAGCTCCAGTACATTCGGATCCACAATAGACATTTCCTTTTTCCTCCGTATATTTATGATTCCTCGTCAATTTCCGGGAAATAGCGAACCGTGTTCTGCTTTTCTGCCCGTACGATGGCGGAAAGCTGCTCAAAAGCCAGCTCAATGTGGTCATTCACGATCAGATAACGGTAGCGGCTCTTCTGGGCAATCTCACCCCGGGCATTGTGCAGCCGGCGCTGTATTTCCTCCTCCTTTTCCGTGTTTCTGGAATGCAGGCGAACCTTCAGCTCGTGGTAGCTCGGCGGCAGAATGAAAACGCTGACGCAGTTCTTTTCCCGGTCCATCACAGCGCGGGCGCCCTGCGGATCAATATCAAGCAATACATTCTGGCCCTTTTCCATCCGCTCATAGACCTCGCTCTTCAGCGTACCGTATCGGTTTCCATGCACGGAAGCATGCTCCAGGAATGCATCCTCAGCCAGCAGTTTATCATATTCTTCATCAGAAATAAAGTGATAATGTACATCCTCAATTTCATTTTCCCGGCGTGCCCGCGTTGTAACGCTGACAGAAAAGGAAAAGCTCGGATCCTGATCCAGAAGCTTCTCCACCAGGGTCCCCTTGCCAGCGCCAGAAGGCCCGGAGATCACAAGCAGCATCCCCTTTCGGGTTTCCTTCATGTGAGATCCACCTCATTCCCTCTTCTTTCATCAATCCGGCTGGCCACAGTCTCCGGCAGCAGCGGAGACAGCACGACATGATCCGAATCAGTGATCACAACCGCCCGTGTCTTATGACCGCAGGTTGCGTCAATCACCCGTCCTGCGTCCCTGGCATCCTGTACCAGCCGGCGAATCGGCGCAGCATCCGGAGAAACGACTGCAATCACACGCGGAACCGATACCACATTTCCATAGCCTACATTCACCAGTTTCAATCCTGCTTCACTCCACGTTCTGTACTTGTTCTCTCATTTTTTCAATTTCGCTTTTCAGATTCACAACATGCTGAGCGATGACAGCATCAGACGCCTTGGAGCCGATGGTATTGGCTTCACGGTTCATCTCCTGGATCAGGAAGTCCATTTTTTTGCCGATTTCATCCCTGACCAGCAGATAGGCGCGCATCTGGCTGAAATGACTCATCAGTCTGGCCAGCTCCTCATCGATCGCGCAGCGGTCCGCCATGATGGCAACCTCCTGTGCGAGGCGCTGGGGCTCCACCCCTTCCGTCAGCATCGCCTGCAGGCGGGATTCCAGCCTGTGCCGATACTCCCGAACCACCCGGGGCGCCTCCTCCTGAATGCTCTCGCGCAGGGATGCCGCCAGCTCCAGATGCACAGACAAATCCTTCTGAAGGTTATCCCCCTCCTGCTCGCGCATTTCCGTCACCTGCACCAGCGCAATCTTGAGAGCCTCCCGGCACAGACGCGAAAGCAGCTCGGGATTCATTTCCGGCTCCGTTACCTGTACCACGCCCTGCAGCTGCATCAGACGCTCCACAGTCAGCTCCCCCTTCGCTCCGGCTTCCTTCCGCAGCCGTTCAGCGGCTTCCAGATACGCCTTCGCGAGAGGAACATCCGTCTCCACGCTCATGGAGGCTTCCGCGAGGTTTTTCACCGTCAGATACACATCCACGTGGCCCCTGCGCAGCGAACGGCTGATTTCTTCCCTGGCAACAGGCTCCAGAAAGGCAATCGTCCTCGGCAGACGCAGGCTGATGTCCAGGAAACGATGATTCACCGTTTTCAGCTCGGCGGTAACCTCCCAGCCCTCCGTCTGCGCGGATCCCATCCCGCATCCAGTCATACTCCGCATGCATGTTTCCTCCTTTGCAAAGAGATATTATATCATACGGATGAGGTAAAGGCAATGTAACCAAAAGAATCCTTTTCCATAATTTGAGCGTTTCCTTTTCCGGGTTTCATGGCAGGAAAAAGATTGCATCCAGCCGGATAAATGTTATATAATGTATGCAGCAGCAGAATCCCCAGACGGAAAGGAGAAAATGTTACATGAAAAGAAGAATCGGCATTCTGACCAGTGGTGGAGACTGTCCCGGGCTGAACGCGGCCATCCGGGGCGTGGCCCGGGCTGCCTATGAAACCTTTGATGCGGAAATCGTCGGCATTCACGACGGTTATCGGGGACTGATCGAGGGGGATTACTCCGAAATGACCCAGAGTCAGTTTTCCGGCATTCTGACCCTGGGCGGCACCATTCTGGGAACCAACCGGACTCCCTTCCGGGACATGCGGAAAATCGGCGATGACAACGTGGACAAGGTCGCCGCAATGAAAAAAACCTATAAAGCGCTGAAGCTTGACTGTCTGGTGACCCTCGGCGGAAACGGCACCCATAAGACAGCCAACCTGCTCAGCGAAGAAGGGCTCAATGTCATCGGCCTTCCCAAGACCATCGATAATGACATCTACGGGACGGACTTCACCTTCGGTTTTCACACGGCCAACGATATCGCCACCGACGTGATCGACCGTATCCACACCACCGCCGCCAGTCACGGCCGCGTGATGGTCGTTGAGATCATGGGCAATAAAGCCGGCTGGCTGACCCTGTACTCCGGCGTGGCAGGCGGTGCGGACGTGATTCTGATCCCCGAAATCCCTTACAGCATTGACAAGGTTGCCGAGGTCGTCGAACGCCGCGCCGAAAACAACAAGGGCTTCACCATCATTGCCGTGGCCGAAGGGGCCATGGACAAGGATGAAGCCAAAATGAAGAAAAAGGAGCGGGAGGCCAACCGTGCCGCCTCTCACTTCTCAGCCAGCGCCTATGTTGCTCAGCTTCTTCGGGAGCAGGTGGGTGTTGAGGCCCGGAACGTTGTGCCCGGACACATTCAGCGCGGCGGTACGCCCAGCGCCTATGACCGCGTTCTCTCCACTCAGTTCGGCGTTCACGCGGCGGAACTGATCAAGGCCGGCGTGTTCGGCGTCACGGTAGCGCTGAAGGGAAATGAAATATCCCATAATCTGCTGGGGGACGTTGCCGGCGTCACAAAGACCGTCCCGGTCGATCATCAGCTGGTCAAAACCGCCAAGAAAATCGGCATTTCCTTCGGAGACTGAGATTCAGGCCTCACAGCAACAGGCAGGGCGAACGCCCTGCCTGTGTTTTCTATGTCCAGTCCTTCCAGATGTCAGGCTGATATCCCACGGTCACCTGGTTTCCGCAGCGAACGATCGGAGATCTGAGCAGCCAGGGGGCCTCCTGAATCGCCGGGATCAGAAGCGCTTCCCGGTCATAGTAGCACGCCGGATGCTCCCGCACCCGTGCCTGCTCCCGGTCCAGCAGATTTTCCATTCCAACCGCGCGGAGCATGATCTGAATTTCCCGCTCTCCCAGCCTGTGCTTCTTCAGATCGAGCATCTGCACAGGAATGCGCCTTTCCTTAAAAAACCGTTCCGCCTTCTGGGCGTCAAAATTTTTCTTGCCCAGATAAATCTGAATGCTCACGGGGCTTTTCCTCCCCTCTGCTGCCGGATGTCCACACCCAGCAGGGGTACAACAGCGCAGTACCGCTGATCCGTGATTCGCGAGGAAATCCGTTCCGTATAGCGGGTTCGAAGCGTCTTCAGATCCAGGTTGGTGGAAATGACGGTCGCCCGCTGGTTCATCTGCCGTTCGTTCAGAAGGTAAAACAGCTGTTCAATGGTAATATTCTGCATCATGGGTTCGCTTCCCAGATCGTCCAGCATCAGGACCTGCGTCTCCAGAAGCTCCCGGAGACCTGCATCGTTTTCAAAATAGCTTTTTCGGGCAGCCTGCAGAAAATCAAACGCACTGATCATTCTGACCTGAATTCCGCGGTCCAGCAGACGCGAGGCCATCGCATGAAGGAGAAAGGTTTTCCCCAGTCCCGAGGCTCCAGTCAGCAGAATATCCCTGTATCGGCTGTCCGGATAGGTATTGGCCCAGGTCTCACAGAGTTCCCGGGTCCTCTGCATCAGTATTCTCTGAGAAAAGCTGCTGCCCGGAAGAGGCGTATCCGGAAAAACCGACGGATCAAAGGCTTCAAAGGTCTCACCGTTGTTTTCGTTCAGGCCGGCGCGCTCGCGAAGCTTCTGCTGATAGCTTCGGATCATGCAGGCACAGGGCTCCCGGATCGGCTCCCCCACATAGCCTGTATCGCGGCAAAGCGGGCAGGTGTAGATTGGGGCCAGATAATTCGCGGGATATCCCTTCTCCTCCAGAGCCGAGCGGATGCGGGCAGAAAGCGCCTCCATGCGTTCCGGCAGACCATCGGTCTGCGCGTCCCCGCGGAGAATGCCCCGCAGCGTTCCGTAAATCATCTGCTCCCGATCATTCATCAGAGCTCCCAGCTCAGGAAACCGTCCGCGAATCTCCTCCCGCCTGCGCTGTTCGATCCGCTCGTTCTCGCGCCTGCGATCTTCATAGTCCGCTTCCAGCTCCCGCACCAGATCCTCACGCATGGCCCTCGCCTCCCATCAACCGGGCAAAAACTTCCTCCGGCGTTTCGGTATGTTCCTCGTAAGGACGTTGCGGATACTGCTGTGCGCCGACGGTTCTCTCCGGATTGCCGGAGCTGCTCCTCCGGCCCTCCTCCAGGAACCTGCGGCGCTCTGTCTCCATGGCGTCCTCCGTCCGTGCTCCTCGTTCATGAAAGATCTCCAGAAGCTTGTCGAGATAGGACATGGGAGCCCGCGCCTCGTTGGCAAACCGGGCAGCGAAGAGGATCTGATTCCCGGTAAAGGCCCATTCATTTTCCCATTTATCCACCAGTCTCCGGCTGCTTTCGCCGATGCGCGGCTCGTTCGCGTTCCATTGTTCTCTCAGCTGACGCAGCAGGTCATTCTGATGATGGAACACAGCCACGTATGCTTCCACCTGGGCGCTGCTTTCCAGCCCCCGCTTTTTCCAGGATTGCAGCAGCTTTTTCAGATCTGCCAGAGATTTCTGATTCTGCGCGCACTCCTGCGCTCCGATCAGGATCACGTCCTGCGGATACATCGCTTCCAGCCCCTGATACAGGGCCAGGCTGTCAGAGGTAATGGAGCCCTTGCCCAGCGTCCGGATCAGATTTCTCAGCCGTTCGCCCCGTGCCAGAGAGGCGTCCACCTCCTGCTCGCGAATGGAGCCTCCTTCAGCCGCCTCCTCCCGCATGCTCCGGAGAATTCCATCCAGATATCCCATACTGGGATCTCCCTTGGCCGTCTCATCGCATGCACGGTCAATCGCTTCGGGAGTAAACTGCCAGTCTATAATCCACTTTCGGTACAGGGCCACCTGTCCCTCAGAGGGGGATCCTTTTTTCCCCAGGCGGCGCAGAACCCTCCGTACGCCATCGTACAGAAGCCTGTCCCTGGACAGGAAATCCTCCGCCTCCTCAATCGTCCGAACCTGCTCCTGCGCCATCTGAACCGCAACCTTGCCCGCGCTCTGGATCGTAAAATTCTGTCCCTTCACTCTCGCCATGTGCTTGAGCAGCATGATCACGACTTCCTGAGGCAGTTTCAGCTCCTCGACCCATTCATAGCATTGCTGAATTTCTGCCCCGTGCAGTCTCCGGCCATGATCAAAGGCATCGTACAGGGCTTCTCCGAAAGCAGAGAAATCAGGATCAACCGGCTCCTCGGTGACCAGATTCTTCCGCTTCAGATTCACATACTTCCAGGTCGGGGGCCTGTCGCTCACCCGCCGGACTGTTCCCTGCCGTTCCCAGTAACGGAAAGCCTTCTCAATTTCCTCTGTCGGAAGATTCAGATCGTGGCTCATGCGCTCGAGAGAAACCTCTTCCTCCGGATGATAGCAGAACATGAGTCCGTAAAGATAGATTTTGATATAGTCTCCGCTGGCCTGGGGAAGATATTCCTGGATAAACTGATTGTCCACCGGCGTCACGTCGAACATCGCAAAGTGATCGTCGAAACCAAATGTGGCCATTGCTTCCTCAGCCCCCGCCTTTCCTGATTCAGAGGTTTATTTTACCTGAAAGTGTTCTGTTTCGCAACTTGTTTTCAGCCTGACAGTATGCTATAATGCGAATAACTTTGAAAAGGAGGTTTTTCTATATGCCACTTGTTACCACGACCGAGATGTTCAAAAAGGCCTATGACGGTGGGTACGCCGTTGGTGCATTCAACGTAAACAACATGGAAATCATTCAGGGCATTACCGAGGCTGCCGGTGAGCTCAACGCTCCGGTGATTCTGCAGGTTTCCAAGGGTGCTCGCGCCTATGCAAATCATACCTATCTGGTCAAGCTGGTGGAAGCTGCTGTCGAGCTGAATCCCAACATTCCCATCGCGCTGCACCTGGATCACGGCGATTCCTTTGAGCTCTGCAAGAACTGCATCGACGGCGGTTTCACCTCCGTCATGATTGACGCCTCCTCCAAGCCCTACGAAGAAAACATTGCTCTGACCCGTCAGGTCGTCGAGTACGCTCATGACCACGGTGTCGTGGTTGAAGCGGAACTGGGTACCCTCGCCGGTGTCGAGGATGAAGTCTCCGTGGAAGCTGATAAGGCCATGTACACCCATCCCGAAGAAGTCGTTGACTTCGCAACCCGCACCGGGTGCGACTCCCTTGCGATCGCCATCGGCACCAGCCACGGCGCATACAAGTTCAAGCCCGGTACCAAGCCCCAGCTCCGGTTTGACGTGCTGGAAGAGTGCTCCAAGCAGCTGCCCGGCTTCCCGATCGTTCTGCACGGTTCCTCCTCCGTCCCCCAGGAGTTCGTTGCGGAAATCAACAAGTACGGCGGAAATATGCCCGGTGCCATCGGCATTCCGGAAGAACAGCTCCGTCAGGCCGCCCGCAGCGCTGTCTGCAAGATCAATATCGACTCCGATATTCGCCTGGCCATGACTGCCAGCATCCGGAAGTATTTTGCGGAGCATCCGGATCATTTCGATCCCCGGCAGTATCTGAAGCCTGCCCGTCAGGCCGTGAAGGACATGGTTGCTCATAAGATCGTCGATGTCCTCGGCTGCAACGGCAAAGCATAATCATTCCTGTAAAAAGCCGGGGCTGTGCATCACACAGCCCCGGTTTTTCATGTCTTCACTCATTTTTACTCACGGCGCTTCACACCGACATAGATGCGCTCCGCCTTGGGCTCATATACATCCCGATACAGGTTTTTGCGATCTGTCAGCACGTTGCCGGTATATTCCAGACGGTAGCTCTGCACGACATAGCCGGGCTTAGCCTTGCTGACGCTCTTTTCCTGATCGGTGTAGGTCACGTAAGTCCCCTGCTTATCCTTGACATACTCCGGATTGACCGGCGCCGGGATTTCCTCGACGACCTCCGCCTCCAGCTCGTATCTCACATCCCCCATGTCCTGTCCGTACATGCTGATTTTGGCGATCAGTCGTCTCTTGTTGCTGGGATCCTCCTGCACTGCCGCTACAATATAGAGCGGCTCATCCGAGGTGTTTTTGAATACGAAATCGATCCGCTTGTTATACATCCAGTAAACCGTTGCGTCCTTGCCGTAGTCCGTATAGTTCACTTCATCCGAATGAGGCTCCCGCTTCACGATACTCATTCCCGCGCAGACGGCAGCCTGATACAGCGTGGTGCTTGCCTGACATACGCCGCCGCCGACGCCCATCACATGCTCCTTGTAGGCGTATTCAATGGCGGGAAAAAAGCCGTTTTCGATGCTTCGCTCTCCAACCACGTCATTGAAGCTGAAATTCTTTCCCGGATCCAGCACATATCCGTTGATCTTTTCAAAAGCCCTGCGGATATTATTGTTCCGTTCCTCTGTGGAGGAGGTGGAAATGGGCGTATAAACAGACGAACGAAGCATATAGTGCCTTTTCAGATCGTTCACCGTGACGGCGGGCGCTACGGTTTCAGGCTGAAGCTCTATTTTCCCGCTGACCAGGGTAGCCACCATTCTGTAGAGATTCTCCCGGATCGGCTCCGTGTCCAGGCGCAGGCCATAGGTTTCGTCCGTAAAAATGAACGGATAGGGCTGTGTCGTATCAAAGGCAACCAGGGAGGCGTCCGTCGCAGGCTTTTCAATGCTGGCCTTGATCTGGCTCAGAAGAGAATCGATCACCGAGGTGTCTCCGCTGGGAACAGCCGTATATGCCTGATAGGGTTCTTCCTCCAGGGCTGCCATGGCGGCATAGCGCTGCTCATAGTCTCCCTCGTGTCCCTGAGCCCATGCCCTGTTCATGACCTCTCCAATATCGACGCTCATGCCCAGCATACTGGCATTGATTTCTGCCAGAACGTTCCCCTGATAGGTCAGCTGAACCTTCCAGGCGTCGTTGCGCTGCTGAATCTGAGACTGTACGGAATTCAGCGCCTGCTCCGGCGTCATTCCGCCCAGAGCAATCCCGTCGACATAGACGCCGGGAACGAAAAGACGGTTATAAGGCTCCACACGGTCACTGATCTGCTTCGTCCTGCTGTAGCTCATCGCGGCAAAGGTTCCGCCTACCCCCAGAATCACCACCGCCAGGACAGCGAGCACCACGGCCAGCGCATGGCCCTTACGGGGTCTCTTTTCCGGTTCCGGCGCAGGCTGCTGCACCGCAACATATCCACGGCCGTAGGACGCTGTCTGATATCTCTGGGTCTGACCGGTTCTGCTTCCCGGCACGGCCGCCCGGTTCGGCATTCCGCCCTGGCCTGATCCATAGCCCTGTCCCGCGTATCCGGAACCTGCCTGATATCCGGCATTTCCATAGGCGTTGGGCGGATATCCCTGCTGAGAAGGATATCCCTGCTGAGGCGGATAGCTCTGAGGCGGCACAGCGTTGAATCCGGGGTTTGTGTTCTGAAGACGCTGCGGGGGAATATAGCCTCTGCCCGTCCCGGACATCAGATCAGGCCGCATGGATTCAGCCGCTCTGCCGACCCGTTCCGGTGTAGACGCAGACCGATCCCCGCGCCGCCGCCGGGTGACTTCCTCATTGGGCAATGCCGTTTCCCCCCTTCCATCTTTGTTTCACTTTCTTCTGATTACAATTCCTTGGTTTCACTCTGATCCGTATCGGCAGCCTTTCCGTCCAGGTCTGACTGCTCTTCCCTGTCTGATCCGTAGGACTGCGCCTCCTGTGCGCTTTCGGCTATGATTTCCCGGGCGGTCCGGATCCGGTCGTTTCCGGTTTCTCCGACGTCCGCATCATCGCCCATGATCTTCAGGAAATCAGCCCGGTTCAGGGTTTCCTGCGCCAGCAGCGCATTCACCAGAGCGTCCAGCTCAGGCTTCTTTTCCCGAAGAATCTTCTTGGCAATTTCGTACCGGGCATTCAGAATCTCAGAGACTTCCCGGTCAATCCGGGCAGCAACCTCCTCGCTGTATTCGCGGCTCTGCCCGAATTCCATGCCCACAAAAACTTCCTGATCACTGCCCAGATAGATGGTTCCGATGTTGTCGCTCATGCCAAACTGAGTCACCATTTTCCGGCAGATCTCCGTTGCCCGCTTGAGGTCGCTGGAGGATCCCGTGTAGATCTCGCCCAGAGCTACCTCTTCCGCCGCGTGGCCGCCCAGCATCATGGAAATCTGATCCAGCAGCTGGCTCCGGGACAGATTGTCATGCTCCTCCGAGGGAAGGGCCAGCGTATGACCGGCGGCCTGGCCTCTGGGAACGATGGTAATGAGATGAACCTCATCGCAGCCCTTGAGCATATGACCGACAATCGCATGCCCGCCTTCATGATAGGCGACCATCCGGCGGTCCTTCTCATTGACCTTGTGGCTCTTCTTTTCCGGACCCATCTGCACCCGCGCAATGGCATCGATCAGAAGCTGCTGATCAATTTTCTTCTTTCGGGCACGGGCAGCCAGAATGGCCGCCTCATTCATCACATTTTCAAGATCAGCGCCGGTTGCGTAGGGCATTCTTTTGGCAATATTGTCCAGATCCACATGCTCATCCAGAATCTTGCCCTTGCTGTGAACCTTCAGGATGGCCACTCGACCGTTCTGATCCGGATAATTCACCGTGACCTGACGGTCAAAGCGTCCGGGTCTCATCAGCGCCGGATCGAGGATATCCCTCCGGTTCGTCGCGGCCATGACGATTATGCCCTCATTGACCGCAAAGCCATCCATTTCGACCAGAAGCTGATTCAGCGTCTGCTCCCGTTCATCGTGACCTCCGCCCAGGCCGGCGCCGCGATGGCGACCAACCGCGTCAATTTCATCAATGAAAACGATGGCTGGCGCAACCTTTTTGGCCTGTTCGAACAGATCCCGAACGCGGCTGGCGCCGACACCCACGAACATTTCCACAAAATCGCTGCCGCTGATGGAGAAGAAGGGCACGCCCGCCTCTCCGGCAACAGCCTTGGCCAGCAGCGTCTTTCCGGTACCGGGAGGGCCTACCAGCAGTACGCCCTTGGGGATGCGCGCCCCTACCTCGGTATAATTCTTCGGATTCTTCAGGAAATCGACCATCTCCTGAAGCTCTTCCTTCTCCTCATCCGCGCCTGCCACATCGGCAAAGGTGATCTTGTTTTTCGACGGATCCTGTACGCGCGCCCTGCTCCGGCCAAAGGACATGACCCGACCGTTTCCCCCCGTCTGGGAGCGCATGATGACAAACCACAGCGCACCCATCACCACCAGCATGATGAGATACGGAAGGAAATCGTACCACCAGGGCACAACGACCGGCGCACGGTATTCCAGCTCGAAGGAAAGATCTTTTACAGAAATCTGTTCCAGCTCCGCACCCTGTTTTCTGGCTTCCATCTGGCGAACCGTTTCCAGAAAATCGGGGCCGATCGTGGTCTCAAAGTCATAGCTTCGTTCCGGAAAATCTGCATCGGCCACCGTGGTGGTGGTCGTGAGACCTACCAGGCTGTTGTTCCGGACCGCGACGCGCGCCACCTTGCCCTCGGAGATCATTTCAAGCAGTTTCGGATATTCGATCCGGCGGGAGACCGTCTGCGTGAGCCCTCCGTTGAGCAGAATGGCGATCAGCAGCAGAACCAGCAGCAGAATGATATATCCGGCAATTCCTCTTGAAGGTTTTCTGTTCAATGCGTTTCCCTCCTTGCGGTTTCTTCCGTGACCGCATCCGCCCAGATTAATGAGATTCCTGATACACCGAGGGGCTCAGAACACCGATATCCGGAAGATTCCGATATACCTGATCATAGTCCAGCCCGTAACCTACCACAAAAGCATCCGGAATGTCAAAGCATACATAATCCACCGTCAGATCCGGAACCTTTCTTCTGGCAGGCTTATCCAGCAGCGCCGCCACGCGCAGAGAAGCAGCGCCGCGCTGCAGCAGGATTTTTTTCAGATAGTTCAGCGTGATACCGCTGTCTACAATATCCTCGACAATGATCACATCCCTGCCAAGAATATCCCGGTCCAGGTCCTTGAGCACCCGGACGACACCGGTGGTTTTCGTCGCGCTGCCATAGCTGGAAATCGCCATGAATTCTGTCGTCAGCGGAAGGTCAATTTCGCGGATCA
>ODAJ012171956.1_pt1 | contig 12478 bp, 9 predicted proteins | sample 1539241 | NCBI WGS metagenome assembly ODAJ01 (sample SAMN02144231, study PRJEB22623) | gut metagenome | biome: sheep rumen | host: Ovis aries | place: New Zealand | reverse complement strand
AATGAGATTCGAACTCACGGCCTTTCGGATGCGAACCGAACGCTCTCCCACTGAGCTATATCCCCATCACAGGATATATTACATCTTTCGAACAATTTAATCAAGGGTAATTTTCAATTGTGCCACATAATTCAGACATAATTCAGACAGAATGCAGTCCGGCATGTCTTAATTATTTCCGTGTAGCAGGAGATGAGCGGCTTTGTTGCAAAAGAAAACTATATATGGTAATATAGCGATGTATTATGTGTCGTTCATACTATATATGACATGAGGAGGCAGAAATTGGATAATTTCAGAGAATGGGTCTCTGACAATCTCCGCTATATCATGCTGATCTGCGCAATCGCAGTCGTCTGCATAGGAATTTTCTTCGGCGTGCGCGCGATCACAGGCAGAATGTCAGCCGGCAATTCCGGCGCGGAGAACACGGGGGCAGCCGCTGTGGCGACCGGCATCCCGGCGGAAGAGATCGAATCAGGTGCATCATTGGCTGAGTCCGCCGCGACTCTGCAGGAGAACAAGATCCCTGAGGTATCGGGTCTTGTCACAACATACTACATGGCGCTCAACAGCAAGAACGTCGAGAGCGTGAGAGCGATTTCCGACAATCTCTCTGATCAGGATGTGAAGGATATCGAGAATTCCGAGACCGAGTACTCGGATATCAAGTCCTATATTAAACAGGGACCAGAGAAGGATGATTCGAGTTACGTGGTATATGCGTCCTACGAGTACATCAATCCCAGTCTCTACGTGAAGCATCCGGGTCTTTCCTGGCTGTATGTGAAGAGAAATGATGCCGGAGAGTATAAAATCATCGTCGACGCGTCCTCGGATGAGAAACTGACCGCGTATGTGAACGAGATCTCCGCGGAGGCGGACGTGAAGGCGCTGGTCGATGAGATCACGGAAGCGTCAAAGAAGGCCGACGCCGATGAGCAGGCCGCCGCGGAAGCCGCGGGCACTGCGCAGGCTGATGCCGGTGAGACCGAATCAGCTGCTCCTGAGTCACCGGCCCCGGAGGCGGAGGAGACGCCGAAGGAGGAGACTGCGGGTGCTGAGGAAGCTGAGCAGGCACCTGCCGCTCCGGAAGAGAGCGAGGAGGAAGGTCAGGAAGAGGACACCGAGTCGGAAGAGAGTCTGGGTTACAATAATGAATTCCCGGACGACGGAGCACCTGAACACAGTGCTGTGATCGGCTCTACCTGCAATCTCAGAGCAGGAGCGGGCTACAATTACAAGGTCGTCACAGTGCTTGAGCAGGGGACGCCCATCACTGTCATCGGAGAGGTCTCGAAGGGCTGGTATCACATCTCCTGTGAGGCCGGCGAAGGCTATATCGGGACCAGGTTCGTCGACTTCGGGTGATGAGCCGTAAAGTACAGGATTTCGAGCATAACTAAAGGGGCTGCCGCATTGAGACGAGCCACCGCTGTATATGGCAGATATTATTTGCAACTGTCTGCCATATACAGTGAGGACGCCGTCTCGATGCGACAGCCCCTTATCATATTTTTCAGTTAAGTCTCCCGTAGGATATGCCGGATCTCAGAGTGTAGCCGCGCGCCGAGGCGAGCTCGCTCACCGTGACCAAACGGTAGCCCCTCTCCAGAAGAGCCGGAATAAGCATCTGGGCAGCAATATAAGACTGCTCATAAATCTCATGCATCAATATGATATCTCCGTCCTGTACACTGTTCATCACGGTGTCATAGGTGATCTGAGCATTTTTATGGGACCAGTCCAGTGTGTCGATTGACCACATGATCATGGGCATTCCGAAGGAGTTGGCTATGACCAGATCGTTGTAGCCGCCGCCCGGCGGGCGGAAAAGCGTTGGATTCGAACCGGTCACGGAGCGTATCGCGTCGTTGGTCCTTGATATCTCCGAGGCGATCTGATCTGCCGTGAGGTGAGTCAGGGTCTTGTGATCCCATGAGTGATTGCCCTGCTCCATGCCCATATCGTGCTCCCGCTTCACTGCGGACGCGAAATCCGAGACCTGAGAGCCGATCATAAAGAAAGTGGCTTTGGCATTGTACTGGCGGAGCAGATCAAGGATCCGGTCCGTGTATTCGCCGGGACCGTCGTCGAATGTCAGCGCGACCATGGGAGCGCTGTCATATTCCCGACCGGGATCGTACTTGCCGTTATCATCGAACCAGCACCATTTACCGTCCAGGTTCTTCCAGCCTTTTGCGGCATTTCCGTCGCCGTCGAAGTAGTATCTGGAATCGCCCGACTCGACCCATCCGGTCTGCATGACTCCCTTTGAGTCGAAATAGTGCATGATGCCGTCGACCGCGATAAGTCCTGTCTGCATGACACCGTCACCGTCCATGTAGTAGGTGCTGCCGTCCACAGTCAGAAGACCTGTCTTTCTGGCTCCGTCGTCCCCGAGATAATATGTCTTATCGTCGAGAGCCAGCCAGCCCGTCTGAACTGTACCGGTGTCGTCCGCGTAGTAGGTGACATCACTATCCGTGATCCAGCCGGTCTCGAGCCTGCCGTCTTCACCGAGATGGTACCGCTTTTCGTCAAGTTCCAGCCATCCGGTCTGCATCGCGCCGTAATCATCGAAGTAGTAGCGGCCTCCGTCGTCATCGGTGTACCAGCCGGTCACCGGTGTTCCGTCTCCGCCGAGGCGGTAGGTAACATTATTGTCGTCCGTAGCCCATGTATCCGTATGCTTCTGACCTGTGATGTCGAAGTAATAGAGCTTGTCGTCCACTGAGACCCATCCGGTCGACATATATCCGTGGTTGTTAAAGTAGTAGTCATGTCCGTCGATCGTGTACCAGGTCGAGACCGGGCTCGGACCTTCATCCGGCGTGTAATGCCAGCCGTTGATGTCGACAGCCCATCCGGTCCGATACCCCTCGTAGATCGGGGTCCGGGTCCTGTGTTTAGGAGTCGGATACTTTACATTCAGGTAAGCGCAAAACGTGAGCAGACAGATCAGAATCGGCATCATTCCGACGATACAGATAAGTGCTTCAAGTTTTCTTGTCTTCAATCGCAATTCTCTGCGCTCTGCTTTAGTCAATATATGCCCCCATTATTTTTCTATATTTGAAAATGATACCACTTTTCTTCTTTAATTCAAGTCCTGAAAATGATATGATAGAACCAATCTGTGCCTTTGTACGAAGCTCCCGCAGCCGGGAGCGGGCTGCGCGGTATGGCGCCGGCGCGGAGCAGACAGATAAAGTACGATTTTAGCAGGACGAGAATGAATCAGGAAAGTATTCGATTAAATAAATATATCAGTGCCTCGGGATTCTGCTCCCGCAGGGAAGCCGACCGCCTCATTGAAGCCGGTTCCGTGACGATCGTAAAGAGCGGAGAGGGGCAGGCGGTCCCCGCGAGGATAGGAGAGCAGGTGTGTCCGGGAGACCGCGTCTTTGTGAACGGGCACGAGGTTGCTGCCGAAAAGCAGGAGAAGCTCTACTACATGCTGAACAAGCCCAGGGGAATCATATGCACGGGTGATCGGCATATCAAGGACAACGTCATCGATTTCGCGGGTCTTACACAGTATATCTCCTACGCCGGAAGGCTCGACCGGGATTCGACCGGTCTTGTGCTGTTGACCAACGACGGCGAACTGAACGACAGGATCATGCGCGCTTCCAACTATCATGAGAAGGAATACATCGTGAAGGTGGATAAAGTACTGACGCCCGAGTTCATCATAGCCATGCAGAACGGTATGGAGATTGTTCTTGATGATGATCGTCATCTTACCAATGAGATAGACAGAAAGGGCAGACGGAAGGGGACCGTTGTGAAGACACGGCCCTGCCGGGTCCGCCGTTTGAATAAAAATGAATTTTCTATTATCCTGACCCAGGGGTATAACCGGCAGATCAGACGAATGTGCCTGTCAAGAGGCTATTCGGTGCTGGAAATAAAGAGAGTCCGCATCATGAATCTTCTCCTCGGCGATCTAAGGGAGGGGGCTCTGAGACCTCTTAGCGGTGAGGAGATCACGGAACTGAGACGACTGGCCATGAGACCGGGTAACGACCGGAGGCCGGGGGCAAATAAAGGCAGACGAGGTCATGCTCAATGAATATTGATACGGAAAGACTCAGCGAGTATAAGAATCTTACAGCTGAGATCAGAAAATATAATGAAGCGTACGAGGCCGGCGAAGCGATTATTTCCGATTATGAATATGACAGGCTGATGCTGCGCCTTAAGGCTATGGAACGCGAGGATCCGTCCCTCACAGTCGATGATTCTCCGACCAGGACTGTCGGTGCCAGCGTAAAGCGGACCGCCGGAGTGACTGTCAGTCACAATGTTCCGATGCTATCCATCCAGGATGTCTTTAATAAAGAAGATGTGCTGGAGTGGGTACACAGGGTCCGCGAGATCCACCCGGATGCTGTCTTTTGCGTGGAACAGAAAATCGACGGCCTGTCCATGACGCTGCGCTATACGGACGGGAAACTGACACTGGCGGAGACAAGAGGAGACGGCATGATCGGTGAGGATGTCACTGTCAACGCGCGGGTCATTCCCGACGTCAGAGAGAGTATTGACACCGATTCACCTTACCTCGAGATCCGCGGTGAGGTCTATATGTCTCACGCTGACTTTGACAGGACCAACGAGGAGCAGGAGCTTCAGGGCAGGAAAACATTTGCAAATCCCCGCAACTGCGCTGCCGGAACACTTCGCCAGCTCGACCCCGCAATGACAAAAAAGAGGGGCCTGTCCCTTTTTATCTTCAACGTGCAGGACGGAACACCGGAATTCATGGAGAGTCACTCTGAGGGTCTCGGGCGCCTTGCGCAGCTGGGCATAAAGACGGTTCCGTCAGTGCCGTGCAGGACAGACGAGGAAATCATATCCGAGATCGACAGGATCGGCGAGATGCGCGGAGATCTGGCTTACGATATAGACGGCGCGGTCGTCAAGATCGACCAGATCGCGTACAGGAACGATTTCCCGGCGGGCGTGAAATACAGTGCCGGGCACATAGCCTATAAGTATCCCCCGGAGGAGAAGGAGACGGTCATAACCGACATTGAGATCTCAATAGGAATGACCGGGCGTGTGAACCCCACAGCCGTGTTCGAGCCGATCAGGCTCTGCGGCACGACTGTCCAGAGGGCTACTCTGCACAATCAGGACTTTATCAATACGCTCCACATCGGCATCGGCGACACTGTTGTCGTGTATAAGTCGGGGGAGATAATCCCGAAGATAAAGAGCTCTGTGCCGGAAAAACGGCCGGCAGGTGTGCAGGATTTCCGTCTCCCCGACGTGTGCCCTGTCTGCGGCGGTCCCATTGTACAGGAAGAGGGCATGTCGGATAAGAAATGTATCAACCCGAATTGCCCTGCCCAGCTCGAACGCCACCTCATCAACTTTGTCGGTCGCAGCGCGATGGATATCAAGGGCTTCGGCGAGGAGAACGTACTGACGCTTGTCAGGGAGAAGCTTCTTAGCGGCATAGCCGATATCTATACTCTGAAGGATCACAGACAGGAGATGCTGGATAAAAAGCTGATCGGTCTTGAGAAGAGTACGGACAAGCTGCTTCTTGCCATTGAAAACTCAAAGAAGAACGAGCCGTGGAGGCTTCTTGCCGGACTGGCCATTGAAAATGTCGGCAGCACTTCCGCAAGGACGATCATGCGGCACTTCGGTTCATTTGAAAAGCTCATGCAGGCGGACCGGGAGACACTTCTTTCCGTCAAGGACGTGGGTCCGGCGACAGCCGCGGCGATCGTCAGCTTCTTCTCGGCAGAGGAGAACCGGGAGCTTATGGAAAAGCTCAGGGAAGCCGGTCTCACCATGGCGGAGGAAGTGAAGGCAGCGGGAAGTGAGCTGGCCGGAAAGACATTTGCAGTCACAGGCGATGTGCACAAGTTCAAGAACAGGAACGAGCTCACAGCGTTCATTGAGGACCGCGGCGGGAAGTGCGCGGGCAGTGTCTCGAAGAAAACATTTGCTCTTATCAACAATGATCCGGGCAGTATGTCCGGAAAAAATAAAAAGGCCCGGGAGCTCGGCATTCCGATCATCACGGAGGAGGAATTCCTGAGAGCTCTGGAGGAAGGAGAATACAATGCCAATTAAAGTACCGAATGATCTGCCTGTACGGGCGATACTTGAGAAAGAGAATATTTTCGTCATGGATGAGAACCGCGCGATCCATCAGGATATTCGCCCGATCCAGATCCTCATCCTGAATCTCATGCCGATCAAGGAGGACACGGAGCTTCAGATATTAAGAGAACTCTCGAACACTCCGCTCCAGATCGACTGCACGTTCATGAGAATGCGCTCACATGATTCCAAGAATACATCCAAGAGCCACCTGGATACTTTCTATGTGACCTTCGATCAGATCAAGAGAAAGCACTATGACGGCATGATCGTCACCGGCGCTCCTGTCGAGCTCTATGAGTTCGAGGATGTCGACTACTGGGATGAGATCTCTCAGATATTCTCATGGATCAACACGCATGTCACTTCGACGATTTATCTCTGCTGGGCGGCCCAGGCAGCTATGTATTACTACTACGGTCTGCAGAAGAAGCTTCTGGATAAAAAGATGTTCGGCCTGTTCCAGCACAAGGTATTCAACCGAAAGGTCCCGCTGGTCAGAGGTTTTGACGATCAGTTCCTCATGCCTCATTCGAGATACACGGATGTTCCGGCGAAAGATATTGCCAACTGCCCTGAGCTCACGATCCTCGCTCAGTCGAAGGAGGCGGGCGTATTCCTCTGCATGGCGGAGAACGGGAGAAAGATATTCGTCACAGGTCATCCGGAATACGGACGCATGCAGCTCCGGCGCGAGTACGAGCGCGACAAGAAGAAGGGACTTGATATTGACCTGCCGAAGAATTACTTCCCGGATGACGACCCGGGCAAGAGACCGCCTCTCGTGTGGAGAGCCCATGCCAATAATCTCTATACCAACTGGCTGAACTATTACGTCTACCAGTCGACTCCTTACGATCTGGACGGAACGCCGTGGGGAGATGAGATACCGGATAATTATTCGGAAAAACGTATCGATGAGAAATAATCCTTTGCTTTTGCGCGGATTCCTATTATAATTTGTAAGTCATTGCAGTAAGATTGCCCGGCAGTATGCCGGGCAGATCATACCGGAGGAGATTTTTTAATGGAAGACAATCAGCAGATCAAAGAAGCGGAGATAGACCTTCGGGAGGTCATCGCCGCTGTCTGGGCAAAGATGTATCTGGTGATCCTTGCGGCTGTCATATTTGGCGGTCTCATTTATGTGTTCACGAAATTCTTCGTGACACCCATGTATACATCGAACACAAAGGTCTATATTCTGAACAGGACAAGTCAGAATTCCGAGATCGTCAACACGGCCGACCTCAATTCATCCACATATCTCACGCAGGACTATCTGCAGCTGGTCACAGCTCGACCCGTCATGCAGGAGGTCATCGATGAGCTCGGGCTCGGCATGACTACCAACCGCCTTGCGGCGACGATCTCCGTCACGAACCCGGCGGATACCCGATACATTGTCATTAATGTCACGCACGAAGACCCCGCCATGGCGCAGGCGATCGCCGACGCTGTTCGAGTGTCCTCGGCCGAGTATATCACAAAGATCATGGCGATCCAGGCGGTCAATACTGTCGAGGAGGCGGACCTGCCTGTGAGCCCGTCCAGCCCGGCGGTAAGGAGAGACACGTTCCTCGGTGCCGTCCTCGGCGCGATGCTCGCAGTCATTCTGATCGTGATCCGTTTCATGCTCAATGATACGATCAAGGACAGTGAGGATGTGGAGCGATACCTCGGTCTGTCTGTCCTCGGTGTCATCCCCAGGGAGGATGACGCTATGGAAACCAGCAGGACAAGGAAGAGCAGAAAGAGAAAGGCGAAGAGGAAGTAAGATGCCGATCGTAAAATTAAAGGACAAAACGCAGCATTTTCAATTCGACGAAGCCATAAAGATGCTGCGCACCAATGTGGAATTTGCAGGTGAAAATGTACAGGCCGTGTGCATAACCAGCTGTCTTCCCAATGAAGGGAAGTCTTCGATCGTTGCCCGGCTCGCGGAGTCCATGGCCCAGGCCGGAAAAAAAGTCGTGCTGATCGATGCGGACCTCAGAAAATCCGTGCTTCTCGGGCGCTATATAGTCGAGGGCGCGGAGCTGAAAGGCCTCAGCCATTTCCTGACCGGTCAGGGGACGATCAGCGAATGCCTCTGCCAGACAGACTATCCGACACTGCAGATGATTTTCTCGGGCCCGGATGTGCCGAACCCGGCAGAGCTTCTGGGAGGCAAGCGCTTTACCGCACTGATCGAGGCCCTGAGAAAGAATTATGACTATGTGCTGATCGATACGCCGCCTCTCGGCTCCGTGATCGACGCGGCTATCGTGTCAAGACAGTGCGACGGAGTCGCTCTGGTCATCGCATCCGGCGAGGTCAGCTATAAATTTGCGCAGCAGGTCAAAGCCCAGCTCGAGATGTCCGACTGCAAGATCATCGGTGTGATCATGAATAAGGTCAACATGGAATCCGGCAAGGGCTATTACGGAAAATATTACGGAAAATACTACGGAAGAGATTAAGGAAGATATATGGAAAAGATTCAGAATGTACTCACATCAAAGCTCAGGGAAGCCTTTCTTGCGGCAGGCTACGATCCGGCCTACGGCGAGGTCCGTCTCTCGGACCGCCCGGACCTGTGTGAGTTCCAGTGCAACGGTGCTCTGGCAGCCGCGAAAAAATATCACAAAGCGCCGTTTATGATCGCTGATGATGTCGTGGCAGAACTTGGCCGCGCCGAGAAGATATTTGATGCCAATGTAGTCCGCCCGGGCTTTATCAACATCAATGTCACCGGTGAGTTTCTTGCAGACCTGCTCGGGCAGATGGACGCCGATCCGTACCTGTCCATCCCGCAGGCTGAGACTCCGAAGAAAATCGTGATTGATTACGGCGGACCGAACGTTGCGAAACCTCTTCATGTCGGTCATCTGCGCAGTGCTGTCATCGGCGAGAGCATCAAGAGACTGGCCAGGGCATGCGGTGAGGATGTCATCGGTGATGTCCATCTCGGTGACTGGGGTCTTCAGATGGGCCTTATCATCACGGAAATGAAGAAGAGAAAACCGGAGCTCATTTATTTCCGGGAGGATGCCCCGGCTGATATGGACGAATATCCGAAGGAAGCGCCTTTTACACTTGCTGAGCTCGAGGAAGTCTATCCGTGCGCTTCGGCAAAGTCAAAAGAAGATGAGGCATACAAGGCGGAAGCGCTTGAGGCTACCCACCTCCTGCAGATGGGAAAGCCCGGCTACCGCGCTATGTGGCTGAAAATTATGGAGCTGTCGGTGGCCGATCTGAAGAAGAACTACGCGAGACTGGACGTCTCCTTCGACCTTTGGAACGGTGAATCCACGGTGCAACCGTATATCGCTCCGATGGTAGAGAAGCTGAAGGAGGAGGGCTATGCCCACTATGACCAGGGCGCTCTGGTCATCGATGTCGCGGAGCCGGACGACAAGATCGAGGTCCCGCCCTGCATGGTGCTGAAGTCGGACGGAGCCTCTCTCTACAATACAACGGATCTCGCGACGATCGTCCAGAGAATGGAAGATATCTGCCCGGATGAGATCATTTACGTCGTCGATAAGCGCCAGTCCCTGTATTTTGTTCAGGTATTCCGCGCAGCCCGCAAAGCCCATCTCATCAGTGAGAATACAAAGCTTGTCCATGTCGGCTTCGGCACGATGAACGGCAAGGACGGAAAACCCTTCAAGACCCGCCAGGGCGGCGTCATGAGACTTGAGACGCTGCTCGATCAGATCAAGGAGTCGATGGTCAGAAAAATTGCGGAGAACAAGAATGTCCGCGAGGAGGACGCTGACGGAACGGCAGAGATCGTATCGCTCTCAGCTATCAAGTACGGTGACCTGTCCAATCAGGCTTCGAAGGATTATGTGTTCGACGAGGAGAAATTTACAGCCTTCGAGGGCAATACCGGTCCGTATATTCTCTACACGATCGTGCGCATAAAGTCGATCCTTGAGAAGGCACATGACGCAGGCTTTGCGACAGACATGAGGCTCCTTGCGCCGGTGGATCCCGCCGAAAAGGCTCTCATGCTGGATCTCGCCCGTTTCGGCGCCTCGATCGGTGAAGCCTACGAGGAGCTTGCTCCGCACAAGATCTGCGCTTATATTTATGAGACTGCCAATGATTTCAACCGCTTCTATCACGGCACCAAGATCCTGTCAGAGGAGGATGAGGCAAGGCGCGGGAGTTATCTGAGGCTTCTCTCCCTTGTTCTCAAGGTCTTAAATAAGAGTATCGATATACTCGGATTTGACGCTCCGGATCACATGTGATTCCAGGGCGTACAGAGGGCAGAAAGGAGCAGGCCAAGTCTTTCAGGACTTTTGGTAACTGTTGCAAACTGCCCGGAATTAAGGTATACTATATCAAAAGGTACAGCCAAAGGAGCTGTGCCTTTTTTTTACTTATTATTAAGACCGGAGGCTTGTGCATGGAAAAAATCGGCAAATACAGGGTGCTGAAGAAAATCGGAAGCGGGGGCATGGGCAATGTTTTTGTTGTCATTGACGACCGGATCGGGAAGAAGTGGGCGATGAAAGAACTGCCTAAGTCTAAAAAGGGCGGGAAAGACGGTCTCTTCGTTCTAAAGGGGCTCGATCATCCGGCCGTTCCGAGGATCGTGGAGGAGCTTGAGGATGAGTATTCCATCTATGAGGTCATGGACTACATTGAAGGGATGACACTTGCGGAGTACGCCGGCGCAGGCCGCATTTGCTCCGTGTCGGAACTGCTTCGGATCTGTACGGAAATAAGCGGGATCATAGCGTACCTTCACGAGCAGGAACCGCCCGTCATTTTCCGCGACATAAAACCGGACAATTTTATTGTCACGGGTGACGGAAATATCAAGCTGGTAGATTTTGACATTGCCCTGGTGGGTGAGCAGACGGGTCAAATGCCTCTGGGAACTCGTGGATACGCCGCCCCGGAGCAGCATTTCGGGATCTGTTCCGTGGCAGCGGACGTCTACAGCCTCGGCGTGACGATCGGCGAGCTTGCAGAGAAGACGGCCGGCGCTCGCGGGATCGGTCGGATATTTGAGAGACGAATCCTGATGAAGTTACGGAAAGTCTCGGAGAAAGCCGCGAGCCGGGAAGCGGACCTGCGATATTCGGACGCCGGCGAGGTGTGGAACGAACTCATGAGGATCCGGCGTGCAGACAGAGCGGAGAGAATAGCGGCTGTTGCCTGCACGGTGCTTATCCTTCTTGCTGTCCTTGCGACCAGCCTCAGAGCTATTTACAGGGATGCCGTAAAGTCCGATGCGAGGACCAGGGTGCTCGCGTGCCTTGAGTCCTCCGGGAAGGCTGCTGACAGAATCATGTGCGCTCTGGCGGAAGACAGCAGCGCGGCCGTAGACAAAGATCTTGCCGGGTTCTATGCGGATATTATGAAGGCCGGCAGCCTGACAGGATACACGGATGCCGAGACGGCGAGGGAGGTCATAAGGCAGAGAATACTCTACTACGAGCTGGCAGGCAGCGTCGCGGACAGTGTGGACGAGCGGGATCAGCAATACCGGAAAGCCATAGCGGATATCATTACGCTGATGGAGACGGCGGGGGAGGATGAAAAAGGTTTTTTAAGGCTTAAAGCGGCGGACCTTGGCAGGATCGTCGGTGATACGGGAAGCGCGGAGAGATTACTTGCCGAGTTCATAGCGGAGGAACCTTCTGATGAGGAAAAGATTGCTGCCTGGACAAAAGTCATTGCCATGAGATTATATGACGAGAGGAATCCCGACTCGGCAGGGCAGGCGCTTGCGGAAGTTCTCGCGATAGACGGGGCGCTTCAGAATGAGCGGGTCGTAAGATACAGAGAGATTATCGAGAATATCTACGGATGAGCATCTCTTTCGGCGGAAGGCAAAGGAGGGTAATCATTGCAAAAAGGAGGCGATGACATGTCGGTGGTCAAATATAGCCGGAAACTGAAGAAAATCGCAGCTGTGCTGATCTTTTTTATTGTTTGCGCAGTCAGCCCTGTCAGCGCTGATCAGCAGTTCGTTCTTGCGGTCGGAGACACTATGGTCATCCCGTGCCTGCTTGAGATATGGTCTGACCAGAGTGTAGACTGCGTGATCTCCAACCCGGACGTCCTTATGACTGACGGCAGCGGGCGGGCTGTGATCGCGATCTCGGAAGGAATCTCTGATGTATATGTCCATATGACTAACCCGGACACGGACATCCGCTACACATTTATCGTGGTGTCTGCACAGCACCCGGAGGCTCCGGCGGAGTGGGCGCAGCCCGAGGCGGCTGCCGGGGGAGTCCGGCCTGAGAACGGGTCAGAGACCGGTGACGGGACAGACGCGGGTGCAGCAACAGGCGGAGTCATACCCGAGCACGACGCAGGGACGGGCGACGGGGCAGAC
>ODAJ014757265.1_pt1 | contig 12480 bp, 11 predicted proteins | sample 1539241 | NCBI WGS metagenome assembly ODAJ01 (sample SAMN02144231, study PRJEB22623) | gut metagenome | biome: sheep rumen | host: Ovis aries | place: New Zealand | reverse complement strand
AAAAAACTATAAAAGATTGCGCATTTGTTTTAAAATGCGCAAATTTTTTTTTCTACTTCAATATATCGTTGTACATTTGTGCCGCGAAACAATTTATTTATGAACAAGATTCTATACACATTAGTTGTAATAGTGACACTTACGTCATGTGCTGAGTCCTATTCGATTCAGGGCACATCGTCAGTGTCGTCACTTGATGGTAGCAAACTTTATCTGAAGACCGTGAAAGACCAGGAACTGAAGAATCTGGATTCCTGTGACGTCGTGCATGGCAAATTTCGTTTTGCAGGACTGCTTGATACCGTCAAACTTGCAAATCTCTATATGGACGACCAGTCGCTGATGATGCCGGTGGTCGTGGAAAAGGGTGAGATAGAGATTCGTATTGATAATACAGGACGTAGCGTCAGTGGCACACCGCTGAACGACAAGCTCTATCAGTTCATCAATCGTCACGACCAGATAGGCAACGAGATGAACGAACTGTCGCACAAACAGAGTCAGATGCTGCTTGACGGCATTGATGAAAATATCATCAACAAACAGCTTTCTGCCGAGGCAGCCCGTCTGGCTCAGCAGGAGGACAGTCTTGTGACCAATTTCATCGTCGAGAATTTCGACAATGTGCTGGGTCCTGGCGTCTTCATGATGATGACGAGTGGCTACCCTTATCCAGTGCTGACGCCTCAGATAGAGGATATCATGAGCAAAGCAACAAAGAAATTCAAGGATGACGCCTATGTCAAGCAGTACTACCAGACGGCCAATGAGATACAGGCCCGTCAGAATGGTCTGGTCGATGATACGCCCCAGCAGGCTCCCGCTGCTCAGGCACCGGCTCCGAATCCTCAGTTGCCTGACTCCACAAGTCTGCCTTCACTTAATCTCCCTCAAAAATGAAAACGCTGATAAAAGGTGGAACACTCGTCAACGAAGGGAGACTTTATGATGGTTCCATCCTCGTGGAGAATTCCAGGATAGTACAGATTCTTGAAGTGAATCATACGCCCGATGCGTCCTATGACGAGGTCATAGATGCATCGGGTTGTTTTGTATTGCCAGGTGTCATCGATGACCATGTCCATTTCCGGGAACCAGGACTGACGGCCAAGGCTGATATTGATACGGAGAGTCAGGCAGCAGCAGCGGGTGGTGTGACGACCTTCTTCGACATGCCGAATACGGTGCCTCAGACTACCACGTTGGAAGCACTTGACGAGAAATACGCTCTGGCAGCAGAGAAGAGTCATGTCAACTATGCCTTCTTCTTTGGTGCTACCAACGACAATGTGGCCCTCTTTCCACGGCTTGACAAACGGCGCGTCCCCGGTATCAAACTTTTCATGGGCAGTTCGACGGGGAACATGCTCGTTGACCGTCAGGAAGCCTTGGAGCAGATATTTGCCTCCGCAGAGATGCCTGTCATGGTGCATTGTGAGGATACGGGTATCATCAATCGTAATATGGCTGCTGCTAAGGAAAAGTATGGTGACGATCCGAAGGTGACGCATCATCCAGAGATACGTAGTGCTGAGGCCTGTTATGAAAGTACACGGCTGGCTGTGGCTCTGGCTAAGAAACATCAGGCTCGCCTGCATGTGGCCCATCTCTCAACGGCCCGTGAACTGGAACTGTTTGGCGACGACCCCAACATCACGGCTGAGGCAACGGTCTCCCATCTGTATTTCTGTGACAGAGACTACCCTTTGCTCGGAACACGTATCAAATGTAATCCTGCTATCAAGTCTGAGCGTGACCGCGAAGCCTTGCGCGAGGCTTTGAAGGATGGACGGATCAGTGTCATTGGTACCGATCACGCCCCTCATCTTCTCTCTCAGAAAGAAGGCGGCTGCGCCAAAGCAGCCAGTGGCATGCCGATGATCCAGTTCTCGCTCGTTACTATGCTGGAGCTGGTGGACCAGGGTATCCTCTCCCTTGAACGGCTTGTGGAATTGATGTGCCATAATCCGGCCCGTCTTTTCGGTGTGCGTCATCGCGGATTCCTGCGCCCAGACTATCAGGCCGATATCGTGATAGTACGGCCCGATACAGGATGGACGGTGACAAAAGATCTCATCCTGAGTAAATGCGGCTGGAGTCCGATGGAAGGTCACATGTATCTCTGGCGCGTGGAACGGACACTCTGTAACGGACATACCGTGTGGCAGCATGGCAGGGTTGATACGAGTTATGTCGGGCAGCCTGTTGAATTCTCTAGATGAACTGACTAACAACTCTCTGCATGAGACTTACCTACGATATCTCCCAATTGTCGGCTTATATCAACTGGTCCTATTTCTTCCATGCCTGGCAAGTAAGGGAACCGGCAGAGAAGGAACGTCTGCGCTGTGAGGCCGAGGCTGTCCTGCAACAGCTGGAGGGTGGGTATCGTGCCTATGCCATCTTTCTTCTTTATGATGCAGCAAGCGACGGCGATGACATACTTCTCGATAATGGCAGGCGAATTCCCTGTTTGCGTCAGCAGGAGAAGGGGAGTGGCTATCAGTGCCTTGCTGATTTTATTGCTCCTGAAGGTATGTCGCTTACCTCAAAAATTGGTGTCTTCGCCACCTCTGTGGATCATGGTCTGGAAACGGACTTTGACGGCGATGCCTACCAGAAGATGATGATGCAGCTGTTGGCTGATCGACTGGCAGAAGCGGCTGCCGAACGTCTGCACGAACAGGTCCGTAAGGAATACTGGGGCTATGCCAGGGATGAACACCTATCTATCCCGGAGATGCTGGTGGAGAAATTCCAAGGTATCCGTCCTGCCGTAGGCTATCCATCGTTGCCGGATACCAGTCTGAACTTTGTGCTCAACGAACTGCTGGATATGAAACAGATTGGCATTCGCCTGACAGAGAGTGGGGCTATGAAACCCCATGCCAGTGTCAGTGGGCTGATGCTGGCCCATCCTCAGGCCCATTACTTTAATCTTGGGAAAATCGGTGAAGACCAGCTCCGCGACTATGCCTGTCGTCGTGGCCTTCCAGTGGAAGTCTGCCGTAAGTTCCTGGCTGCTAATCTTTAGCCTTTTTCAGTGTGATGACGACAATCTCACCCGTGGCGCCGAAGCGGAAGGGGATGAGACCACCGACGCCTGCACTGACGAAGAGTGACTGTCGGCCTTCCTTGTACCAGCCATTGAACTCCTTGCCGGAGAGAGACATCGGGCACCAGCCGAAGATGGAGAACTGCATCTTGTGGGTATGGCCGCTGAGCGTCAGTTGGGCGCGACCGTCAGGGATGATCTTACGGCGCCATGCGCTGGGATCATGTTCGAGCATGAGGATGAAGTCGTTCGCAGCAACCCCTTCCAGCGTTCTGGCGATGTCGCCTTTCTGCGGGAATCGTTTGCCGTCGCCGTCATTTTCCATGCCTGCTATGATGATATGGCTGCTGTCATGCTCGATCATACGATGCTCATTGAGCAACAGATTCCAGCCCATCTGTCGCTCGAGACTGATGGTCTCACGGACATTGCCCACTTTCATGGCCTCGTCGTAGTCCATATACTCTGCATAGTCATGGTTGCCGAGTACGGAATAGACACCGTCTTGAGCCTTCAGGGAACTGAGCACGTCCATGTGGGGATACAGATCCTTTGGCTGGATATTCTGCAGGTCGCCGGTGAAGACGATCAGGTTGGCGCGCTGGGCGTTGATGCTGTCGATAGCCTGTTGCAGCACCCACTCGTTGTGCTTCAAGTAGCTGCCGACGTGCGCATCGGAAAAGAGTACGATGCGGTAGCCGTCGAAGGCTTCCGGTATGTCTTTCGACTCATAGGTCGTATGGTTGACTTCCAATTCGTTGAAGCCGATGGAAGAACCCCATATCAGGATGAACCAGATGACAGGTATTGCCAATAATCCCAGAAAATTACCGTAGTTTCGGGGCTTCTTGTTTTTCCCCTTGAAGCGCCTGACAAGAGTCGAACAGCCTCTGCCGCTAAGAGAGCAAAGACAATAGATCCATATCGGTGCGATGATAAATCCGATCAAGAACAGATAACCGTATAAGATGAAGATACGGTCGTTGTCGGGGATGAAGTTCGGCTGCAGGGCCAGATAGACAGTGTAAACTGTCATTGCCACGCATGGCAGCCAACAGAGCAGGCGCTTTCGCCATGTTGCCTTTTTGTAAAGACTGCGCCAGTCGAGGTAGATGAATGGCAGAATGTTCAGTAACAGGAAGAATATGATGTCACGTGCAATCATTGGTCTGGGTTTTCTATATAGCCTTGGTATTTTGGTACGAGCGCCGACATCACGGAGTCGTATGCCTGACGCATGGTGGCTTCCACATTCTCCGGTCCTTTGCCGACAGGATAGATGGGCTGGTGGATGGTCAGCTGCAGCGGATGCCAGTTGATGAAGTTGACGAGACCTTTCATACGGGGAAGAATGTCGAAGGAGCCGTTGATGGTTAGCGGCACGACGGGCAGCTGCAGCTCGTCGGCCAGTGCAAAGGCACCTTTCTTGAACTTCCCCATGTGGCCGGTGAATGTACGGGCTCCCTCCGGGAATACGGTGACGCTATAGCCTTCCTGCAGGATGTCGCGTGCATTCTCGTATGTCTTCTGGATTTTCTTCGGCCCGCGTTTATCCACGAATATCTGGTGCGACTTGCGGCAAGCATAGCCGATAAAGGGAATCTTGCCGAGTTGGTGCTTCATCATCCACTTGAAGTTGCGCCCCAGATAGCCATAGATGATGAAGATATCGAAGGCCCCCTGGTGATTGGCCACGAAGACGTAGCTCTGGTCTTTCTCCAGATGCTCGCGTCCCTCCACCTTTACGGGAATCAGCAGTGACCTCAGGATGATCTTTGCCCACCACCGTCCAGGGTAATAGCCCCAGAAGTGGCCGTTGCCGATGGTCGTTCCGATACCTACTTCAAAGGCGGTAATGATAGTGGTCAGAATCAGTACGGGAAGTCCGATAAACAGTTGATAGATTCTATATAATAAGGTAATCATCTATAAACTCCAAACTTAAAACTATGACTCAATCCGCGGGTACTTTCTCACCCAGCCGTCCCAGCGTAGGCGCATCACACCGAAGAACGCCTCGCCGAAGATGCCGCCCGACATCTTGCTCGTGCCTTCGCGCCGGTTTACGAAAACGACCGATACTTCCTTGATCTTGAAACCAATCTTATAGGCTGTGTATTTCATCTCGATCTGGAAGCCATAGCCCTTAAAACGTATCTTGTCGAGTTCGATGGTCTTCAGCACGCGGCGTTTGTAACAGACAAACCCGGCAGTCGTGTCGTGGACCAGGAAACCGGTGACAATGCGCACGTACATGGAGGCGAAATAGCTCATCAGCACCCGTCCGATGGGCCAGTTCACCACGTTTACGCCGGTGACATAGCGGGAGCCGATGGCCACGTCGTAGCCGTCGTCATGGCAGGCTGCATAGAGCCGAGGCAGGTCGTTCGGGTCGTGGCTAAAGTCGGCATCCATCTCGAAGACATACTCGTAGTCGTGCTCCAGTGCCCATCTGAACCCTGCTATATAGGCAGTACCCAACCCTTGTTTCCCACTGCGCTCCAACAGGTATAGCTGTTCGGAGAACTCTGTGGCAATCAGACTTCTCACGATGGCGGCGGTCCCGTCGGGCGAGCCGTCGTCGATGACAAGGATATGGAAACACTTCTCCAAGGCGAACACCGCACGGATAATTTTCTCGATGTTCTCCTTCTCGTTGTAGGTCGGTATGATGACAATACTGTCGCTTGTATGCATCTTAATTATGCTTTTATGGTGCAAAAGTACAGATAATTATTGATAAGAGCAAACAAAATGGCAGTTTTCTCTTAATTCTTAATTCTTAATTCTTAATTTTTAAATTTATTCACTACCTTTGCATGCAGTTTCTGGGCAAAACCAGGTAACTTTCGTCAGTGACGAGATGGAAATACAAGATTTAGAGCGTTTATATGCCCAGTTGCCGCAGGTGTCGGCACTGGCAAAAGAGATAGGGAAGGCGTCGGGTAGGCGAGATCAACTCGGGAACGAATCGTCGGCTCGTACGATTTTCCTCGAAGGTCTGTTGGGTTCATCGGCCCCGATGCTCTTTGCAAGCATGGTGTCAAAGTGCAAGTCGCGCTTGATGTTTGTGTTGCAGGATGCTGAGGAGGCAGGCTATTTCTATCACGACCTGACCCAGCTCATGGGCAGTCGTGACGTACTGTTCTTCCCTTCCAGCTATCGGCGGGCCATCAAGTATGCCCAGCGCGATGCGGCCAGTGAGATTCTTCGTACGGAGGTCATGGCCAGACTGGCACAGCAGGAGGCTTTGCTCTATGTCGTTACCTACCCCGAGGCACTGGCGGAGCTGGTCGTCTCGAAACAGAGTCTCGATTCGCGTACACTCGTGCTTGAGAAAGACCAGACAATCAGCGTCACTGACATTGCGAAGACCCTCCGTGAGTTTGGCTTCCGTGAGGTGGACTACGTCTATGAACCGGGGCAGTTCGCCCTGCGCGGTTCCATCCTCGACGTCTATTCCTTCAGTTGTGAGTACCCCTTCCGTATTGACTTCTTTGGCGACGATATCGACTCCATCCGTACTTTCGAGGTGGAAGACCAGTTGTCGAAGGACCATCGCGACCGCATCGAAATTGTACCGGAACTTTCCGTTGTGGCAGAAGATAAGGTACCGTTCCTGTCGTTTGTGCCGAAGGACGTGATGCTCGTTACGAAAGACTATCTCTACGTGCGTGATGCCATCGACCGTGCCTATCAGGAAGGCTTCTCTGCTCAGGCTAAGATGGAGCAGATGGCCGATGCTACCGAAGTGGAACAACGGGAGATCGAGCGACAACTTCGCAAGGAGTCACAACTGATCACCGGTGCCCAGTTCATGGCCGATGCCGAGACGCTCCGTAGGATTGAGTTCGGTCACCGTCCGTCATCTGGCAGTACGAAATACACGACGCTCAGTTTCCACATCACGACGCAGCCCTTGTTTCATAAGAACTTCGACCTGCTCGCCAAGACTTTCGAGGACTATCTGCTGCAAGGCTATCAGATCTATATCCTTGCCGACAGTCAGAAACAGAACGAACGTCTGAAGGAGATCCTGGATAATTCCAGTCTGTCCACCTCCAACCTCCGTATCGCCTTCACGCCTGTTGAGAAGACACTCCATGAAGGCTTTGCCGATGATGACCTGCGTATTTGCTGCTTCACCGACCACCAGATATTCGACCGTTTCCATAAATACAACTTGAAGAGCGACAAGGCCCGTAGTGGTAAGATGGCCCTCACGCTGAAGGAAATCCAACAGTTCGAGATAGGCGACTATGTGGTACATGTCGATCATGGCGTCGGTAAATTCGGAGGTCTGGTGAGAATGCCCCAGGGAGATGGCTATCAGGAGATGATCAAGATCCTCTATCAGCATGGTGATTGCATCTACGTGTCGATCCATTCATTATATAAGGTGTCGAAGTACAAGTCGCAGGACAATGGTGAGCCTCCGCGCCTCTCCACCCTCGGTACCGGGCAGTGGGAACGGTTGAAGGAGCGTACCAAGAACCATATCAAGGATATTGCCCGTGACCTTATCAAACTGTACGCGAAGCGCCGTCGCGAGAAAGGTTTCGCCTTCAGCCACGATACCTATCTGCAGCATGAACTGGAGGCTAGCTTCCTCTATGAGGACACGCCGGATCAGTTGAAAGCCACACAGGACGTGAAGGCTGATATGGAACAGGCCAAGCCGATGGACCGTCTCGTCTGTGGTGACGTGGGATTCGGCAAGACGGAGGTTGCTGTGCGTGCCGCCTTCAAGGCAGCCACCGACGGCAAACAGGTGGCAGTGCTCGTACCTACCACCGTGCTGGCCTATCAGCATTTCCGCACGTTTGCAGGTCGTCTGAAGGATATGCCTGTGCGTGTCGATTACCTTACCCGTGCCCGTAGCGGCAAGCAGACCACTGCCTTGCTGAAAGACCTTGCCGACGGTAAGATAGATATCATAATAGGTACGCAGAAGCTTATCGGAAAGACGGTGAAGTTCAAGGACCTCGGCCTGCTCATCATCGACGAGGAGCAGAAGTTCGGTGTCTCCACAAAAGAAAAACTCCGTCAGATGAAGTCGAACGTCGATACGCTCACGATGTCTGCCACCCCGATACCCCGTACCCTGCAGTTCTCGCTTGTCGGGGCTCGCGACCTCAGTGTCATCCAGACCCCGCCGCCCAACCGTTATCCGATTCAGACGGAGATACATACCTTTGGCGCGGAGATTATCACTGACGCCATTAACTTCGAGATGTCGCGCAATGGACAGGTCTATTTTGTCAACAACCGCATCAGCGACCTGACACATATCGCAGAGATGATCCACAAGTATATCCCTGATGCCCGTATTGCCATCGGTCATGGACAGATGAAGCCCGAGGAACTGGAGAAGATTGTGCTTGACTTCTCCAACTACGACTACGACGTGCTGCTATCCACCACGATCGTAGAAAACGGTATCGACATCCCCAATGCCAATACGATTATCATCAACGGAGCCCATAACTTCGGGCTCTCCGACCTCCACCAGATGCGTGGTCGAGTGGGGCGCGGCAATCGTAAGGCCTTCTGTTATCTGCTGGCTCCGCCGCTCGCAGCATTGAATCCCGAGTCGCGCCGTCGTCTTGAGGCCCTTGAGAATTTCTCCGACCTCGGTTCCGGCATCAACATCGCCATGCAAGACCTTGACATCCGAGGTGCCGGCAATCTGCTGGGCGCGGAACAGTCGGGCTTCATCTCCGACCTCGGCTACGAGACCTATCAGAAGATTCTCCAGCAGGCGATGGCTGAACTGAAGAATGAGGAAGCCCCCCGAGAGACGGAGGGCTGGCTTCCGTCAGGGGGCACAGAGCAAAATGCTTCTGCTTTCGTCGATGACTGTGCACTGGAATCCGATATCGAGATGTATTTCCCCGACCTGTATGTTCCCAGCGACTCCGAGCGTATGTTGCTCTATCGTGAACTCGACAATCTGGCCAACCGCAACGACTTGGATGCTGCCCTGGAGGCTTATCGCAGTCGTCTGAGGGACCGCTTCGGAGAAATACCCGACGTGGCAGAGGAACTTATCCGTGTCGTGTCCCTTCGTGTCTGCGGCAAACAACTCGGCATCGAGAAGATCCTGCTCAAGCAACAGAAGATGTTCCTCTACTTCGTCAGCAATCCCAACAGTCCCTATTACCAGAGCGATGCCTTCGGCAAAGTGCTGAGCTACATGACCAAGAATGTGCGTCGCTGCAATCTGCGAGAGGCCGGTGGCAAGCGTTCGATGGTTGTCTCGGATATCCCTTCCGTGGAAGCTGCACTGACAATCTGTCGTGATATTCTGTCAATTTGACATACATTTCCCCTTTGGCATCTTTATTGCCTGTTATTGTGTGAAAGCCGCTTACAAGGAGCGGTGATCAGAAAGAATTTAATATTAACAATTTAATAAACAATAATTAGGAGGTAAAGATTATGATGCCAGTAATGAGAAGTAACAGTTGGATTCCCAGTGTGTTCAATGATCTGTTTGATGCAGACTTTATGCCGAGAGCTAATGCTACAGCACCTGCCATCAATGTGAAAGAAAGCGACAAGGCCTACACGGTAGAACTTGCTGCACCGGGCATGAAAAAGGAGGACTTCAATGTACATATCAACGATGAGGGCAACCTGATCATCAAGATGGAGAGCAAGAATGAGAAGAAAGACGAGGACAAGAACGTGCGCTACCTGCGTCGTGAGTTCTCTTACACCAAGTACGAGCAGACCCTGATCCTGCCAGATGATGTGAAGAAGGAGGATATCTCTGCCAAGGTTGAGAATGGTGTCCTTACTGTTGAGCTCCCGAAGATCGTAGAGGAGAAAGTCAAAGTTTCCCGTCAGATTAGCATTGACTAAACAGTATAGGTTGTTTGATTACCATCGCCCCGGCACCCACATTCGGTGTCGGGGTAATTTTATGCCTGTTTATGCATATTTGTAGCTGGCCGATAGCTGGCCGAGGGGTAGAATAGGGGTAGAATCGTTAAAGTATTTTAAACACTTGCAATCGGGCTCTTAATCTTGTATCTTTGCATTCCACTTATTTTAAAATAGGAGTGTATCATGCCACGTAAGACCGAGGGATTACCATTTGAAGTTCATCGCTCCCCAAAGACGGAGGAGGATGGAAGTGTACTGCTCTATGCCACGCCACAGAGCAATCGTACCAAAGACTTTAACGAGTTGGAAGGATGGCTTCAAGTCTCCAACGCAGTAAGGGCGGGGGAGTTGCTGCGTAGCTTCGATGCGTTTATGAGTGAGTGTATGCGGTGGCTTTCCAAAGGCTACCGTGTCCAGACGCCCATAGGCGTTTTCTCCTTGAAGTTGGGAATGAAGCGTAAGGTTACCAATCCCCGTGAAGTCCGCCATGACGATGTGGAGTTCAAAGGAATCGAGTTCAGACCGTCGGCAGAGTTTACTAATGGAGTGAAAAGGAAAGTCGGACTTGAAGGTTTCCGGTATGTCCATAAAGCCGATTCTACCTTACTTGCTGCCAATGAAGATGCAATGCTGAAAGCACTTTATAAGAGTATTGACGCAGAAGCTGGCTATACGACTGTTACGCGTTTCATGTCCTGTAGTGGCCTGTCTAAATATGCTGCTACCAGAAAGCTTCGCCAGTGGTGCCGTAGCGGTTCCTGTCTGCTTAGGGAACGTAAGCTGGGCCACTCTATTATCTTCGAACTGATAGACCCTTAAAAGACCCTCCAGATATAACTATTCATATTCAGACGGCTTAAGGCAGACGGTTGGACGCCTTAAGCCGTCTGTTCGTCTGCCCTGGGCCGTCCATTTGTCCGCCCCAAGGCAATATCCCGATCAAATTATCTCAATTTCCCTGTTTAATTGACCCATGCCAAGCATTTTGCCGACAATAAGGTGGATGTCATCATCTATGCAGTTGAAGAGCGGCGCACTCGGTACCCGTACCATTGACGAGGGTGCAATGGATGAGAAGTCGGGCATGAATTTCTTGGAATACATGGCCATCCTCTCTGGCAACACAGACCTGTTGGATAAGGCGAAGCTGGAGAAGAAGATTGCCAAGGAGATGTCACTTTTGACAGCTATTTGCGCAAAAAAGCACAAATAATTTGTTAAAATCGACGGAAATTGAAAGTTTTTTTTGCTTTTTATTTGATTTTTTTTGCTACCTTTGCAATGATTTTCCGCATTCTCTGTTGGATGACTGTCGTTTTAAGCGGCTATCTGAAAACAGAACAGCTCACGCCGTGCTGAGAGAGGCGAAGTTTTCGGACGGAGTCGAACGAGGCGGGCTGCATCGGAAAAGCCGCAAGGCGATTCCGCCAGAGGTGGGAAGCGGGGAATGACATAGAAAGGCGTTTACTTGACGCTTTGTTTCAAGACGTATCGTAATCTCGCAAATTACAGTCATTAGAGTCTTGAACTTAGCAACGGTAGATGTCCTCGGGATGTGTTTATACGCATCCCCTTTTCCAAAGATGGGCATATTATGTTCATCGGTAGAGGGGTACTATATTCATATCGGCGTGGGCTCTGACGTTGTCTGTTCAACTCTAATAGGCAATGCGAGAGCCTCGATACGTGGAACGGACAACAGCGACGATTCCACGCTTTTTTTGTGTCAGGCATCGAGCCAACAAAAAAAGGTCCGATATGAGCACATTGTCTAATGTGGAAACTGGACGAGGCCAGGCAAATCCTCCGAGTGTCAGGGTTGCCCCTGATACCATCCCCGAAGCCAAAAGCTCACAAACAGGGGTGTCGGTGAAATATGTACCTACACCAGACAAAAGTTGGTATGTGTTCCGTGCCTCTTACGGAAGAGAAGACCGGGCATCGGATTATATTGTAGAAGATGGCACGTTTGTATATATCGCCAAGCGCTATGTTCGTAAGACGGTAAACGGTAAACAAAAGAAGGTTCTGGAGACGTTGATCCCGAACCTTCTTTTCGTATATTCCACTGAGGAAAAGGCTGAGGAGTATGTTAAGAACACACCAGCCCTGTCCTTTCTTACTTATTATTATAATCATTTTGAGTTGGACAAAGACCAGAAGAATCCTCCGTTGACCGTTTCCCACAAGGAGATGGAGAACTTCATCATTGCCACATGCAATAGCAGTGAGCACCTGAAATTCGTAGATGAGTCGCAGTGTCATTTCAAGGGCGGCGAGACGGTCCTGGTCATCGACGGCCCGTTCAAGGGAGTCGAGGGAAGGGTTGCCCGTGTGTCGGGCCAGCAGCGGGTGGTTATCTCTTTGACTGATGTCGGACTTGTCTCAACTGCCTATATACCTACAGCTTTTCTGAGAGTAAAATGAAGGGAATAAAAAATCATAACCAGACCAATCGCCTCATCAAGTGGACAGTCATTGCGCTTGACTTTGTGGCACTGTGGCTGCTACTGCCTGTAGTGGCAGACTTTATT
>ODAJ012167568.1_pt1 | contig 12486 bp, 11 predicted proteins | sample 1539241 | NCBI WGS metagenome assembly ODAJ01 (sample SAMN02144231, study PRJEB22623) | gut metagenome | biome: sheep rumen | host: Ovis aries | place: New Zealand | reverse complement strand
AAGAATTGAGTATTTTAAGTCGCACAATTTTGGCAGTGGCTACGAAGGCCCTAAAGGTGATGCTTATGGCTACATTGAGAGATGGTGTAAAAAGTAAATTCCAATTTATCGAACAGGCAGATAATGGCGAACATTCAAATCATACAAGGTGACTTTGAAAAGAAACTGAAGCTTCAGTTTGCTCCTGGCATCAAAGCCGGAACACCTTATTTCCAACTGGCAAAGCAGTTTGGCCTACGGCCTTCCTAATCAAAAGATTGTCGTATTCTCATCAAACTATGAGTTGATACGGACGTGAAGCATATCAAGGCATTGAAACTATATCCCATCAACATCCTTAAATCACTCTGTCACTTTTTCCCCGTTTTTACTTACACTTTGATTTTTAAGGCTTCTGTTTTTCGGCGTTATTTTCAAGAATACGGACAACAAGACGCGAAAACGCCGTTTTTCAGACCATCCATAACTTATTGATAATCAGCAATGGCAGTTTCGATGCCTTGCTGAAAGGATTGTAAAAGCTATCGTTTTACCCTGCAAAAGCTATCATATTACAGCGTAAAAGCTATCATATTACAGCGTAAAAGCTATCATATTACAGCGTAAAAGCTATCATATTACGATAAAGGCTGCCAAAACGCATCATGTTTTGGCAGCCTTTATCGTATTTTCACATTGCAGATAGCTTTTTTCGAGTCTGCATGCGAACGTCTTCACTTTGACACTTTGCTATGTTTTCTTGCTATTTTATAACAAAATGTCAAAAACGATATGGTTTTATATTGCGTAGCTTACGCGAGCAGTTTCAGGTATTTCTCTATGGCGCCGCGTATCTCTGAGATGCAGATAAACTCGTCGGCGCTGTGTGAGCGCGAGCTCTCGCCCGGACCGAGTTTGAACGATGGGAAGCGCATCAGCGCCTGGTCTGACAGCGTAGGCGATCCAAAAGGTTTCATGCCCATCTCCACGCAGCGTCGTATCAAAGGATGGTCGGCAGGGATGCTTGATGAATGCAGGTGGAAAGAGCGCGCCTTTATATCGCTCTTCAACTTGCCTTGCAGAAACTCAAACACTTCTTCGTTGGTATAATGCTCATTGGTGCGCACGTCGATGATGAACTTGCACTCATCGGGCACCACGTTGTGCTGTGTGCCGCTGTTCACCACCGTGCACTGCATCTTCGTAGGGCCGAGCAGGTCGCTAACCTTCTCAAACTTATAGTCGCGTATGAACACGAGGTCGTCCAGCGCCTCGTATATGGCATTCACACCCTCGTTGCGGGCTGCGTGGCCACTCTTACCGTGAGCTGTGCCGTCAATAACCATCAGTCCGCGCTCAGCGATGGCAGGTTGCATGCCCGTAGGCTCACCCACGATGGCAATCAAGTCCTTCCCTGCGGTGAGGTCTGGGAAAGGCTTTTGTTGCAACACGCTCCTTATGCCTCCTGCACCGCTTACCTCTTCCTCACATGAGGCAAGGTAGATGAGGTTGAAGCCCCTCCCGGGGAGGGGCTTTGGGGTCAGAATCCAGAACACCTGCAGCAGGCTTACCAGTCCGCCGCCGCAGTCGTTAGAGCCCAGTCCGTAGAGGCGGTCACCCTCGATGGTGGGAGTGAAAGGGTCGCGCGTCCATGTGCTCACAGGCTTCACCGTATCAATGTGCGCATTGAGCATTATGGTAGGCAGGGAGTCATCCCAGTCTTCCGACATTATCCAGATGTTGTTGCCCTTACGGCAAGGCGAGTAGCCATGTTCCCTTATGGTCTGCTCCATGATGTCGGCGGCAGCCGTCTCGTCGCGGCTTACGCGTGGCGTTGCGATAAGGCGCTTCAGCAGGGTCACCGCATCGTCCACATATTGCTCTATATTGATGTCTTTCTCCATTTCGGTCTTCTTTCCTTACGGTTTTTCTCTTTGCAAAGTTAGGAATAAATGTTTGTTCCTCCAAATAATTTTGAGGAAAAAACCATGCTGACAGGCAGAAAGTTTTTGCGAAATTTGGATATGTCGTGGATTTTCGTTATTTTTGCATCGAATTTAATAAAACAAGACTGCTATGCAAACATTATGTCATCTTGCCAAGCTGCCATATGAGCAGGCGAAGAAATACGGAGACAAGACCGTATTCGAGTATAAGGACTTCGGCGGTACTATGTGGAAGAAAGCCTCATGGCAGGACTTTGCCGACAATGCCCGTCGTGTGTCGTTGGCCATGCTCCGTGCCGGTGTGAAGGTGCAGGAGAACATCGGTGTGTTCTCACAAAACTCACTGCCATATATCTATACCGATTTCGGTGCTTTCGGCGTGAGGGCGGTAACGATACCGTTCTATGCCACAAGCTCTGAACAGCAGTTGCAGTATGTCATCAACGATGCACAGATACGCTTTTTCTTCGTTGGTGAGCAGGAGCAGTATGACAAGGCGCGCCGCGTACAGGCCCTATGCCCTACGCTGGAGCGCATCATAATATACGACCAGTCGGTTACGCTGGCTGAGCACGATGCTACGTCGGTGTACTTCAAGGACTTCATAGAAGAGGGAAAGAAGATGGGTGATGAACAACTCAATGCCCTTCTCTCATCAATTAGCGATAATGATATCGCCAACATACTCTACACCTCAGGTACTACGGGCGAATCAAAGGGTGTGGTACTTACCAACGGACAGTACATGGCGGCATTCAAGGCTAACGACAAGTGCGTGCCGGTGGGCGAGGACGACCGTGTGATTACGTTCCTGCCTATAACACATATCTTTGAGCGCGGATGGGACTTCCTCGCACTTACCGAGGGTGCCACCATCATCATAAACACTGACCCGCACGAGATACAGAAGTCTATGCGCGAGACTCACCCTACGTGTATGTCTGCCGTGCCACGCTTCTGGGAGAAGGTGTATGCCGGTGTGCAGGAGAAGATAGACAATGCCTCGGGTATGCAGAAGAAGATGTTTATGGAGGCATTGGAGACAAGTCGCCGCTACAACATAGACTGTAAGGCTGCAGGCAAGAAACCGGGACTGGGCCTGCGCATGAAGTATGCGCTGATAAGCAAGACGGTGCTGTCGCTCGTAAGGAAGCAGTTCGGACTGGTGAAGCCTAACATCTTCCCTACGGCAGGTGCAGTGGTGTCGAAAGAGGTGGAGGAGTTCGTGCACTGCCTCGGACTGAACATGATAGTGGGTTACGGACTTACGGAGAGTCTTGCAACGGTATCGTGCGACCACCGCGACGAGCCTTTCACCATAGGCAGCGTAGGACGTCCTATCGAGGGCATAGAGATACGCATAGGCGAGAACTCTGAGATATTGCTGAAAGGTCCTACCATCACCCGTGGCTACTATAACCGCGACGCCATTAACAAGGAGTCCTTCACTGAGGACGGCTTCTTCCGCACTGGCGATGCTGGCTACATGAAGGACGGCGAGCTCTACCTCACCGAGCGCATCAAGGACCTCTACAAGACCAGCAACGGCAAGTATGTGGCACCGCAAGCGGTGGAGTCGAAGCTGCTCGTTGACAAATACATTGAGCAGATAGCAGTGATAGCCGACGAGCGCAAGTTTGTCAGCGCACTCATTGTGCCTGCCTACGCTCTGCTTGAGGAGTATGCACGTGAGCAGGGCATACCGTTCAAGGGGCGCGAGGACCTCTGCACCAACGAGAAGATAATAAAGATGCTTACCGAGCGCATCAACACCCTGCAGCAGGGACTGGCAGGCTATGAGCAGGTGAAGCGCTTCACGCTGCTTACCGAACCGTTCACCATGGAGAACGGCGAACTCACCAACACGCTGAAGACCCGCCGCCCAGTGATAATAAAGAACTACGCCGAGGTGATAGAGAAGATGTATCAGGAGTAATAGATTAAATAATGATAACGCAAGAACAATTAAAAGACATTCAGGAGCGTGCAGACGCTTTGGCGCGCTACCTTGACATTGACCGTAAGAAGATTGAATACGAAGAGGAAGACCTGCGCACGCAGGCTCCCGACTTCTGGGACGATCCCGAGAGGGCTCGCGCTCAGATGAAGGTAGTGGGCGAACTGAAAAAATGGATTGACGGATACAAGGAGGTGAGTGCAGCTGCCGAGGAGGTACAGCTGTCAATGGACTTCTACAAGGAGGACATGGCTACGGAGGAGGATGTGGACAACGCATACGCCCGTGCACTGAAGGCCATCGAGGACCTCGAACTGAAGAATATGCTGCGCCAGGAAGAAGACCCTATGGACGCAGTGCTGAAGATAAACTCTGGTGCCGGCGGCACCGAGGCACAGGACTGGGCGCAGATGCTCATGCGTATGTATATGCGCTGGGCTGAGAAGGGCGGCTACAAGTGTACCATTGTTGACCTGCTGGAGGCTGACGATGCCGGCATCAAATCGGTGACGATGCAGATAGAGAATACCGGCAGCGCCGACTATGCCTACGGTTACCTGAAGTCGGAGAGCGGCGTGCACCGTCTGGTGCGCGTGAGTCCGTACAACGCACAGGGCAAGCGAATGACAAGCTTCGCCTCTGTCTTTGTAACACCGCTCGTTGATGACACCATAGAGGTGTATGTTGACCCTTCACGCATATCATGGGACACCTTCCGCTCAAGCGGTGCCGGTGGTCAGAACGTGAACAAGGTGGAGACCGGTGTACGCCTACGCTATATGTATCAAGACCCCGACACCGGCGAGGAGGAGGAGATACTCATTGCCAACACTGAGAGCCGTAAGCAGCAGCAGAACCGTGAGAACGCCATGCGACTGCTCAAGTCTCAGCTCTATGACCGCGCCATGAAGAAGCGCATGGAGGCACAGGCTGCCATAGAGGCTGGCAAGATGAAGATTGAGTGGGGCTCGCAGATACGCTCATACGTGTTTGACGATCGCCGCGTGAAGGACCATCGTACGAACTATCAGACATCTGACGTTGACGCGGTGATGGACGGCAAGCTTGACGGATTCATCAAGGCTTACCTCATGGAACTGAACAATAAGGACTAGGTCTCTTCCCTACCCTCACAAAGAGGATGGGAAGATACACGAACGATATAAAATGATATAACAACTTAAACATCTATTTAACTATGAGCAAGAACAAGAACAATGCTAAGCGTAAGGCTTATGCAGAGAAGAAAGAGCAAGAGGGACGTAACGTAATCAACTGGATCTTCGGCATCCTCGTAGCTCTCGGCGCTCTGTACGCTATATATACCATAGCAATACAGTAATAAAAAAACAATGGAAATAGAACGTAAGTTTCTCGTGAAGAGAGACGATAGTTTCCGCAAGATGGTGGCGTCCTCATCAATGATAGCCCAGGGCTATATGGATGTTAAGGGTGCCACCGTGAGGATTCGTCTGCGCTCTCCCTTACCCGATACCGACGGCAATGGCGGCAAGGCATACCTTACCATCAAGGGGCCGTCTGCCAACGGCATCTCACGCTACGAGTTTGAACGCGAGATACCGCTCGACGATGCCCGCGAGATGCTGAAGCTATGTCGTGGCGAACTGGTGGAGAAGACACGCCACCTCGTGCCCGTTGGCAAGCACACCTTCGAAGTAGATGAGTTTCATGGTGCTAACGACGGACTGCTGTTCTGCGAGGTGGAACTGCAGAGTGAGGACGAGGCATTCGAACATCCAGCCTGGCTGGGACCAGAGGTTACGGGCAACCGTCATTTCTATAACAAAGGACTGCTCTCAAACCCTTATCCAAACTGGCGCGACGAACTGCCGGAGGAGTTTCGTTGACGAATTGAAGAATAAAGATTACCGTAGTTTAATGAATTGGGAAGAAGAAACAGAACGACGTGTTGCCAAGGGCGTGGCATACTTCAAGCAGGGATATAACTGCTCACAGTCTGTCACGTTGGCGTTCGCCGACTGGTATGGAGTGCCCGAAGGACTGATGGCACGTATCAGTGCCTCTTTCGGTGGAGGCATGGGGCGCATGCGCGAAACATGCGGCACGGCATCGGGTATGTTCATGCTTGCCGGACTTGAGGAGGCTTCCGAAGAGGCAAATAAAGAGATAAAGGCAAGGAACTATGCCGTGGTGCAGCGCCTGGCAGCCGACTTCAAGGCACAGACGGGCGGCAGCATGATTTGTCGCGAATTGCTCAGCGGCTATATAAAGAATGTAAATACTAACCCTACGCCCGACGAGCGCACCGACGAATACTACAAGAAACGTCCGTGCGTACGTATGGTGGAGCTTGCCGTACGCACATACATGCGATATCTGCAGGAGAAAAAAGCACAATGAATATAACGGAGTACCTGCAGTCACATCCTTTGCTCAGGCTCATCGCTGTGCTCATAACAGGCATTGCGGTGGGACATGGCATGCAGACTCCCCAATTTCTCTTGCAGCATGGCATCAGTGTCACCACCGCATGTTGCTACGCACTGCTGGCATCATTGCTGATATCGGCACTGCTACGAAGACATTGCAGGGTGGCATCAGTAGCATTGCTGAGCGCTACATTCCTCCTCGGCATCTTCCTTATAAAGAGCGAGCGCCACACATACACCGTGCCCTTCGCACCACAAATAGAACAGTTCATGGAGGAAAGCAGGGCTGAGCTCTCTGCCATATACCAGACTCAAGGTCTTTCTGACGACGAATATGCCATAGTAGCAGCCATGACACTGGGTGAACGGCAGCGCGTAAGCACACAGTTGCGCGAGATCTACTCCATAACAGGCGCTTCTCATCTCTTTGCCTTGTCGGGACTTCATCTGGGCATTATATATATGATGCTGACGTTGCTACAACCTAAGCTGTTGCTTTTCAAGCTACGAAGACTACGCCGACCGTTGCTGATGCTGTTCGTAGTGCTTCAGATAGTCACCATATGGGCATACGTGCTGCTCGTAGGATGCCATGCCTCACTGATGCGTGCGGCGGTGATGCTTACCACATACACCATAGCAAGGCAGATGTCACGCCATCCGGAAAACATATCAGTGCTTGCTTTCACCTGCGCATTGCTGCTGGCAATATACCCCGAATGGCTGTTCGACGTTGGTTTTCAGATGTCTTTCATGGCTGTCCTGAGCATAACGCTGCTATACATTCCGCTGCGCAACAAGCTGTTTACCGACCCTTCGGCACTGCGCCCCGAGTTTCTGCAGCCACTATGGAAGTTCTTCCAGACGTTCTTCCTTCAGATGCTGCTGCTGTCCTTCTGCGCACAGATAGGCGTGGCGCCACTGATAGCACTCTACTTCGGGCGTTTCTCATGCTATTTCCTGCTTACCAACCTGCTAGTCCCCATACTAACCACACTGACGATATACCTGTCGCTCAGCATACTGCTGTTTGGTTTGCTCTCAACATGGATGCCCGCGCTTTGCGGCTCATTGCTGTCATGGCTCGTTCCGTGCGTCATAGCATGTGTAAAGACATTCAACGGCTACCTCACAGGCATTGCATCACTCCCCTATTCAAGCATAGACGGCATACACATCAACGTCATACAGACTTTCCTTATATATATAATAATATTCTGCAGCTGTATGCTTGCATATCACCTGCACCACGGATGGCGTCGCAGGCTCAACCGGGTGCAGGCCGACAACAAATGACTACACATAATATATCACACACACATAACTTATAACACCTATGAAAAGATTTCTACTATCATTCATCATCTCCGTCACAGCATTCGCTGCAGCAAAGTCACAGAACCCATACCTGCCGTTGTGGGAGTTTATTCCTGACGGCGAGCCTTACGTGTTTGAAGACCCCGACAATCCCGGTAAGTACCGTGTATATATATACGGTTCACACGATATGTTGCGCCAGTATTACTGCGGTCGCGACCAGGTGGTGTGGTCTGCCTCGGTTGACAGTCTCGACAAATGGCGCTTTGACGGTGTGATATTCGCCTTGACAAAAGACCGTGACGGCAATCTCATCAATGCTGACGGAGCAGGCGACGTGCTCTATGCACCCGACGTGCTTGAGACGCGCGACAGCACCGGACGAAAGGTGTATTACCTCTATCCAAACGTGCAGTCTGACGAGCGCGGCAATGCCGTGGCACGCTCATACCGTCCCGACGGACCTTTCGAGGTATGCAACTGGAGCAGCGACAACCCACGACGCACCGTAGGACCATTCTCGTTTGACCCTGCAGCCTTTGTCGATGACGACGGCAGGGCATACGGATACTGGGGCTTCATGGGCTCTAACGCAGCAGAGATTGACCCCAAGACCATGAGCACCGTAAAGCCGGGCACGGAGATAATCAAAAACATGATTCCGCATAAGGACATGGACAAGACATACCGCTTCTTCGAGGCATCGTCTATACGAAAAATCAAGGATAAATACGTGTTCATATACAGCCGCTGGACCAACGACAACGAGGACGGGCTGCCTGCAAGCAACTATACGCTGGCTTACTGCTACTCTAACAATCCGCTGGGACCATGGACCTACGGCGGCACCATCATCGACGGACGCGGCAAGGAACACCGTCCCGACGGCACCACGGTGGCTACGGCATGCCCTTACGGCAACACGCACGGCAGCATCTGTGAGATTAACGGCAAATGGTGGGTGTTCTACCACCGTCAGGCAGGCACGTCTGAATACTCACGCCAGGCCATGGTGGCACCTGTCAGCGTGGAGGTGGTAGAGGGCAAGGATGGCTACGTGCGCATCAGCGAGGCAGAGTTTACCTCTGAGGGATTCAAGACCGAGGGACTCGACCCATACACCGAGTATGCAGCGGGCATAGCATGCTACTTCACCAACCCTAAGAAGCCATATCAGAAATTCCCTAACGTATATTACTACGGCTCACACATAGGTATCTGTCGCATTGACACCATAGCAGCCGCCGGCGATGCCTCTAAGACTCTGTATCAAGAGGCTTGCGCCATGAAAAATCCATACGACCCTTCGGTAAACCGTTGCTACATGGTGGACAATACCGACGGTTCCGTAGTGGGATATAAGTACTTCGACTTCAGCCGCACATACGGCAAGAAGAACCTCAAGCTGCACCTTGACTTGCAACGCGACGATACCGACGGCAGGATAGACATCTACCTTGACCGTCCGAGCGAGGCTGAAGGTGGAGTTTGCATAGGCAGCCTCAACGTATCGCAAAATACAAGGCAGGCCACCATAAAGGTGCCTGAACTAAGTCATCATAACGGCAAGCATGCTTTGTTCTTCGTATTCTCTTCTGCCACTAAGGACAAGAGCATCTGCACGCTGCACACCATAAGGTTCAGCGAATAGTACCGCCAAAAGCGCCTGGAGCAAAAAAAACATTCCACATCCATTTGCTTTTACAAAAATATTTCGTAATTTTGCAGCCGGAAACGTAACACACACATATTATAAATATGGAATATATGTCACAAGAGGGCTACGACAAGCTCGTAGCCGAACTGCGCCACATGGAGACCGTGGAACTGCCACAGGTGCGCGACGCAATAGCCGAGGCTCGCGACAAAGGCGACCTGAGCGAGAACTTTGAATACCATGCCGCCAAGCGCGAGCAAGGCAGGCTGCTTGGCAGGATACGCTATAAGCAGCGTGTGCTAGCGCATGCCAGGGTTATCGACATGTCGAAGTTGGGTGCCGACAGCGTACAACTGCTCAGCAAGGTGGCAATTACCAACCTTGCCAACAACAATAAGATGACCTACACCATAGTCAGTCCGCATGAGGCAGACCTACGCGAGGGTAAGATTTCCATCAAATCGCCCATAGCACAGGCGCTGCTCAACAAGCGTGTGGGCGACACCGTGGAGGTGCGTGTACCTGCTGGCATGCTGAAGCTGCGCATTGAGAGCATCAGCCAGTAAGACTGCTTTTGACGCCCACTTAATATAAAGGCATCAGGTTTTTAATAACCCGATGCCTTTATTGTTTTTTATCATCGTCGTTTTCTTACTGCTACCGGCTCTGACATGAGTCCAACGAATATGTTACACGCTCTGACAAGTCTGAACAAAACATGTAATTCACTATGAAAGCAAAGGCTTTTAGAATGAAAAGCATAGCATCAAAAAAGTAAATTCAGTGAAATTACTTTGCAAGTTCAGTGAAATTACTTTGCAAATTCACTGAAATTACTCTGTAAATTCAGTGAGATTACATTTAAGGAGATGCGCTTTCACACAGAATATGCATTCATAATTAAATGAGCAAGTGTATTACAGCATCACACAGACGGAGCGGTTTAATGTATAATACATAGCGGTTTAATGTATAATGACGTATAATATATAATGATGTATAATATATAATGATGTATAATGCTATCAGATAAGAACGAAAAAGCCCTGCACATCATAACGATGCACAGGGCTTGCTTTATATTTAGCCTTACAGACAGGGAATATCACCTGTCCTAAAGGCCTTGGTTTTACATTTAAAACCGTTCGCTTAGAGCTTTGGACCAGCAGCTACGAGAGCCTTACCAGCCTCGTTTGTTGTGTACTTGTCAAAGTTCTTGATGAAGCGTGCTGCCAGATCCTTAGCCTTTGTCTCCCACTCAGAAGCATCAGCGTATGTGTCGCGTGGGTCGAGGATGGCTGGGTTAACGTTTGGCAGAGCTGTTGGAACCTCGAAGTCGAAGAATGGGATCTTCTTGGTCTCAGCCTTGAGGATAGAACCGTCGAGGATAGCGTCGATGATACCACGTGTGTCAGGTATAGAGATACGCTTGCCTGTACCGTTCCAACCAGTGTTAACGAGGTATGCCTTAGCACCGCTCTTCTGCATCTTCTTAACGAGCTCCTCAGCGTACTTTGTTGGGTGCAGCTCGAGGAATGCCTGACCGAAGCAAGCAGAGAATGTAGGTGTTGGCTCAGTGATACCGCGCTCTGTACCTGCCAGCTTAGCTGTGAAGCCAGAGAGGAAGTAGTACTGAGTCTGCTCTGGTGTCAGGATAGATACTGGAGGCAGTACACCGAATGCGTCAGCAGAAAGGAAGATGACGTTCTGTGCAGCAGGACCTGCAGACTTGCCGTTTACCTTCTTAACGACGTTCTTGATGTGGTCGATTGGGTAAGACACACGTGTGTTCTCAGTTGTTGACTTGTCAGCGAAGTCGATCTTGCCGTCCTTGTCAACGGTAACGTTCTCGAGAAGAGCGTTACGCTTGATAGCGCCGTAGATGTCAGGCTCGTTCTCCTTAGAGAGGTTGATAACCTTAGCGTAGCAACCACCCTCGAGGTTGAACACGCCCTCGTCGTCCCATCCGTGCTCGTCGTCACCGATGAGGAGACGCTTAGGATCGGTAGAAAGGGTAGTCTTACCTGTACCAGAGAGACCGAAGAAGATAGCTGTGTTCTTACCCTCCATGTCGGTGTTAGCAGAGCAGTGCATAGAAGCGATGCCCTGGAGTGGGAGGAAGTAGTTCTGCATAGAGAACATACCCTTCTTCATCTCACCGCCGTACCATGTGTTGATGATAACCTGCTCGCGGCTTGTTGTATTGAAGGCAACACATGTCTCAGAGTTCAGACCGAGCTCCTTGTAGTTCTCAACCTTTGCCTTAGAAGCGTTGTAGATAACGAAGTTTGGCTGGAAGTTCTTCAGCTCTTCCTCAGTAGGCTGGATGAACATGTTAGTAACGAAGTGTGCCTGCCATGCTACCTCAACGATGAAGCGCACTGCAAGACGTGTAGCCTCGTTAGCACCGCAGAAAGCGTCAACTACGTAGAGCTGCTTGTTGCAGAGCTCCTTGATAGCGATATCCTTTACCTTGCCCCATACCTCTTCTGACATAGGGTGGTTATCGTTCTTGTAACCTTCAGTTGTCCACCATACCTTGTCGTGGCTCTGTGCATCGTCAACGATGTACTTGTCCTTAGGTGAACGACCTGTGAAGATGCCAGTCATTACGTTGACTGCATTGAGTTCTGTCTCCTGACCAACCTCGAAACCTTCGAGACCTGCCTTTGTCTCCTCTTCAAACAACTTCTCGTAAGAAGGGTTGTGTGCAATCACTGTAGAACCAGTGATGCCGTACTGTGTAAGATCTAATGTTGCCATTGATTTGTTATGAATTATAAAAATTAATTAGTTTGTCGTCATCCTACGGCACATTCCTTTTGCGCCAATTTGAATGCAAAAGTACAAAAAATTATTGACATGGCAAAGTTTTTCGTTCTTATTAATTTGTAAATGAGGTGTAAAAGTGTGAAAAACTTATTTTTTGCAAAGTGTATGTGGCAAATGCCTGTACTGCCAGTCTGCCTTATGTCAAATGCCACGGAGGCTTTGCGCACGAACAACCTACACATGCCTGTATTTGCAAAAAAACATTAAATCAATGAGGGTTTATGAAAAAAAGCTTCTGCTTAATGCATGAAAAGGGAATAAAACTGATAACTTTGCAGTTGGAATTCGATAAGGAACATTTATGGTGGGTTCTAAAAATTCCCACGAGTTAAATTAGTTAATTACATGAATAACATTATGTCATATTTTTGTTTTCTTTCGGTGCAA